>Ga0078894_10004590_pt1 | contig 10578 bp, 6 predicted proteins | sample LauGreSu1BDMLBSD_2_FD_67506 | JGI IMG/M metagenome (GOLD analysis project Ga0078894, IMG submission 67506) | Freshwater lake microbial communities from Lake Michigan, USA - Su13.BD.MLB.SD (version 4) (version 4) | ecosystem: Environmental > Aquatic > Freshwater > Lake | place: Lake Michigan, USA... | reverse complement strand
ATTAGGTTCACAACAAATGCGTGTCTTCTATATTTCTTAAGAAATTCAGAAGTTACCAATCCGATTTTTGCTAGAAAGTAAATGACAACAGGCATTTGGAAGACCAAGCCTGTGCCCAAGATTAAGGACGAGCAAAGCTTTAGGTAAGAAAGAATGGTGGCATTCACTTCAACATCTGCGAAGGCGAAGTTTCCGAGAAACTGGATAGACAACGGGGTTAAAACATAATAGCCAAAGAGAATCCCTAAAAAGAAAAGAAGAGAGACGTAAAATCCAATGCCTCGAACGGACTTTAGTTCTGACTTTCTTAACCCCGGTCTAACAAATGCCCACAATTGATAAAATATAGCAGGGAATGCAAGGATTACACCTCCAATTAAAACAACCGTCATGTATGCCGAGAAATTCCCACCCATTGTGGTGCTCTGTAAAGTGAAATTGGCGTCTGAAAAACAGAGCTGATCCTCTAGTCCGAGGTTATGACCCAACCAACAGAAAAAGCGATAGGTTGGGAAGTCGGCTCTTCTCGGAGCCATAATTATGTTTTCAATTACATAAGTGTCGAAGATGAACACAACAACAACTCCAGCAACGGCAAATAAAACAGCACGAAACAACCTTTTTCGAAGTTCTTCCAAATGCTCCAGGAAACTCATGTTTTTCTCTTCCGCCATATTGCCTAGTTAATTCCTGCGCTTAGTAAATCATGCAAATGTATGATGCCGCAATATTTTCCCTCTTCATCAATAACAAGTAACTGACTAATCTTGTTGCTTTCCATGAGCTGGAAGCCTTCAACTGCTAAGGCTGAAATTTGAATTCTTTTGGCACTGCCGTTCATGAGGTCAGAAGCCGTTAAAGTGTCAAGATTAAGGTTGCGTTCTACCGCTCTGCGAATATCTCCGTCTGTTACGATTCCGAGTAATTGATTGTTCTCAACTACAGCGGTTGCTCCAGCTCTTTTTGATGAAATTTCAATGAGTAAATCGCGAAAATTACAATGAGGTGCCACCTGAGGCATAGCCTCAGTGCGCATTACTTGACCTATGGTGGTGAATAGTTTTTTTCCAAGTGCCCCACCCGGGTGGAACTTGGCAAAGTCTAGTTTACTAAATCCTCTTTCGGTCATTAATGCAACTGCAATCGCATCTCCAACAGCGAGCTGAAGGGTTGTACTTACCGTGGGAGCAAGATTATTTGGGCAGGCTTCACCACTCATCGGAGTGTGAATGAAGAAGGCCGACTCTTTAGCTAAGTAGCTCGAGGTATTCGCGCCAACCCCTACCAAAACAACGTTCATGGATTTTAATAAGGAAACCAAATATTGAATCTCGGGTGAATCTCCGCTTTTGGAAAGACAGAAAACCACACTGTTATTTTGAACCATGCCTAAATCGCCATGAATGGCTTCAGACGCATGCAAAAATTGAGAAGGTTGACCTGTGCTGTTGAAGGTAGCAACCCATTTTTGCGCTATAATTCCGCTCTTTCCTATACCCGTAATAATAATGGGTTGATTCGTTCCAAGAACAGTATTTACTACAGAGACAAACGTAGAATCTAATGATTGGCCCAATTCGGCAAGTGCATCTGCTTCTAATCGAATAGCTTCTTTCGCAGAGTTAATTATAGAGTTGTTCGTGGTCGATTTCACTTTGCAAAGATGAGAAGAAACATGAGTTTTTTAGGCCTTTTTTTTAGTCGGAATTTGTTTGGTGCGCATCTGGTTTTGTGCTTACATTCGTTTAGCGAACTTAATCGCAACGTTATTGTTTCTTAACGTACAATTACTGAAGAGAATGATTACAGCGACAGATATGGCTCCTAAAGAAGCCCTAAAATATTTTTTTGGATTTTCGAACTTCAAAGGTCTTCAGCAAGATGTGATTGACAATGTGCTTGCTGGGAACGACACTTTCGTAATTATGCCAACAGGTGGGGGTAAGTCTCTTTGCTATCAACTCCCCGCACTTATGCTCGAAGGAACCGCAATAGTCGTTTCGCCGCTAATTGCACTTATGAAGAATCAGGTAGATGCTATGCGTGGTTTTTCGAACGAAGAGGGAATTGCTCACGTGATCAACTCTTCGCTTAATAAGAGCGAGATTGCTCAAGTAAAGAAAGATATGCTTAGCGGGAAAACGAAACTCCTCTACGTTGCTCCCGAATCTTTAACCAAAGAAGAGAACATAGATTTCCTACGCACTTGCAAAATATCATTCGTTGCCATTGACGAGGCGCACTGTATCTCTGAATGGGGACATGACTTCCGTCCTGAGTACAGAAGAATAAAAAGCATTATTCAGCAAATTGCAGACTTGCCAGTAATGGCACTTACCGCAACTGCGACTCCGAAAGTTCAATTAGATATCCAGAAAAATCTTGGGATGGTAGATGCCAAGGTTTTCAAATCTTCATTCAACCGAGACAATCTTTATTACGAAGTTCGTGCAAAGGTGAATGTTGGAAAACAGATCATACAATTCGTGAAGGGTAACGCAGGGAAAAGCGGAATTGTTTATTGCCTATCAAGAAAGAAGACGGAAGAAATTGCGGAATTATTAGTTGCAAATGGAATCAAGGCCCTTTCGTACCACGCGGGTATGGACAGCCACCAGCGTAACGATGTTCAAGACAAATTCCTCATGCAGGATGTTGATGTGATTGTTGCAACCATTGCTTTCGGAATGGGAATCGATAAACCCGATGTTCGCTTCGTAATCCATCACGATATTCCGAAGAGTTTAGAAAGTTACTACCAAGAGACCGGTAGAGCGGGAAGAGATGGAGGCGAAGGTCATTGCTTAGCTTTTTACTCTCCGAAGGATGTAGAAAAATTAGAGAAGTTCCTTCACGGAAAACCCGTGGCAGAGCAGGAAATAGGCATGCTACTTCTTCAAGAAGTAATGGCTTATGCTGAAACGGCTATGAGCCGAAGAAAATATTTGCTTCACTACTTTGGTGAAGAATGGGATGAGGTAACCGGAGAAGGTGCAGGCATGGATGATAATTCACGCAAGCCGAAAGAAATCTTTGATGCGACAGAAGATGTGAAGTTGGTTTTAGAGTGCATTAAGGCATTCAAAGAAACGCACAAAGCAAAATTCATTGCGAATGTTTTGTGTGGAATTAACAACGCAGAAGTTTCTACCTACAAGGCCGATAAGCACAAGTTGTTTGGAGCGGGAAAGGAAGAGACAGATAAGCATTGGAATGCAATTATGCGTCAGCTTCTTGTAAAGAATTTAATTCGAAAAGAAATTGAAACATACGGAACCCTTAAGTTAACGGCAGAAGGGTTAGAATTTTTGAAGTCTCCTTTCAAAATGGACTTGGTGAAGGAAGAAGAAATTGGCGAAACAGATGACGACGGAGAATTGATCCATGCTGTTAAGGCCACTGGATCAGGTGCTGCTGATGAGACATTGTTCCTCATGTTAAAGGAATTGCGTCAGAAAGTTTCGAAGGAAAAAGGTCTACCTCCGTATGTGATTTTTTCAGAACCTTCTTTGGAGGAAATGGCCACGCAATATCCAATTACCATAGACGAGTTGTCTCATATCGGTGGTGTTGGTAAGGGTAAGGCAATGAAGTTCGGTTCAGCGTTTCTAGCACTGATTAAAAAGTATGTTGAAGACAACGACATTGAACGTCCAGAAGATTTTGTATTGAAGAGTGCACATGCAAAGAGCAGCCACAAAATTAAGATCATTCAAAACGTAGATAAGCGTATTCCCCTTTTTGATATTGCAAAAGGAATTGGAAAGACTTATTCTGATTTGATCGATGAAATTGAAACCATTGTTCATGCGGGTACTCGTTTGGATATTCAGTATTTCATAGACGATGAAATAGATGAAGACGCACAAGATGAAATCATGGAGTATTTCATGCAGTCTGAAACAGACGATATTCTAGAAGCTGAAGAATATTTCGACGGCGATTACGAAGAAGAGATTTTGCGTTTGATGCGCATTAAGTTTCATTCAGAAATAGGGAATTAATTCCCTATTTCTTTTTCCATCAGAAACAATACTTTCCTGACGAAATTAATTCCGCTGCAATTGTGCGTCGGCCTTCTTTGGTGTTGTAAGGTTCTGTTTTAGTGAAGCGACGCAAGCCCATCATCATCATGCGTTGTTCATCTCCTTCAACGAAAGAATTCAATGCGTCTTTTCCCGCTTTGTTAATGTTATCTGCGAGATCTGTAACCAAGGTTTGCATCATTGCAATTTGACTTGCAGAACTTTCTAGCCCATTTATGTGAACTCTTTTTTGTGTGCGGAGAACAGTGCTTTCCGCAACGTAGGTCCAGATGGCCATGTCAGCAATGTTCATGAGAATCTCTTGTTCTTTCGCCAGTTGCATCATGAGTTTTTGCGCAGCACTTCCTGCAATCATGAGAACAGCTTTCTTGAAGTTGTCAATGTACCCCAAGTAACGTTCAAAGATGTCTTCACTTGGTTCAGAGAAATCTGGAATTGACATGAGTTCATTCGCGACATTCATGGCAGGTGTCATGAGATCCAATTCACCTTTCATGGCTTTTTTCAGAAGCATGTCAACGATAAGCATGCGATTGATTTCATTCGTTCCTTCGAAAATTCTGTTGATTCGAGAGTCGCGATAAGCGCGTTCAACGCGTGATTCAGCGCTGTATCCCATTCCACCATATACTTGAACGGCTTCGTCTACAACGTAGTCCAAGGTTTCACTGCCGTATACTTTTAGAATTGCACATTCAGGAGCGAAGGCCGCAATTCCTTTCAGAACAGCGGTGCCTTTTTCCATGCCGGCTTCTGCCAATCCAGCAATGGCATCATCGATATTTTGAGTTGCGCGATATAGCGCAGATTCTGTTGCGTAGCAACGAATGGCCATTTCAGCCAACTTGTGGCGTATGGCTCCGTATTTTGAAATTGATCTGCCGAACTGTTCGCGAGCAATAGCATATTCTAAAGCATCGGTTACGGTTGCTTTCGCACCGCCCATTACAGCACCTGCTAATTTGATGCGTCCAATATTCAAAATGTTTACAGCGATTTTGAATCCATTCTGACGCTCGCTTAACATGTTTTCAATCGGAACCAAAACATCATTAAAAAAGACTTGACGCGTTGAAGAACCTTTGATTCCCATTTTCTTTTCTTCCGGATTCAAAGAGATACCTGGCATGTCTTTGTGAAGAAGGAAGGCTGTAAGATTTTCGTCGTCTTCAATTTTTGCGAAGACGGTGAATACATCTGCGAATCCTGCGTTGGTGATCCACATCTTTTGTCCGGAAATTTTGTAATGTTTTCCGTCTTCCGTTAATGTTGCTTTTGTTTTTCCGGAATTAGCATCGCTACCTGAATTCGGTTCAGTTAAGCAATAACATGCGAACCATTCTCCGGTTGATAGTTTCGAAACGAAAGTTTTCTTTTGCTCTTCATTTCCGTAGTACAATGCGGGTAAGGTTCCAATGCCTGTATGCGCGCCGTAGGCTACAGAGAACGAATGACCTGCGCCAAGCGTTTCAGTGCAGAGCATAGTGGTTTTAAAGTCCATTCCCATTCCGTTCAATTCCTCTGGAACTGAAATCCCAAGCAAACCTAATTCTCCTGCTTTGTGAAGAACAGACTGCATGAGTCCATCTTCCAAATTATCGAGTCGATCGAGGATTGGCGTGATTTCGTTGTTCACGAAGTCTTCACACATTTTCTTCATCATCTGTTGTTCTTCATTCCATTCTTCCGGAATGAAAATTTCTGATGATGTTGTTTTGCGAATTAAAAATTCTCCACCTGTTATTGGTTTCATAATGTGTTGTTTTATTAAAATCTTTCGAATACTCCGGCAGCACCTTGACCTGTTCCTACGCACATGGTCACTACGCCGTATTTTTCATTTCTTCTTTTCAAGTCGTTCAATAATTGAACAGTCAATTTCCCTCCTGTGCAGCCCAGCGGATGTCCCAATGCAATTGCTCCTCCGCTGATGTTCGTGCGCATTGGATCTAATTCCAAGTGATTCATTACCGCAACGCTTTGCGAAGCAAAGGCTTCATTCAATTCGAATAAACTAATGTCGCTTTGCTTCAGTCCCGCCGCTTGAAGTGCTTTCGGAATAGCGTAAATTGGACCAACGCCCATGATGCGTGGAGCAAGTGCAGCAACTGAATAACTTTTCAATTGAGCAATAGGAGTGAGGTTATGTTTCTTCATGAAGTCTTCTGAACATACCATGACGAAAGCCGCACCGTCTGACGTTTGTGAAGCATTACCGGCTGTTACTGTTCCGTCTAACGCAAACACAGGTTTCAATTTTGAAAGTGCATCAATTGTGGTTCCTGCACGAGGACCTTCATCTATAGTTACAGTTGTATTTCGAACTTGTCTTTTCTCTTTTTCATCGAGAAAAATTTCTTCCACTTCAATGGGTGCAATACCCGAAGCGAAGTTCCCAGAAGCAATGGCTTCTAGTGCTTTTCGATGTGAATGAAAAGCGAATTCGTCTTGCTGCTCGCGCGAGACTTTGTATTCTTTTGCTACTGCTTCAGCGGTTAATCCCATTCCCCAATACCAATCTGGATGAGACTTAGCGACTTTCGGATGCGGAACAATGCGCCAACCTCCGAATGGAATGGGCGACATGGTTTCAACTCCTCCCGCAATAATGCAATCGGCCATTCCAGAATGAATCTTTGCGCAAGCAAGAGCGATTGTTTCCAATCCACTTGAGCAATATCTGTTCACGGTCATGCCTGGAACTTTTTCCGTATTCAATCCCATCAATGAAATCATACGCCCAATGTTCAACCCTTGTTCTGCCTCGGGTGTGGCATTTCCAACAATGACATCGCTAATTTCATCTTTGTCTATTTGCGGAAAGTCTTTCATTAAATGTTGAATGACTTGCGCCGCAAGTTCGTCGGCACGCATGGACTTGAACATTCCCTTTTGCGCTTTGCCTACAGCAGATCTATAACCCCCAACTATGTATGCGTTCATGGAATTAGTTTCTTAAAATTTTTCCTGATTTAATAAGACTCTGCATGCGTTCCAACGATTTGCGTTGCATGCACAATTCGAGAAATGCTTTACGTTCTAAATCGAGCAAGTATTGCTCACTCACTTTCGTAGGTGCGGAAAGGTCTCCTCCGCACATCACGTACCCCAATTTTTCGCTAATGAGTTGATCGTGTTCCGAAATGTAATTTCCAGATTTCATGGAAGAAGCTCCAGCGTATACAATGCCTAATCCTTCATTTCCTAAAACTGTAATGTCTTTGCGTTCTTGTGGTGCTGAGTATCCGGAGTGATGAAGATTCAAACAAACTTCTTTCGCACGCATGAGTTGATGGGCGCGGCTTACGCACACTTCATCTTTTTCTCGGCTTAAGTATCCCAATTCAAAAGCTTCTTCTGCTGAGGTTGCCACCTTCGCTTGTCCTACTGTTAAAAATCTATTTCGAAGAACATTCAATCGAATGTCTCCTTCCTTCATTTCATCTGAAGCACGCAGTGCAAATTCTTTCGTGCCTGCGCCACCTGGAATTACACCCACACCCATTTCCACCAATCCCATATAGGTTTCTGCATGTGCAACTGTTGCGTCTGAATGCATAGACATTTCGCAAGCACCACCAAGGGCAAGGCCATGTGGAGCAACCACTACGGGTATGTTCGAATAGCGCAGGCGCATGACAGTCTTTTGGAAATAACGAACAGCCATGTCGAGCTCTTCATATTCTTGCTCAACTGCGAACATGAAAATCATTCCTACGTTCGCTCCAGCAGAGAAATTATCACCTTGATTGTAGATGACCAATCCGTTGTATTTTTCTTCAGCAAGATCAATGGCTTTGTTGATGCCCGCGAGCACTTCTCCGCCTATGGTATTCATTTTCGATTTCCATGAAAGGGAAAGAATGCCGTCTCCAATGTGTCTTACGGTGCATGCACTGTTCGTCCAAATAATTTCTTGGAACGAATCCAACGAACGCGCTTGTTCGCTTCGCACAATTAAGCCGTATTTATTTTCTGTTGGAAGGAACTGTTCTGTGCTTTCTGAATTTTTGTAGAAGGAATTGAATCCAGATTTTTTCATTTCATGAATCCAAGGAGCGACCGTGTATCCTTCATTCAACATGTTCGTTAAACAGGCTTCGAATCCGAGTGTGTCCCACAATTCGAATGGACCTAATTCCCAACCAAATCCCGCGCGCAATGCTGCGTCTACATCTTTCAACTCATCTGCAATTTCATTCATTCTGAAACTCACATAAGCGAAGAGTGAATGAAACATTTTCTTGTAGAACAGTCCCGCTTTATCGGTTGCGTTATACAAATGTTTTAATCTTGAAGGAAGGTCGTCTATGAGTTTAGCCGCTTCATACGAAGCGAATTTTACTTTGTTTTGTTTGCGGTATTCAAGCGTGTGTAAATCGAGAACAAGTATTTCTTTCTCTCCATTTTCTCCCTTCGTTTTTTTATAGAATCCTTGTTTCGTTTTATCTCCCAACCATTGATTGGTAATCATGGTTTGAATGAATGCGGGTAGGGCAAACAACGCATGTTGTTCATCGGATTTCGCAACTGCGAATAGTCCGTTTGCAACGTGAACGAGTGTGTCTAATCCAACAACGTCGCAGGTGCGGAACGTTGCAGACTTGGGTCTGCCCATGATGGTTCCGCTGAGTTTGTCGACCTCTTCTACTGTCAAATCCAATTCCTTCATGCTGTGCAACAAGGCCTGAATGCTGAATACACCAATGCGGTTCGCAATGAAGGCAGGAGTGTCTTTGCACAACACGACTTCCTTTCCGAGTTTAAGACTTCCAAATTCTTTCAAAAATGAAATGAGATCGGGATTGGTTTCTTGGATTGGAATAATTTCAAGCAGTCGTAAATATCTTGGTGGATTGAAGAAGTGTGTTCCAATAAAATTCTTTTTGAAATCTTCGCTTCTTCCTTCAGCAATGAGATGAATGGGAATACCGCTTGTATTGGTTGAAACGATACTTCCAGGTTTTCTGAATTGTTCTACTTTTTCGAAGAGCGTTTGTTTGGGTTCGAGTTTTTCAATAATGACTTCCATTACCCAATCGCAATTTGAAATGTCTTTCAAGTTGTCATCGAAATTTCCGGTAGTGATGCGCGAAGCGAATTTTTTAGAATAGATTGGCGAGGGTGAGGAATGCAATGCGTTTTTCAACGAGTCGTTCACAATCTTGTTTTTATCCTTTTCGTCTTCCGAAGGTCGGTCTAACAGAAGCACCGGAATTCCGCATTGCGCGAAGTGACAAGCAATGCGAGATCCCATGATTCCTGAACCTAAAACGGCAATTCTCTTTATCGTTTTCATTTAGATGTATTAACTGAATGAAGGTAAGATTAGTTTCCTTCAACTTGAATTATTTAAATATGATTTCTTTCATGTAGAAACCTAATGAGGATTGGTCTTCCTTTTCCATTAGAAGTTTGCCATCGGCTTCAACTTGAATAATTTTCCCGATGAATGTTGATTTGTCTTTTGCGATTTGATATTCCTTCCATTCCTCTTTTTGAAAAAGAAGGCTGTGGTATTGAAGGTCTATTTCCTTCCAGCTCTTTCCTTCCAACAAAAAATAATCTGCATCCATTTGTCTGCGCAGTGACTGAAGAAAATCAACAGTTGAAGGCACCTCATTCGAATGTTCAGAAAAGTTCGTGGCGTTTTCGGTTGGACTTGCTGAAAGGTTAATACCTATTCCGATGAGAGAATAGTGAAGCTTTTGATCGCTCCACGAATTTTCAATGAGTATTCCTCCGATTTTTTTTCCTTCAACAAAAATATCGTTGGGCCATTTGATGGAAACGCGCTGAATGTTTTGCTGAATCAGCGTTTTTGCTACTTGAAGGGCCGCCCATTTGCTCAGGTAGAAGATGTCTTCCGGATTCAATTGAGCTTTGATAATCAGTGTTCCTAGGAATGAACTTCCAGCCGCTGCGAGCCATTTGTTGTCACGCTGCCCCCTTCCTTCCAACTGAAAATCGGCAGTTATGGCAGTGCCTGTTCTGGTTTCTGGCAGTTTTGCAATTGTGGAAGCATAGTTGTTTGTGCTGTCGAGCTGCTCGAAATGGAAATGTGGGGATTGTTCAAACATGGACTCTTTCAGTGCAGAAAACTTAAAGTTTACAACGAAATTACGCCGTAGCGGAATACCTTTGCTACAGAAGACTAAAAAATGAAGAAAAAAGAAACGAAGACAGGTAGCGATGATGCATTGTTACTTTCCATTATTGAAGGAATTGAAGAAGTAAAGGGACACGATATTAAGATTCTTGATTTGCGTAACATTGAGGCTGCTATTGCAGACTATTTCATTGTGTGCACAGGAACCAGCACCACACAGGTGGAAGCGATCGCTCGCAGCGCTGAAAATTTCACGAGAAAGCAATTAGATGAGAGACCTCGCAGAGTAGAGGGTGTTCGCAATGCGCAGTGGGTGTTGATGGATTATTTTTCTATCATTGTCCATGTGTTTTACGAACCTATGCGCGAGCATTATGATATTGAAGGTTTGTGGGCCGATGCCAATGAAATGGCGTTGCCTAA
>Ga0078894_10004589_pt1 | contig 10578 bp, 6 predicted proteins | sample LauGreSu1BDMLBSD_2_FD_67506 | JGI IMG/M metagenome (GOLD analysis project Ga0078894, IMG submission 67506) | Freshwater lake microbial communities from Lake Michigan, USA - Su13.BD.MLB.SD (version 4) (version 4) | ecosystem: Environmental > Aquatic > Freshwater > Lake | place: Lake Michigan, USA... | reverse complement strand
GCCGAGCCAGTACAGAGCGCGCTCTGAATTAACTTCGATCAGTGATGGCTCTTGTCCTGGAACGTATCGACCAATCTCTTCAATTGAGAGACCGTTACGTGCTTTACGAGAATCTGTTACAACGATGCGGAAATAAGGTGTGCGGATTTTTCCCATGCGCATTAAGCGAATTTTTGTAGCCAAAGAAGTAGTGCTCCTAAAAAGTGTGTCGTATTTCGATTGCTACAGCGGGGTGCGTAGCGATCGAACTCCAACTGTGGATTGGATTGTTACCGGGGTAGAGGGCCCTGTAACAGGTGGCTAATCTTGCCAGTTACGCTCAAATTTAAGAAATCGAGCCCTCTTCTAGCTCTCCTCAAGCGCACGTTTTGCCGGGTTTCCTGATTTCGACTTCTTCTTCTGCGGCGGCTGAACCTTCTTAGGAGCCGCGCTCATTCCGGGCATGGCAGGCATCCCGGGTAGTCCCATTCCAGGAAGACTTGGTCCCCCATTGCGAACCTGCTTCATCAACTTCTGCGCTGCAGTGAATTTATCAACGAGAGCATTTACATCAGAGACTTTTCTACCTGAACCAATTGCAATACGCGCACGACGAGAACCATTGAGTACTTTGAGATCGCGGCGTTCAAGTGGAGTCATTGATTGGACAATTGCCTTGGTGCGAGTGATCTCTGATTCATCGAAATTCTCGATCTGCTTCTTCATCTGACCTGCGCCAGGCAACATCCCAAGTAACTTGCCCATCGAGCCCATCTTTGACATCGCCTCTAACTGCTCGAGGAAATCATCGAGAGTGAAATCTTCGCCTGCAATAAATTTATCTTCCAGCTTCTTAGCCGAATCGCCATCAAAGGCTTTCTTCGCTTGCTCGGCGAGCGTAGCGACATCTCCAAGGCCAAGAATTCGGGAGGCCATTCGTTCTGGATAGAAGATATCGAAATCGCTGATCTTTTCACCTGTTGAGGCGAACATAATTGGCTTGCCTGTCATCGAAGCGATTGACAGTGCAGCGCCACCTCGAGCATCACCATCGAGCTTTGTCAGAACAACACCATCAAAGCCAACACCATCTTGGAATGCTTGCGCAGTTCGTACCGCATCTTGACCGATCATCGCATCGACCACAAAGAGAATTTCATTTGGATTGACTGCATCTCTAATGGAGATTGCTTCATTCATTAACTCTTGATCAACACCTAACCGACCGGCGGTATCTACGATGACCAGGCTATGCAGCTTGGTCTTGGCAAACTCAATACCATCACGTGCAACCTTGACCGGATTACCAGTTCCGTTACCAGGTTCAGGTGCGAAGACTGGAACCCCAACCGATTGACCAACTACTTGCAATTGATTGACTGCATTGGGGCGTTGTAAATCAGAAGCGACAAGCAGAGGGGTTTCCCCTAAATCTTTATAGAACTTTGCGAGCTTGGCAGCAAGAGTTGTCTTTCCCGCACCCTGTAAACCGGCGAGCATGATTACAGTGGGTGGATTCTTAGCAAAACGAACTCGTCGCGCTCCGCCACCAAGGACTGCTGTGAGTTCAGAATTTACAACGTCAAATATCGCTTGTGCCTGATTGGTTCCAGCTTGAAGGGTTGGAAGGAGGGCAAGTGCCTTCTCTTGAACCGCAGTTGTAAATGAATTAACTACATCGAGTGCGGCATCTGCCTCTAAGAGCGCGGTACGAATCTCAGCGATTGTCTGTTCGACATCCTTCTCAGAGATCTTTCCACGTGAACGCAAAGAGTTAAATGCGTTCGAAAACTTTGAGGAGAGGTTCTCTAACATAATGCGCGAACTCTACTTCAGAGCGGCGCGTAAACGCAGCGCTACCTCATCTGCGCGCTCAGGCGTTAGTGGGCCTCCCCCGATTTCAGTTACATAGAGGGTGTCGATCGCCTCAGCTCCCAGAGTTGTGACAATTGCAGAACGAATATCGACGCTGCTGCGTGTAATCGAATCACCGATGCCAAAGAGCAGCGCTGGTCGGTCATGGCTTCTTACTTCGATAATAGTTGCATCTGTTGCAGCATCAAGAAAGGTTTCGACGATGGGATCTGGAACGGGAATTGTTGGAAGCTCGGCGTAAGCATCGATACGAGCCTGAATTCTTTCAGAGAGCGTTGAACGACTCTTGAGCGCTCGATTGATCTCATCATGCAACTTACCTTCGTCGAGAGCAGGAGCATTCGGATCTGGAATCACAATCCACTCCATCACCGCTGAATTACCAACAGATTTTGTTCGCGCAGATCGCACATCGAGCCTGAGAAGATTCAATACTCCCGCAACGGTCGAAAGGACTCCAGTGCTATCTGGAATCACGATTTCAATTGCGTAGACGTTCTCTCTATCTTCAATAGTGACTGAAAGTTTTCCTGATTCTGCCTTCGTGCGCTGTTCTTCAGATAACTCGGGCTGTTGAGCCACAGTGTTATCTGTTAAGGCCATACCTACGCGCTTAACCAGCTCTGCCACGAGCGATGCTTTCCAATCTGTCCACGCAGCTCGACCAGTGGCTTCACCATCGGCGATGCTCAAAGCATGCAAGAGTTCAAGAGTTTGCAGATCTGGGATGAGATCTGCAACTGCAGTGATTGTTGCTGGATCATCGAGGTCGCGACGTGTTGCAGTCGCTGATAAGAGAAGGTGGTGTTGAACCAAGAGCTGAATAGTTTTGATATCTGAGGAAGAGAATCCAATTCTCTTTGCGAGAGGGGCGATGAGAGCTGCTCCTCTTTCAGAGTGATCTTCATCTGTACCTTTACCAATATCGTGAAAGAGTGCGCTGAAAAGAAGTAGGTCGGGCCTGTGTACTTTGCGTGTAAGTGCAGCCGCTTGCACGGCGGTCTCGACCATATGGCGATCAACGGTATGTCGATGAAGAACATTGCGCTGAGGCAAAGAACGAACTGCACGCCATTCAGGGATCCAGTGAAAGATGATTTCTTCCTGGTCGAGCGCCTCAAAGATCTGAACCATCGCTGGCCCTGCGCCAATAAGTGAGATCAGATTCTCACGTGCATCGCGAGGCCATGGGTTCGGAAGATTAGTCATTCCCAATTTCAGTGCGGCAGAAAGTCTCTCTAAAGAATCCATCGAGATAGGTAGACCTAACTGAGCTGCAGCCGCACAAGCTCGGAGTCCGATTGTTGGATCTAATGAAAAATCGGCATCAATATCGATAGTGACTTCTTTATTTGCAACGCTGATATCGCGAGAGAGAGTAGTGCTTCGCACCTTTCGCAAGAATCGACCAGCGCTATCTTTACCTTTATGCGCAAGTCGATACCACGTTGAGTCCAAGAGGTAATCGACCGAGCGCGCAGCTTGAGCAACTTCGCTCATGAGAACATCTGCATCTGCAAATCCGAGATGGGCTGCAACTTTATCCTGCTCTTGAAAGAACAACTTATCTTTATCGCGTCCACTTACGATGTGGAGCGCTTCTCGCACATTTGATAACAAAGACTCGGCAACGCTAATGCGCTCCATAGGAATTGAGATTGCACCGGATTTCTCCAAGGCTCTTATCGCCGTGATATCTCTTAATCCTCCACGGGCTTCCTTAAGATCTGGTTCGAGCAAATATGCCAACTCCCCCGAACGTTGGTGGCGCTCAAGGAGAGAACTCTCAAGTTCAGGTAGTCGGCGCTTTGAATTTTTGCGCCATTCATCAAGTGCATCAATTTGAACATCTGCGACAAGTGCTGCACTTCCACAGACGAGACGTATATCTAGTAATCCAAGTATTGCCTTGAGGTCTGCCTCTGCCACCTCTCGAACCTCTGAGCGAGTACGGACTGAGTGATCGACTTTAATCTTCTTATCCCAGAGCGGATAAAGAATTTTATTTACGAAGGATGAGAGATTCTCTTCAGAGAGCGTGCCTCGATGAAGAATGAGAATATCTAAATCTGAACCTGGAGATAGCTCGCCGCGGCCGAAACCTCCGACCGCGGCGATTGCTACATCATCTGAATCAGCACCATCAACCTCTAGGAGAGTTGATTGGAACAGTTGTGTGAGTAATAGATCCCCCTCGTTGGATCTAATTCGTCGTTCGCGTGTTCCCATGGCGCTTATCCTAGTTTGGAGTTTTAAATAGCGTCAGGTCCACGCTCTCCTGTTCGAACGCGTACAACCTGTTCTACTGGAGTCGTCCAAACCTTTCCATCTCCAATTGATCCTGTTGATGCTGCTTTGACGATGACATCCACGGCTGATGCCGCATCTTTATCATCAACAAGAACTTCTAGGCGAACTTTTGGAACGAGATCAACGGTGTATTCGGCACCCCGGTAAACCTCGGTATGGCCGCGTTGACGACCAAATCCACTTGCTTCAGAGACTGTCATGCCATTAATGCCAGCAGCCTGTAGTGCTTCTTTAACTTCATCTAACTTAAATGGCTTGAGAATTGCGGTAATCAACTTCATAGTGATGCACCTCCACGTGATGAGCTAGCTAGTTCATAAGCAGATTCAGCATGTTCCTTGAGGTCGATGCCTTCGATTTCAACTTCGCGAGAGACTCGGAAGCCGATAGTTTTTTCAATTGCATATCCGATAATCAGAGTTGCAATGAATGAGTAGCCAGCAACTAAGCCAACGCCCAGTGCTTGCTTCATGAGCAGATCTGACCCTCCGCCGTACAACAATCCATCGAGGCCGATGCTGTTAACAACGCTTGTTCCGAAGAATCCGATGGAGAGTGAACCCCAGATTCCACCGACAAGGTGAACACCGACGACATCAAGTGAATCATCGAAACCAAGCTTGTACTTGATGCTCACTGCGAGCGAGCAGAGGATTCCGGAGATAACTCCGATTACTACTGCTGCCCAAGGAGCTACGAATGCACATGCTGGGGTAATTGCAACAAGTCCGGCAACTGCACCGGAAGCTGCTCCGAGTGATGTTGCATGACCATTACGAATCTTCTCAACGAGCAACCAGCCAAGAACTGCTCCGGCTGCTGCAACTTGAGTATTCAAAAATGCGAGTCCAGCGATTCCATTTGCAGCAAGAGATGATCCTGCATTAAATCCGAACCAACCGAACCAGAGAAGACCTGCACCCAGCATTACCAATGGCAATGAGTGAGGACGCATTGACTCTTTGCGCCATCCGATGCGCTTTCCTAGAACAATCGCAAGTGCGAGTCCTGCGGCTCCTGCATTGATATGCACAGCTGTACCACCTGCAAAATCTTGTACGCCTTTTCCTGCAAGGTAGCCGGTACTTGTGACGACATCGCCAACCTTGTTTCCGAAGGCGAATACCCAGTGCGCAACTGGGAAGTAGACAACTGTTGACCAGATTCCGACGAAGACTGCCCAAGATGTGAACTTTGCACGATCGGCGATTGCACCTGAAATGAGTGCGGGAGTGATGATTGCAAACATCAACTGGAATGCAGCAAAGACAAGAACTGGAATTGGATAAACGCCACCATTATTGGTGAGCTCTTCCACCATGCTGCCAAAACCACTAAACCCAATTCCACCGTACCAGGGTGAATCTGCTGAATGTCCGAAAGCTAATTCAAAACCATAGATAACCCAGAGAACGCTGACGATTCCGATAGTTATCATCGACATCATCATCATATTGAGAACGCTCTTTGTGCGCACCATTCCGCCGTAGAAGAATGCCAAACCTGGAGTCATGAGAAGTACTAGAGCCGTACTTGCCAACATCCATGCGGTATCACCGCCATTTAAAACTACTTGATCCATAATCAAATTCCATTCGAGAGGAGGGTTTCTCGTCTTTGAGATGAGGTAAAGATGTCCTTCTCGAGTTACAACTGATGGGTTTGCACGTTAAGGCGGGGTCACAAAATGGCGCCCTTTGTTACAAGTGGGTTACGAGAGGAGCCCATCAAGGTAAGAATCTGCCTCGAAAGCCGCGAAGTCAGATAGCCCTTCACCAGTACCGATGAACTTAATAGGGATATCCAGGGCGCTCTCAATTGCTAGTGCGACTCCCCCACGGGCCGAACCATCGAGCTTGGTGATGATCAAACCTGTTACTTCAACGGCTTCGCTAAAAATCTTCGCCTGCGCAAGTCCATTCTGGCCCGTAGTTCCATCAATCACCAAGAGAACTTCGCTAACGGGAACTACCTTCTCGATAACGCGCTTTACCTTACCGAGCTCAGCCATCAAATCATTTTTATTATGCAATCTTCCCGCTGTATCAATCAGCAGGTATTGCACATTTAAATCCAGCGCACGTTTTGCACTATCAAATGCAACAGATGCAGGCTCCGATGACGCAGCACCATGAATAGTTTCTATTCCAATTCGATTACCCCACGTTGATAGTTGCTCAACAGCTGCCGCGCGAAAAGTATCTGCGGCTCCCAACACAACCGAGAATTTTTCTGCCAGCAACTTATTGGCTAACTTTGCAACCGACGTTGTCTTTCCCGTTCCATTTACTCCGACAATAAGAACTACCTGTAATCCGTCACCGCTTGATAGCGCTCTACTCTTTTTGGAGAGTTTAGAAGTGAGAATCTCTTTGATTGCGCCTTCGGCATCGTCACCACGAACCTTCTTCGCAGCTTCCAGGATTTCAGCAACAAGTGTTGGACCTAAGTCGGAAGCCAGTAACTCACTCTCAATTTCAGACCAATCGAGAGACGATGCAGAAGAGACGCCTCGTACCTTTGAAAGTAATCGATTGAAGAGACCCATGGATGGTTCTAACTATTAAGAAGCAGTTTCGGATTCACGCAAACGCTGCGAGATAACTTCCGTGACACCATCTCCGCGCATAGTCACGCCATAGAGCGCATCAGCAATCTCCATAGTGCGCTTCTGGTGAGTAATAATGATCAGCTGCGAACTTTCGCGAAGCTCTTCAAGAATCGTAAGCAAGCGGCCAAGGTTTACATCATCGAGCGCTGCTTCTACTTCATCGAGCACATAGAACGGGCTTGGACGTGATTTAAAGATTGCAACGAGCATCGCGACTGCAGTCAGTGACTTCTCGCCACCTGAAAGGAGTGAGAGACGCTTGACGCGCTTTCCTGGTGGACGCGCTTCGACATCAACGCCTGTATTGAGTAGATCATCAGGATTTGTTAGGAAGAGGCGACCATCTCCACCAGGGAATAAGCGAGAGAAGATATCTTTGAAGTGTTCTGCCACTTCTTCGTAGGCCTGCATGAAGATCTCTTGAACGCGATCATCAACTTCCTTAATAATGTCGAGAAGATCCTTCTTCGTATTCTTCAAATCCTCTAACTGTTCTGCAAGGAACTTCAGGCGCTCCTCGAGCGCGTTGTACTCTTCAAGAGCCAAAGGATTGATTTTGCCAAGAAGGGTCAATGAGCGCTCTGTTGCAGCTAGGCGCTTCTCCTGTTGATCGCGGCGATAAGGAATGAGTTCTGTTGCAACAATTTCACCTGATTCTGTTTCGATAAATGTTGGCACATCTTTATCTGGACCATATTCAGAGATCAGTGTTGGAATATCGATTCCAAGTTCTTCGACAGCCTTGGTTTGAAGAGCCTCAACGCGCATACGTTGTTCAGCGCGGGCAATTTCATCGCGATGGACACTTGAAGTAAGTTGATCGAGTTCAGATGTGAGTTCACGATTTCTGGCACGAACTGTGAGAGTCTCGCCTTCGCGGTCTGCTCTATTGGATTCAAGTCTTGATCGCTCTGTCTGCGCTTTAGCGATAGAGCGCTCAATATTAATGAGTACTTCATAGGCAGCTTCTGCAATAGCTTGGGAAATGATGGCGCCACGTGCACGCGCCCCACGGCGAGATACAGCGCGTTCTGATGCATCACGTTCTGCCTGCGCAGATTCTTCAAGTGCCTGTGCGCGTGCTGCAACAGATGCAACGCGTTCTTCTGAGGTACGAACAGCAAGTCGGGCCTCAACTTCTGTAGTTCGGGCCTGTGAAACTGTATTTCTGATTGTCTCGGCGCGGCTGTGATCCGGCTCTGCAATATCGCCATGATGCTGCATTTGATTTCGTGCAATAGAGAGTTCATTCTCATCGCGCGCTTTTGCAGCAGATGCTTCGGTGATAGCTACAGTCAAACGCTCAACTTCTGCTGTTGCAGATTTAATATTCTGTCCCGAAACTGCGAGTTGTTCTGTGAGCGCTGCAATACGTGCATCTGACTCGTTGAGCTTGGCAAGAGTCTGATCAAAAGCGCTCTGCTTTCCTTCGACATCGGTAGTCGCGGCCGCAATTTCAAATTTGAGGCGGTCGCAGGTGTGATTGAGCTCTTCTAACTTCTTGCCCAAATCTGCAACCAGCGCCTGAATTTCGATGAGTGATGATGATGAGGCAGATCCACCGCGAGCACGGTGTGAGGTAATGACATCTCCATCACGAGTAACCACGGTGACATTTCTATGCTGGCGCAGAATCGCTTCAGCTTCACTTGCATTCTCGGCAACTACTGTAGTTGCGAGTAATGAAGATAAGAGTTCAGTGATTTCACGTGATCTGACGTGGTTTAAAAGTGTCTTGAGACCACCAGGTGCTGATGATGCCGGTTGTTGTCCTGGTTCGTAAACAAGAACATCTGCCTGTCCTAAATTCTCACGACGCAGTGTGGTCAGCGCGCTGACAGCTGCGGAAAGATCTTTTACAACGACCGCATCTGCAAGAGAGCCCAGCGCTGCAGCAGTTGCTGCTTCCCATCCATTATCAATCTCAATCAAAGAAGCGATGCTTCCGAGGATTTGTAGTCCACGGGAATCGCGAATCAAAGCAGCTGCGCCATCTCGTGAATCTGAAGTTAACTTCAACGCCTCTAACTTAGATTCGGTTGCATTACGCTCGCGATCTGCAGCTCGCTCTGAATCAACTAAATCAGCGAGTGTTTTCTTTGATGATTCCAGTGCGCTCTTAATCTGTTCGAACTGTGAATCAAGACCTTGCTCACCGGCATCGGCATTTCCGATCTCCATCTCAAACTGGGCATAGCTGCCTTTTGCGCTATCTACTCGTGACTGCGCTTCAGAGCGAGCGAGTTCAAGTCGCGAAATCTCTTCTGTGATTGCTTCGATGCGAGCAGCGAGAGATTTAATGTGACCTTCTTGGCGAGCTGTTCCTTCGCGCTGATCTGCAATTGCGCGCATTGCAGCAGCAATTGTGTCTTCTTCTGCCTTGAGTGCAGCCTCTGCGGCAGTCAGCGCATTTGTCGCATTTACTAGCGCGCTCTGTGCGCTCTGAACATCTGAACGAAGTTGTGACTCTTCGGCACGCAGACCTGCAGCTTCCTGATCGAGCGCTTCTGGATCGCGACCTGCACTTCGCGCTTCCTCGGCCTCCTCTGCCAAGAAGCGTGAGCGCTCTTGAGCAAGTGACTGAGTTCCGCGGAACTTTTCACGGAGCGCGTTGAGTGAATAGAAATTCTCTTGCGACTTAATAAGTAGTGGGCTTTCCAATGCAGATGTTGCATCAAGCTCTTCTTCACGACGTCGAACCTTGTCCAGCTCTGCTTCAACCAGAGAACGTCGTTCGCGGAGCGCATTCTCGTCGGCAACCTCGGCATCGAGAGTCTTTGAAAGGCTGATGTAGTCATCTGCAAGAAGTCGAAGTCGCGCATCACGGAGATCTGCTTGGATTGTTGCAGCTTTCTTAGCTACCTCAGCTTGCTTTCCGAGCGGCCGAAGTTGGCGACGGAGTTCAACGGTGAGGTCATTGACTCGTGCAAGGTTTGCTTGCATTGAATCTAATTTGCGAATCGCCTTCTCTTTGCGTTTTCGGTGCTTAAGAACGCCAGCTGCTTCTTCAATAAATCCGCGTCGCTCTTCAGGGGTTGCCATCAAGATCGCATCGAGCTGACCTTGACCCACAATCACGTGCATTTCTCGGCCGATACCTGAGTCGCTCAGTAGCTCTTGGATATCAAGCAAGCGAGATGCTTCACCGTTGATCTGATATTCGCTCTGTCCGTTGCGGAAGAGAATGCGCGAGATAGTTACTTCGGTGTAATCAATCGGCAGTGCACCATCCGTGTTATCAATTGTTACAGCAACTTCGGCGCGACCAAGCGGTGCGCGTCCAGAAGTTCCGGCGAAGATAACGTCTTCCATCTTTCCGCCACGTAAAGATTTTGCGCCTTGCTCACCCATAACCCAGGTAAGGGCATCAACAACATTTGATTTTCCAGAACCGTTCGGGCCGACCACGCAGGTGATTCCAGGTTCGAGGCGAAGAGTGGTCGCCGATGCAAAGGATTTAAATCCTTTGAGGGTCAGGCTCTTCAAATACACGCGGTAAACCTACCGTTCAGCGCGCCATAGGTATAAAAGCGACTCAGTTCAAGTTCAACTTGAGGGTTTGCGAAGTATTAGGACGTTAACTTCTCAAGCGCACTTCGAGCAGCTGATTGTTCTGCTTCTCGCTTGCTCTTTCCATTTCCGGTGGAGATTGGCTCTCCGGAAACCATTGCTACTGCTGTAAAACTCTTATCGTGATCAGGACCGGTTTCTGTTACCTGATACTCAGGAGAACCCTTTCCAAGTGATGCAAGAAGTTCTTGTAGGGCTGTCTTGCCATCTAGTCCTGCACCTTTTGCAATTGC
>Ga0078894_10004588_pt1 | contig 10579 bp, 5 predicted proteins | sample LauGreSu1BDMLBSD_2_FD_67506 | JGI IMG/M metagenome (GOLD analysis project Ga0078894, IMG submission 67506) | Freshwater lake microbial communities from Lake Michigan, USA - Su13.BD.MLB.SD (version 4) (version 4) | ecosystem: Environmental > Aquatic > Freshwater > Lake | place: Lake Michigan, USA... | reverse complement strand
GGTCGGAAGCCGAAGATCGGCGATCCGCGGTCGGGGGGCCCAGGGGGCGCCGGGCGGGATCACTGGACGGCCTGCATGAGCGTGGTCATGGCCGGCGGCGGCGTTCGTGGCGGCACGGTCCACGGCCGCACCGATCCGCGCGGCGAGTATCCCGAGGAGAAGGTCACCCCGGGGGACGTCGTGCGGACGGTCTACGCGGCGATGGGGATCGACGATCTCGAGGCCACCGACAGCCTCGGCCGCCCCTACGGCCTCCTCGACGAGGGACGGATTCTGCCGATCCTCTGAAGTCCCGCGCACTTTTCTCGCCGCGTCTCCCCCCGGCACGGTCACGGCAGCGGTGCGGGGATGTCGTCGCCGTCGGCCGGGGCCATCGAACGGAAGAAGCCTCCGAACCGGCCGACGAGGAGCGCCGGGAGGAGAACGAGGTCGCCGACGAGGGCCGCCGCGATGAGCAGCGCGAGCAGCCAGGCGAAGCGGCTCGTCGGCGCGAACGAACTCCAGGCGAACATGAGGATGCCGAACGCGCACACCACCGAGCTTTCGGTGAGGGCGGCGCCCGAGTGCCGGAAGGCGCCGTGGACCGAGGCGATCCGCAGCCGGCGTCGCTCGGCAGAGTCGGCCGTGTTCCCGGCCCGGGCGAGGCCGCGGCGGAAGAAGGTGAGGAAGTGGAGCGTGCCGTCGATCGCCATGCCCAGCGCGATCGAGGCGGTCATCACGCTGCCGATGTCGAGGGCCGTGCCCGCCCACCCCAGGAAGCCGAACAGCAGGATCGTGGGAAAGACGTTGGGGATCATCGAGACGAGCCCCGCCACGAGGTTCCGTTCCACCGCCACCATCATCAGCGTGATCACGACGAAGGCCGAGAGGAAGCTCGAGAACAGGTCGGAGAGGAGCGTCTTCTGGATCGCGTTCACAAGCGGCATGGCACCGGTGTAATCGGCGCTGACGCCCCGCGATGCACCGCCATGCGCGGCCACGACCGGCTCGATCCGCTCGCGGACGACGCCGAGGAAGTCGCCGAAGTCGATCCCTGACAGCGCCGATGTCCGGGCGGTGACACGCCACAACTGCGCGCCGGCGACATCGCGGACGATCCGCATGTCGTCGAGGCCCGCGAGGTTCTGCTGGAGCTTGCGAGCGGCGATCGATTTCGCAGCCTGACCCCGGAGGCCGGAGCCGAGCGTGAGATCGGGGAGGAAGGTGGCCGCCGAGAGGACGCCGGTCACGCCCGGCAGCCGGGTGAGCTCCTCCCCCACCTCCCTCACCATGGCGAGGCGTTCGGCGGGGCGGACGACCGCATCGTCCCGAAAGCGCAGCACCACCTCGACCGGCACGAGGGGCCCGATCGCCTCCTCGATCCAGGCGTAGTCGCGGATCATGGTGCTCTTGGGCGTGAACAGCGTCTCGATGCTCACCGAAGCCCGGATCCGGGGAATCCCCACCGCCGCGACGATCATGGCAAGGGTGCCGAGCCAGACGATCGGCCCGGCATGCCGAACCATGAATGCGGAGCAGGCGTCCTCGATGGCGGTCGATCGTGGGGCGGGGCCGCGGGCGGCGTCGATCGGCCAGCGCTCGAAGATCCCCGGCACGACCAGAAAGAGCATCGCGAGGGTGAGCATGACGCCGATCGCGGCGTGGAAACCGAACACGCGGATCGGCTCCAACTCGCTCACCACCAGCGACACCAGGCCGATCGCCGTCGTGCCCGCAGACAGGCTGCAGGGGAGCCAACCGAGGCGGATCGCACGCCAGGCGACGCCTTCGCGGCCCCCGGCGGCGAGGGCGTCGATGAGATAGTTGGTGAGGTGGATGCCCCCCGAGACCCCGAGGGTGAGCACGAGCACCGGCATGACGATGAGGATCGGATTCATCCGGTCGCCGCAGGTCGCCATGAACCAGAAGTTGAGCCCGACACAGGCAAGCGACACCAGGAACACGAGCAGCGCGTAGGCGAGGCTGCCGAGTGACCACCACGTGAGGAGGAGGATCACGATCGCCCCCGGGCCACCGAACCGGAAGAAGCTCTCCATGCTCTCCTCGTCGATCGAGACGTTGTCGACGACCGGACCTGCGAGGTGGAGCGCCTGTCGGGGGAGGCCGGTGATCCGCCCCAGCGTGTCGCGGATCCAGGCCACGGCGGCGCGGCGCTCGGTGAGACCGGCACGCGTGAAGGGGATCACCAGGCAGGTCTTCCGACCGTCCGGACCGACGAGCACGCCTCTGAGGCGCTCGGTCGCCTCGTCGCGCTCGAGGGCCAGCGGCGGCTCCACGAGGCGGGCAAGCGCCATGTCACCGCTGGCGACCGTTTCAAACCATCGGTCGCCGTGCCGGTCGACCGTATCGGGGCCGGCCGCGGCGGCGGCGAATGCTGTGATCGCCGGGGCGCCGAGCGTGCAGCCATCCCAGGAGGCGATGACGACGTCACCGCTCTCGAACTCGGCGGTGAACCGCTCGTAGGCAGCCCGGGCGGGAAAGTCCGGCGGCACCCACTCCATCGGTGTCGTGGCGTCGACCTGGATCACTCCCACCGCCGCGGGCACCATCCACGGGGACACGGCCAGCAGGAGGAGGAGCGTGGCCGCACTCACCGGGAACAGCCGCAGCCTCATTCCGCCGGAACCCTCGTCGCGTGGCGGATCCCGGTCGGTCATGGGGGCGTCGAGTCGAGGAAGGGGGCGCCGGGCGGGTCGAAGGCGTTGCCTGGGGAAACGCTTGAATATATCCCCGGGCCGGAGGCGGATCAGCCGCCCCACCCGCGGTGGCGGACACCTTCCTCCCCTTGCCGCCGGAGCCGTGGGGCGTAGATTCGCGGGACCGGCGGGCGCCGTCCGCCCCCCGGTCCGAACCTTCCCATCACCACGAGGACCGCCCCCATGCCGAAGAAGACCGTCGCCGACATCGATCCCCGGGGCAAGACGCTGCTTGTGCGCGTCGATTTCAACGTTCCCCAGGACGACACCGGGGCGATCACCGATGACCGGCGGATCCGGATGGCCCTGCCGACGATCAAAGCGATCCTCGACCGCGGTGGCCGGGCGGTGCTGATGTCGCACCTCGGCCGCCCCGCCGGGAAGGGAACGGAGCCGGCCTTCTCGCTTGCCCCGGTCGCCAAGCGCCTCGGTGAACTCCTCGGTCGCCCGGTCGCCCTCGCCTCCGACACCGGCGGGCCCGACAGCCATGCCAAGCTCGCCGCCCTCCCCGCCGGGGGCGTGCTCGTCCTCGAGAACGTCCGCTTCAACAAGGGGGAGAAGAAGGGGGACGATGCCGCCTACGTCGCCGGACTGGCGAGCCTGGCCGACGCCTACGTCAACGACGCCTTCGGCACCTGCCACCGCACCGAGGCGAGCATGCATGCGGTGCCGGTGGCGATGAAGACGTCGGGGAAGCCGGCGGTGGTCGGCTTTCTCGTCGAGAAGGAGATCCAGTACCTCGCCGACGCCATCGGCAAGCCGAAGCGTCCGTTCGTGGCGATCATCGGTGGCAAGAAGGTGTCGGACAAGATCGAGGTGATCAGGAATCTGCTGGCGATCTGCGATCATGTCCTCATCGGCGGCGCGATGGCCTACACCTTCTCGCTCGCCCAGGGGGGCAAGACGGGAAAGTCGCTCGTCGAGCCCGACAAGGTCGATCTCGCCAAGGCGCTCCTCGCAAGTGGCGGCTCGAAGCTCGTCCTTCCCCTCGACACGCACTGTGCCGATGACTTCTCCGCCTCGGCCAACAAGCAGGTGGTGAAGGCGGGGGAGATCCCCGACGGCTTCGAAGGGCTCGACATCGGACCGGCGACCGCCATCCGGTACGCCGCGATCATCCGCACCGCCGGCACCGTGGTCTGGAACGGGCCGATGGGGGTGTTCGAGATGCCGCCCTTCGACGCCGGCACGAAGGCGGTCGCCGACGCGGTGGCTGAAGCCACGGCGGCGGGGGGGGTGACGATCATCGGCGGCGGCGATTCGGCGGCGGCCGTCGAGCAGCTCGGCTACGCCGACCGGGTCAGCCACGTCTCGACCGGCGGTGGCGCGTCGCTGGAAATGCTCGAGGGGAAGGCGTTCGAGACCGTGGCCGTCCTCGACGAGAAGTGAGCCCTTCGGGAGCGTCAAAGCGACCGACCGTGCCCCCGGAGTCGGGGGCACGGTCGGCGTGATGCACGTCAGATCATGCTCTCCGCCGAGAGGGCGGGGAAGCGGGGTTCACAGCCCGGCGGTCTCACCCGGCTGGGCCGCGGGACGGCCGAGCGCCAAGGCGACGCCGGCGACATGGTCCCGGTCGGCCCGCGAGAGGCGGGACATCGGCACCGTCGTGTAGCGGCCGGTCGCTTTCAGGATTCGCACCCGGTCGGCGTGGACCTCGACGAGCCGCCCTTCCGTGCCGTGGCGACCGGTGTCGTCGCGCCACGACCGCGATGGCTGGCCGGGGGTGTGGAGGACGCTTGTATCGAACGGATCGGCATCCGCCGGTGCCTCTTCCGTGGCCGGTTCCTCGACAGCCGGTGCGTCGCTGGCCGGCTCCTCGATCGCCGGCTCGTCGGCGGGCGTCTCGTCCATCACGTCGTCTGCGGCCGGCTCGAAGGCGTCCTGCTCCGTGGCGTCGGCCGGGGCATCGTCCATCGGCGGTTCTTCGGGAATGCCGAAGGCGTCGTCTCCCTCCACCGATTCCATCGCCTCCTTCGGCGCCTCGAAGGCATCGTCGGGGGCGTCGAAGGCATCGCCCGGGGGAAGCGGGTCGCCGTCGGTCTTGCGGGGGCCCTCGAACGCCTCCGTTTCATCCGCCGGGGCGTCGTCGAAAAGATTGCGACGCTTCGGCTGGGCAGGAGCGGCGTCGGCCTCGTCCGCCATCGGCTCGTCGGTCGCGTCGACATCGGCTGGCGCGTCGACATCGGCTGGCGCGTCGACATCGGCTGGTGCATCGGGGCGCTCGAAGGCCTCGGCGTCGTCGGCTCCGGGCTCGTCGACCGCCGTCGCCGGCTCATCGGTCGGCATGTCGGCGGCGGTCGCATCTCCCTGAACGGTCTTCGGTTCCCATGGCTCGAGCACCGATGCGGCCGGCGCCTCGGTCGGAGTCGGCAGGGTCGCCGTGGAGGGTTCGGCAGACGTGGTCGTCGCCGCGCTCCCCGGGAGTGCGAGCGACGACGGGCTCTCCGGCTCGGCAGCCGTTTCGGTGCGCGGTGCGGGATCGACGGGGCGATTGCCGGTGACGACGTTCGCCGCGGGTTCGGCCTGGGGCGGGACCTCGAGCACCGATTCGCCGTCGATCACCTCGCCGATTGGAAAACCCTCGACGACGATCGATTCCGGGGTCCCGGTGACACGTCCCTCGAAGACCACCTCGCCGGGAGCGTCCGTACCTTCCTGACAGGGGTCGCAGACGCAGTCCGCATCGCCGATCGATGCACCTTCGGTGACGGTCTCACCGTGGAGGATGATCCCCTCGTCGACAACCGACCCTTCGATCGGCGCGGTCGCGACCCACGGACCGACGATCACTTCGGTGGGCGCGGCGAACTGGACGGCGAAAGGGGAGGGAGCGCCGAGCGGACGGTCGTCGATGACGATCGCCCCGGCCCAACCGGGAAAAGGAATCCCTGCGCCGCACGGCGGCGGAAACGCAGGCCCCCACACCATCGGTGGGGCGTGGCGATGGTGGTGGTGCCACCATCCCGCCACAGCGGAGTCGATCGGAATCCAGAGCGTGAGGCCGCCCACGAGCAGGCCATGAAGGAATCGTCGCAAGGGACACCTCGTACGTGCGGAGGAAGGAAACGAGTGGGTGGTGGGGCATCCCCGGCCAAGCGCGGGCCGCGGTCGAGAAGACGCGGCAAACCGGGCGGGCCGGATCGAGCGCCGGTTCCCCCTCCCTGGTCGACCGCCGCGGGGCGTATGCTACCGGCGGGATCGGGCCGGTCGCAAACACGGCTCCAGGGCCGTCACGGACCCGCGCCGCAGCGGGCTGCGGGGAGCGGCTTCATGGCCGAAGCGCGGCCGGAAAACGAGAAAGGCCGTGGTGGCTTGCGCCACCACGGCCCTCGTGGATCGAACAGGTCGCCGCCTGCGAGCGGGGTAGATCGCTGCGAGAATGATGCGGATTGGGTCTGGGGCAAGCCCCGGACTTTTCTGGGAATCCGGACCAACGCTTTGGGTTTGGCACCTCCGACGGAATGCGGCGACCATCGTTCGAAGTTCGGTGTCACCGGGGCGGCCTTGGGCGGTCCGTCGCGGTGGCGGCCGTCGGACGAATCCGGCGGCAGGAGAGTTTTCGTCAGTCGGACGGTGAGGATGTGAGTCGATTTCCCCGCCGCCCCTCTTTCCGGCACGTTCGCTCCATCCCGCAGCCCGGTTCCGGGGCGGCGACAGCTTTTCGGTGAGCTTCGATGTCCCTCCGCCAAGTCACCACCGCCCCCCACGGCCACCTCCTCACCAACGCCGGTGTCTGGACGCCGGACGGGGCCTGGATCGTCTATGACATCCGCTCCGATGCCGCCGGGGCGACCTTCGACGGGACGCGGATCGAACGGGTCGAGGTGGCCACTGGTCGGGTCGAGGTCCTGTACGAATCGCTCCACGGGGCCTGCTGCGGGGTCGTCACGGCCAGTCCGGTCGACGACCGGGTGGTGTTCATCCTCGGCCCCGAGCATCCCACCCCCGACTGGCAGTATGGCGCCGCCCGGCGCCGCGGGGTGGTGGTGCGCTGTGCCGAGCCGGGGCGGGGAGAAGATCTCGACGCCCGGGATCTCGTTTCCCCCTTCACGCCGGGAGCCCTCCGCGGCGGCACCCACGTCCATCAGTTTTCCCCCGACGGCCGGATGGTGAGCTTCACCTACGAGGACGCCCTCCTCGACCCGGCCGGCGGCAGCGCTGGCCACGAGGGGAATCTCCGCGCGGTGGGGGTGAGTGTCTGCGGGCACCGCGTGACGGTGCCGCGGAGCCATCCCCGAAACCATGACGGCACCGCTTGGAGCGTGCTCGTCACCGACCTTCGTGATCGCCCCCGCGAAAACAGCGACGACATCTGCCGCGCCTGCGAAGAAGCCTGGATCGGCACGGCGGGCTATCGCCGCTCCGATGGGAGTCGCCAACATCGGGCACTGGCGTTCCAGGGAACGGTGCGGGGGGCATCGGGGGAGACGACAAGCGAGGTGTTTGTCGTCGATCTCCCGGCCGACGACCCGCCTGCGGCGAGCCTCGCACGGGAGGGGAGCGGCCCCCTCGCCGGCACGCCCGCAACGCGACCGCGTCCTCCGGCGGGGGTGATGCAGCGGCGCGTGACATTCACGACAGGGCGGGTCCATCCTGGCATCCAAGGGCCGCGCCATTGGCTCCGGTCGAGCCCCGACGGGGAGCGGATCGCGTTTCTGGCGCGCGACGATGTCGGCGTCGTGCAGCTGTTCACGGTCAGTCCGCTCGGTGGCGAGCCGCGCCAGGTCACCGATCACCACGCCAGCATCGAAAGCGCGTTCACCTGGAGCCCGGCAGGTGACCGGGTGGCGTGCGTCATCGACGGGTGTGTCTGCCTCGTCGACGTCCGGGACGGAACGATGAAACGGCTCACGACTCCCTCGGACGGGCCGGCGCCGCGCCCCGAGGCCTGTGTCTTCTCCCCCGACGGCCGCCGCGTGGCCCACGTGCGCCCCATCGGCGGCTTCAACCAAATCTTCTCCGTCGACGTGACGGAATGACACGCATCGCCACAGCGAGGCAACCATGGAGCGACACGCACCGCGTGGGGATCGGCTGGCGCACGGAATGCTCGCCCGGGCGATCGTGGTGATCCTCGCAGCGTGGCGGGCAGGCTTGGCTCTCGGCGCTCCCCCTGGCGTCGTCATCGACCATCTCCCGGCGGAGGGGGGGGCGTACGTCGGGTCGCCGTCGATCGCCCGCCTCCCCGACGGCACGCTGGTCGCCGCGCACGACCACTTCGGGCCGGGGAGCTCGGAATGGACGAGTGCCGTGACGGCGGTGTTTGCCAGCGCCGACGGTGGGCTCGTCTGGGAGCGGATCGCGGGCATCGACGGGGCCTTCTGGTCGAATCTGTTCGTCCATGCAGACGCGCTGTGGCTGATGGGGCCGACGCGGCACCACGGGCCGTTGGTGATCCGCAGAAGTGGCGACGGTGGACGGACCTGGAGCGACCCCGGGGACGCCCGGACCGGTGTGCTTGCCGACGGCGAGTGGCACACCGCCCCGATGCCCGTCCTCGAGCACGGCGGCAGGCTCTGGCGCGCCGTCGAGGATGCCTCCGGCGGCACCGAATGGGGAAAACGCTACGGCCCGGTGATGCTCTCGGCACCGGTCGGAAGCGACCTCCTCGATCGGGCCAACTGGCGATTCACGAATGTCGTTCCACGCGATCCGGCCTGGCTCGACGGCCGATTCGTCGGCTGTCTCGAGGGGAACGCCGTCGCCGACTCGAGTGGCAACATCCTCGACATCCTCCGCGTCGAGGCCGGCCCGCTCGCTCCGGGAGAAGTCGAGCAGGCCGCGGTCGTGACGGTGAGCGCCGACGGTCTCTCGGCAGCCTTCGATCCGGCCACGGGGTTCATCCCGTTCCCTGGCGGCGCGAAGAAGTTCGCCATCCGCCGCGATCCGCGGTCGCTTGCCGAGGGTATCGATCCGGTGTGGTGGACGCTCTCGAGCGCCGCCCCGCCGACGCTTGCCGGAAAGGGGAAACCTGCGACGGTGCGCAACACGCTCGTCCTCATGCGCTCGACGAATCTGCGCGAGTGGGAGCTGCGGAGCATCCTCCTGCATCATCCCGACGTCGCCCGGCACGCCTTTCAATACGTCGATTGGATCGTCGACGGCGACGACCTCCTCGCCGTCAGCCGGACCGCGTTCGACGACGACGGCAGCGGGGCCCACAGGGCTCACGACGCCAACTTCCTCACCTTCCACCGTTTCCGGGGATTTCGGGAGCTCGATCGCGACGACTCGGTCGTCGATCCGGCGATGCTCGGATGGTGAGCCGGGAAGCGACCCCTGCTCATGGCTCCATGAGGAAGCGCATCAGGGCGCGGGCCTCGGTGTCGTCGAGCCTGTCGAGGATCCCCTCCGGCATCAGTGAGACGCCGCCGTTGACCACCTCCTCGACATCCTCCATGGGAACCGTCTCCTCGCCGGTCGGTGTCCGCAGGAGGATCAATTCCGGTGAGCGACGCGCGATGATCCCGGAGAGGACACGCCCGTCGTCGAGGACCACCTGCTTCATCGCATGGTCGGGGGAGACGGTGGCGCTCGGCGTGACGATGTTGGAAAGCAGGTAGTCGAGGTCGCGTCGCCCCGAGCCTGTCAGGTCTGGCCCGAGGGTGCCCCCCGCACCGTGGAGCCGGTGGCAGGCAGCGCAGTGACGCTGCCACACGTCCCTGCCGGCGTTCGGATCGGCGGCGGCGAGGTGCTCGGGCGTGAGCCGGGCCTTCCAGGCGTCGATCGGCGAGGCAGCTGTGGGGACCGCAGGGCCGGCCGTGCCCCGGGGGGCGACGAGGGGGGCGATCCTGGTCCGCAGCGCCTCTTGCCCGAGCCCGCCGAGTTGCCGGACGAGGAGGGGCGTGAGCGTGTCTGGCGGCAGATCGCCCCGCTCGATCGACTCGACGAGCGCACTGCCCCACGAGGCCCGCGAGGCGAGCGCCGAAAGAGCCGCGTCGCGGGCCGCGGGGGCGAGGTCGGGAAGCGCTTCGAGGAGCCGGTGGGCGTCTCCGTCGCTGCCGGCGACGAGCAGGCCGCGGATGGCCGCCAGCGCCAGCCCCGGTTCGCCGAGACTCTCCCGCGCGAGCCCGGCGGCCTCGTCGGCGCGGACGTCGACGAGCGCTTCGAGTGCCAGGCTGCGGCGGGCAGTCGGGAGTGAGGGATCGCCCACGACGGCTGAGAGCCTGCGTGTGCCACGGCGGTCCCCGAAGAGGGCGTCGAGCCGGGCAACGGTGTCGGCGAGGCGCGGCTGGCGCAGGTCGTCTGTGGGAATCTCCGCGACCGTGGTGCGCACCTCATCCCAGCCCGTCGGGGCATCGACATGACGCTTTCCCCGCCACCCGGCGAGGAGCCCGCCGAAGCAGTCGTCGAGACCAGGGGGGCCCTCCGCGGACGCCGCCGCGAGGAGGCTCGGCAGTGTGGAAAGAGCGTCGGTCCCCGTCAGCCGGTGCGCGATCGAGCGGCGCAAGCCCGGCCAGTGGGATTCCTCCGCGCCGGGGAGCCACGCTGCCTTCCAGACGTCGATCACCCCTTCCGAATCGACAGGGATCGCCCCGAGGAGGCCGGTGAGGATCATCGCCCCGAGGTCGTGATGATCCCCACCGACGGCCCGCACCACGCCTGTGGGCGGGCCGAAATCGGCGTCGCCAGACTCGTCGATCGGCGCCGATTCGGTCACCGAGACGAGCGCCGCGGCGACCCGCGCTCGGTTGGAGGGAGGGAGACGCGAAAGCGCGCAGGCGAGCGCCAGCCGGACCTCCGGGTCGGTCTCGGTGAGGGCGAGCCGCTCGAGGGCATCGACGGTGAAGCCGCGCAGGCGCGCGTCGCGCGTCGGCCTGGCGCCGAGGACGGTGTCGATCGGCCAGGTGTCCGCGAGGAGCCGGAGGGCCCAGGCACGGATT
>Ga0078894_10004586_pt1 | contig 10581 bp, 13 predicted proteins | sample LauGreSu1BDMLBSD_2_FD_67506 | JGI IMG/M metagenome (GOLD analysis project Ga0078894, IMG submission 67506) | Freshwater lake microbial communities from Lake Michigan, USA - Su13.BD.MLB.SD (version 4) (version 4) | ecosystem: Environmental > Aquatic > Freshwater > Lake | place: Lake Michigan... | reverse complement strand
CGCAGCTCCGCCAGCCGATCCCGCTCTTCGCCCCAACGGCGCTGCAGCTCCTCCAGCTGTTCGTGGGCCTGCCGCCGCCGCTCCTGCAGCTCCAACCGCTCCTCCAGCGGGGCCGCCTCGGCGGAGAGCAGGGCCAGCTCCACCCCCCGCAGCTCGGCCTCCGCCGCCTCCACCACCTGGGGCTTGGAGGTGACCTCCATGCGCAGCTGGGCGGCGGCAGGCCCACGAACAGCTGGAGGAGCTGCAGCGCCGTTGGGGCGAAGAGCGGGATCGGCTGGCGGAGCTGCGGGAGCTGTTGCAGCGCGATGAAGACCTGCGTCATGCCATCGCCGAGGCCGAGCGCGATGGCGACCTGGAGGAGGCGGCCCGATTGCAGTTCGACCAGCTGCACCACCTGCAGCTCCGCCGCCAAGCCCTGGAGGCGGAGCTCTCCCACGACCCGATGCTGCGCGAGCAGGTGGAGGAGGGCGACATCGCCGATGTGGTGGCCCGCTGGACCGGCATCCCGGTGCAGAGGCTGCTGGCGGGCGAGCGCCAGAAGCTGCTCGATCTGGAGCGGCGCCTCGGCGAGCGGGTGATCGGCCAGCCGGAGGCGGTGGCGGCGGTGGCCGCGGCGATCCGCCGGGCCCGCGCCGGCATGCAGGCCCCCACCCGGCCGGTGGGATCGTTCCTGTTCCTGGGCCCCAGCGGCGTCGGCAAGACCGAGCTGGCGAAGGCCCTGGCGGCCTCCCTGTTCGATGAGGAAGAGGCGTTGGTGCGCCTCGACATGAGTGAGTACATGGAGCGCAACGCGGTGGCCCGCCTGGTGGGCGCGCCGCCGGGCTACGTGGGCTACGAGGAGGGGGGACAGCTCACCGAGGCGGTGCGGCGCCGGCCCTACGCCGTGCTGTTGCTCGATGAGGTGGAGAAGGCCCACCCGGAGGTGTTCAACCTCCTGTTGCAGGTGCTCGATGACGGCCGCCTCACCGATTCCCAGGGCCGCACGGTGGATTTCCGCCACACGGTGGTGATCATGACCAGCAACCTCGCCAGCCGGGCGATCCTCGAGAGCGCCCGCCGCGGCGCCGCCGAGGAGAGCAGCGCCGTTGAGGGGAGCAGCGCCGAGCCCGACCGGGCCCTGGAGGAGGCGGTGGATCAGGCCCTGGCGCGCCAGTTCCGACCCGAGTTCCTCAACCGCATCGACGAGGTGATCCGCTTCCGGCCCCTCGGCCCGGCCGATCTTCAGCGCATCGTGCGCCTGCAGCTCGCCGAGCTGGCGGCCCTGCTACGGGAGCAGCAGCTGGAGCTCCAGGTGGAGGAAACGGTGGTCGCCTCCCTGGCGGAACAGGGCTACGAGCCCGAGTACGGGGCGCGGCCGCTGCGGCGGGTGCTGCGCCGCCGCATCGAGAACCCCCTGGCCACCGAGCTGCTGGAGGACCATTTCCGCGGCGCCCGCGGCGTGCGCGTGGAGCCGGCCGGGGAGGCGGGGCCCACCGGACCGCTGCGCTTCCGGCCCCTTGACTCTCCAGGGAACAGCATCCGGTAGGGTGTCGGTTTGCCGGTGTGCGCGGTCGCATCGGCGCGCCTTGCCGGATTCGCCGCTCCTTGGCCCAGATCACCCCGTCCCCGTCCAGTCAGAGCCAGCCCGAGCGGCCGGTCCGTCCGGTTGCGGCCGGGTCTGGTGACGAGCTCACTCCCGAGATTCGGGAGGAGCAGGAAGAGGAGCGCGGTGGTTTCGCCGCCGAAACCCTGGCCGAGCTGCGCCGGGTGGTCTGGCCCAGCCGCCAGCAGTTGTTCAGCGAGTCCATCGCGGTGATCCTGATGGTGAGCCTGTCGGCCGCGGCGATCGCCGCGATCGACCGCTTCTACACCTGGGTCGCCAGCCAGGTCTTCCGCTGACGTCCCCACCCGTGAGATCCGTGCCCGAGATTCAGCCAGACACCCTCCTCGACAGCGCCCTCGACGCCGACGAGATCCTCGAGCTCCCCGCCGATGGGCCCGCCAGCGAGCTGGCGTCCCCGGGCGAGCGGGCGCCGGTGGCCCGCTGGTACGCCGTGCAGGTGGCCTCGAGCTGTGAAAAGAAGGTGAAGGCCACCCTCGAGCAGCGGGCCGTCACCCTCGGGGTCGACAACCGCATTCTCGAGATCGAGATCCCCCAGACCCCTGGGGTGAAGATCAAGAAAGACGGCAACCGCCAGTCGATTGAGGAGAAGGTATTCCCCGGCTATGTGCTGGTGCGCATGATCCTCGACGAAGACACAATGATGGCGGTGCGCAGCACCCCCAACGTCATCAACTTCGTGGGCGCCGAAGACCGGCGCGCCACCGGCAAGGCCCGGGGTCACATCAAGCCCCGCCCCCTCAGCCGCCAGGAGGTCGACCGCATCTTCAAGCGCGCGGCCGAGAAGAAGCCTGTCGTCAAGGTGGATCTCACCGAAGGCGACCAGATCCTCGTCACCGCCGGTCCGTTCAAGGATTTCCAGGGCGAGGTGATCGAGGTGTCCGGCGAGCGCAGCAAGCTCAAGGCCCTGCTCTCGATCTTCGGCCGGGAGACCCCGGTGGAGCTCGAGTTTTCCCAGATCAGCAAGCAGAGCTGATGCCGTGCCGGCCTGGCCGTCTCCCTGCGGAGGACGGCCAGGGTCGGGACCCCCGTGGTCCCACCGGCCCGTCGGATTCCGGTTCTCCGGTTCTGGCGATCCGCAGGCTCCCTCCGGGGAGTACCGTCCCCAGCTCCCTTCGGGGAGTCGCTTCCCCGACACCCGCCGATGGCCAAGAAAGTCGTAGCCGTGATCAAGCTGGCGCTCAATGCCGGCAAAGCCAACCCTGCACCGCCCGTGGGTCCTGCCCTCGGTCAGCACGGGGTCAACATCATGGCGTTCTGCAAGGAGTACAACGCCCGCACCCAGGACAAGGCCGGGTACGTGATCCCGGTGGAGATCTCGGTCTTTGAAGACCGCAGCTTCACCTTCATCACCAAGACCCCACCCGCCTCGGTGCTGATCTCCAAGGCGGCCGGCATCGAAAAGGGTGCCGCCACCTCCTCCAAGGGTTCGGTCGGGGCGATCAGCCGCGCCCAGCTCGAGGAGATTGCCCGCACCAAGCTGCCCGACCTCAACTGCTCGAGCGTCGAGTCGGCCATGCGCATCATTGAGGGCACCGCCCGCAATATGGGCGTCGCCGTCAGCGACTGAGCGCCCGCCTGCCGCTCCCACCACCTGTCCACCCATCCGGGGGAGACCGTTCCGGTCGCCCGCACCCCGCACCTGCCATGCCCCGTATCTCCAAACGCTTCGCAGCCCTCACCGCCAAGGTGGAGGACCGCACCTATTCCCCCATCGAGGCCCTCGAGCTGGTGAAGGCCAACGCCAACGCCCGCTTCGACGAAACGATCGAGGCCCACGCCCGCCTCGGCATCGATCCCAAGTACACCGACCAGCAGCTGCGTACCACCGTTACCCTGCCCCACGGCACCGGCCAGACCATCCGCATTGCCGTCATCGCCCGCGGCGAGAAGGTGGCCGAGGCCAAGGCCGCCGGCGCCGATATTGCCGGCGATGACGAGCTCGTGGAGAAGATCGCCGGTGGTGCCATGGACTTTGACCTGCTGATCGCCACCCCCGACATGATGCCCAAGGTGGCCAAGCTCGGCCGGGTGCTCGGTCCCCGCGGCTTGATGCCCAACCCCAAGGCCGGCACCGTCACCACCGATCTGGCCTCCGCCATCAACGAGTTCAAGGCCGGCAAGCTCGAGTTCCGCGCCGACCGCACCGGCATCGTGCACGTGCGCTTCGGCAAGGCGAGCTTCGACCCCGCCAAGCTGCTCGACAACCTCAAGGCTCTCCAGGAGACCATCGACCGCAACAAGCCCAGCGGGGCGAAGGGGCGCTACTGGCGCAGCCTTTACGTCACCTCCACGATGGGCCCGTCGGTCGAGGTCGATGTCACCGCGCTGCAGGATCTCAAGCAGGACAGCTGAGTCCATCCGGCCCCCGGCCCTTGCCCATGACCCCGGAGAGCTCCCGCTCGGTCTCCCAACCCCAGGGTGCTGCCTTGGCGGTGCTGCTCTCCGCTCTGGCGGCGGTCACCGTGCCGCCGCGCGGCCTGGCCACCCTCCGGGAACGGTTGGTGGCTGAGGGCAGGGTTGGTGGGGCGGATCCCCCGGAGCCCCTGCAGAACTTTCCGGTGGCCGGCCTGGGCCTCGACAGCCTGGGCCGGATGGAGTTCTGCATCCAGCTTGAGCTCGACCACGGCGTGCCCCTCACCCCCGATCGCCTGCTGGCGATGCACGAACTTGGGGAGCTGCTGAGCTTCATTGCCAGTGCCAGCGCCGCCCCACCGCCTTAGGCCAGCGGCAGCCACTCGGCCAGCAGGTCGGGCAGGGGGCGGCCGGCCTGCACGTGGAACTGCACGAGGTTGTGCTCGGCGCAGCCCGGCTCCGCCCGCACCTCCAGCCGGGCTGGGGCCAGCCGTAGTCCCCGGTAGTGGCGATCGATCAGGGCGGCGGCCTCGCAGTCGGCGGCATGGCCAGCCGGGTGCAGCAGCAGCAGTGAAGGCCCTCCCCCGGCGCCCCAGCGGCGCCAACGAGCCCAGCGGCGCAGCTGCCGGATCGGCCCGCCGCGGCTGAACAGCTCCCCATCGCCGTACGGCCCGATCGCTACCCCCTGGCGGGCCCCGAGCCGCTCCGCCAGCACCAGGGCGGGCAATCCGCCAGCGCTGGTGCCCAGCACCGCCCGCGGCCGCTGCCGGCCCCCGCACAGCGGCTCGATGGCCGCCGCGATCTGGGGCAGCCAGTCGCCCTGGCCGCCCCGGAAATAGCCCCCCCGCCAGCGCCTTCGCACGAGCAGCAGGTCGAGGCCGTGGCGCTGCAGGGCCTCCGACACGTAGGCCACCGGGCTCATCAACATCCCCCAGTCCCCCGTGAGCCCCAGCACCAGGGGGCGCTCGCCGGGCACCCCGCCGGCATGGAGATCGAAGAGCAGATCCGGCCCCTCCAGGCTGTAGCGCCGGCAGGGGCTCACCCGCTCGGGGAGGCCCGGCACATAGCGATCGGCCTCCTCCCGCCACTCCTGGATCGGGGCCTCGGGGTGGGCCAGCGTCCGTCTCAGCTCCGGCGCAGTGGCGAAGCGGCCGATCAAGATGCGGCGCTGGTGCAGCGCGTTCAGCCCCACCCCCGGCCCCTGCGGCAACCACTGCTCCGGAGCTGTGCGCCGCATCTCCTGCTCCAGCGCTCCCCAGGGCAGCGCCTCCTCCCCCGGCCCAGGGGCCGGTGATCCCTCAGAGCCGCAGGGCATGGCGTTCGGCCAGCAGGCGGCGCAGGGGCTTGCCTCCCGGGCCGCGGGGGAGATCGTCCATCACCACGATCCGCTTAGCGGAGCGGTGCCCCATCCGCTCGCGGCTTCGCTGCCGCAACCGCTCGGCCACCGCCGCCGGATCGGCCACCCCCTCCCGCAGCACCACCGCCGCCATCGGCACCGCCCCGTAGGTGGCTGAAGGGGCCCCGAAGCCGGCGCAGTCGGCCACCTCCGGGGCACCGCGCAGCCCATCTTCGATCTCGTAGGGGGAGACCATCTGCCCCTGGAACAGGAACACATCGTTGGCCCGGCCGCCGAAGATCACATGCCCCGACGGCGCCAGGGCCAACAGATCCCCGGACAGAAAATCGCGCACGCCCCCAGCGGGTCCCTCCACCAGAGCGCCCCGCCCGTCGGGCCGCAGGCAGCGGCGCGTCTTGCGGATGCGCATCTCCCGAAAGGCCAGCCCGAAGCGCTGCAGGTGAACCGCCCCCTCCGGCCGCAGCTGCACCGTCGCCAGCGGCCGCCCGACGCTCTCCGGCTCCGCCAGCAGTTCCTCCGGCGGCAGCCAGGTGAGCGGCCCGCTCTGGCTGGTGGCGAAGGTGATGCCCACCCGCAGGGGACGGATCGCCTGGAGGGCGCGGCGCAATTCCATCGGCACGTGATCGCCGCCGGTGATCACCAGGAACCCTTCGGGCACCTGGGCCAGATCCCCGGCCGCAAGCCGGCGTTGCAGCTGGCTGGGCGGCATCGCCCCCCCGCAGGGATCCCCCCGGAAGGTATCCCGACCCCAGGGCGCGTCGGTCGCCCGCACCACCAAGGCATCGCCCCGCAGCAGGGTCCACAGCTTCCACAGCCGCGGGCCGCTGAGCTGGAGCGAGGGGTTGACCAGCTGGCGGGGCAAGTGGTCGTAGGGGGAGGGGTCGAGGCGACGCTGGGCGCTCAGCAGGGCGCCCAGCCGCACCGGCACCAGGGTGGGCCGGCCGCTGCTGGTGCCGGAGCTCGTGGAGAGCAGGGCAATCGATCCCTCAGCGGCGTCTGCGGACTCCTCGAGTTCCCGGAGATCCCCAGGCGCGTTTGGCGCTCCAGAGCCCCCAGCGGCGGGGGGCAGGGCCACCAGCAGCAGCCCTTCGCGGCTGCGCCCGAGGCGCCGCAGCCCCGGCCAGGGCGGCAGCTGTTCCGGTTCCACCAGCAGGTGGGTGAGGCCGTAGCACTGCGCCAGCGCCTGCCGCTCCGCCGGCGCGCTCCCCTCGGGCAGCACCGCCTGGCTGACGCCGGCGAACACCAGGGCCAGGCTCTCCAGCAGATGGGCCAGGCCATCGGCCGCCAGCACCCCCACCCGCACCGGCGGCAGGGCATCTGCCACCAGCGCCTGCAGCCGGTGCAAGGCCTCTTCCACCCGCGCCACCAGGTCGTCGGCGCTGATCGTCTCCCCCAGCCAGTCGATCGGGGGTGCCGACTGGGCCGCCAGCGCCTCACGCCAGCCCTGCCAGAGGGCCTCGGCGTAGGGGTCGGCCGTCATGGCGCGCCCTCCGCTCTTGCACCCTTCGCCCCTGCACCTGCCAGCCGCCGGGCCCCTGCCTCGCACACCGCCTGCCCGAGCTCGGTGAGCCGGCCGTGGCGCCTTGCTGCGTCCAGGGAGGAGCGGCCCAACTCCGCCTGCTGCTCCCGCAGCCGCTGGCAGTCCTCCAGCAGCAGGGCCGGCTCGCGATGGCCGGAAAAACCAGAGGCCAGAAGGTCATCGGCCAGCAGCGCATCGAGGGTTTCGCAGACGCGGCCGGTCACATGCAGGGAGTGGAGGATGCCGTTCATCGGCCGTGGGTCGGGCCGGATCTGCACCGGGTGGCGCTCGTCGTCGCGGTTGTGGCAGAGGGGGCTGTCCTGGGCCAGAACAAAGAGCTCGGCGTGGGCGGCCTCGTGCACCAGGCGCTCCAGCAGGCCGGGCAGGGTGAGAGCGGGGCTGGCGTGGATCACGCTGGCCCCGCGCAGGAAGAAGGCGGTGGCTCCCCCGAAGCTCTGCCGGGCCGCCTGGGCCCGGGGACCGGGCACCGCCAGGATCGTCAGCTGCAACAACCGCTCGATGCTGGGCCCGAGGCCCGCTTGCAGGGGGCGCACCAGCGCCAGCACGGCTGCCGTGGCCTCCTCAAGGGCTGACTGTGTGGCGGCAGAGGGGGGGATCAGGTCGGCGACGAAGTCGCCACCCTCCTGGAGCAGCGCCAGGATCGCCTCCCATTCCGCTGGGCTGTAGAGAGAGGCATCTCCCCAGGCGATCACCTGGCCGGCAGCCAGGCACCGGCTGGCCAGATGATCCAGCCGATCCAGACTCTCCCCCCAGGGGAAGGGAAGGGGAGCCCGGTCGAGGATCGCCTGGCCGAGGCGGTAATACACCAGCCATACCAGGGGATCCAGGCCTGCGACACCCTGCGGGCGCCGGGCTAGGGCCTCGCCCAGCCGGGATGCGGCTGCGCGGTGGGGGGCGAAGGCAGAACCCGATTCGCTGGCCAGCTGGGCGAGGGATTCGCCCAGTTCGCGCTCGCCCAGATCGAGAAGATCGGTGAGCTGACGCCCGCCAGCGAGCGGATCAGCGGCCATCGCGGAATCAGGCGCCTGGGAACTCGGCGTGGGGCACCAGCGGAGCGGAGCGGAAGGCCAGGGGGCCGTTGCCCTCAGTGCGGAGGCCGGTGGGCTCGGGGCCGCCCACCTTGGCCGAGAGGGCGCTCGCTGCCGCAGGGGCGGCGGCGCTGGCCGCGGCTGCCAGGCGGAAACCGAACAGGGACGCACGGGTGACAGCCATCGCGGAATCCTCAGGGTGATGGAGCGAAATGTAAGTCAGGCCCTTGGGTGTTGGGTGGCGCCTAGGCAACGAGGCTGAGTTGCAGTGGTAGGATGGAGAGCTGGCATCCGCCAGAGGGCACGCGCCCTGAAACAGCCCAAGACAGCAGGTTTTCGGCTCGCACCACGGGATTCACATCTCTCCGGTGCCGGGCCCGATGCAAACCCTGCCGAGGTTCACGCCATCTTTGATCTTGCCCGTCCGGGCGCTTCCTCCGGGAAGCCACCCATCGGCGGAGCGGAACGCGATCGCGGCCTCGAAGCTCCCCGGAATGCTCCGGGAGCGACCCCCGTTTGCGCGGGTCGCCGGGCCGCGTACCCAGCTTGTTCCCCTCGATCCGTTCCAAACCCATGGGCCGCACCCTGGAGAGCAAGCAACAGATCGTCGAAGAGCTCAAGCAGCTCCTCGGTGAAGCCGAAATGGCGCTGGTCCTTGATTTCAAGGGCCTCACCATCAAAGAGATGTCCGACCTGCGGACCCGTCTGCAGGCCACCAACGGCGTCTGCAAGGTGACCAAAAACACCTTGATGCGTCGGGCCATCGATGGAAACAGCGCCTGGTCAGACCTCGATTCCCTGCTGACCGGCACCAACGCCTTCGTCCTGATCAAGGGCGATGTGGGTGGTGCCGTGAAGGCCGTGCAGTCCTTCCAGAAGGACAGCAAGAAGTCGGAAACGAAAGGGGGCCTTTTCGAAGGCAAGCTCCTCTCGCAAGACGACATCAAGGCCATCGGCGACCTGCCCTCCAAGGAGGTGCTCATGGCTCAGATCGCAGGCGCGATCAATGCCGTGGCCACCAAGCTGGCCGTGGGCATCAACGAGGTTCCCTCCGGTCTCGCCAGGGCGCTCAAGCAGCACGCCGAATCCGGCGAAGGCTGAGCCACCGGCTCCACCGATCCCTCTTTCCGTCCCACAGATCTGTTGCTGATTCTCAACCATGTCCGCTACTACCGACCAAATTCTCGAACAGCTGAAGACCCTCTCCCTGCTGGAAGCCTCTGAGCTTGTCAAGCAGATCGAAGAGGCCTTCGGTGTGTCTGCCGCCGCCACCGCTGGCGTGGTGATGGCCGCTCCCGGCGCCGGTGCCGCCGCCGAGCCCGTCGAGGAGAAGACCGAATTCGACGTCATCCTCGACAGCTTCGACGCCGCTTCCAAGATCAAGGTGCTCAAGGCCGTCCGCGAGGCCACCGGCCTCGGTCTGGGCGAAGCCAAGGCCCTTGTGGAGGCCGCTCCCAAGGCCGTGAAGGAAGGCATCGCCAAAGACGAAGCCGAAGCCCTCAAGAAGACCATCGAAGAGGCCGGCGGCAAAGTCACCGTCAAGTGACCCCGCAGGGGCCGCCCCTTCCAGGGCGGCCCCCATCCCTCAACCGCGCAGCACCCAAACGCAGAAAAGCCCCGCCAAAGGCGGGGCTTTTGTGTTGAACGATTCCGGGAGTCTGGCCTTGTTTCGACCCCAGAAGAGCGTCCGGCACTCCTCACGCCTCAAATGGTACGGGTGGTTCTGAGACGGAAAAGGGGAACCAGGCCGGCGTGGTAACTGGCCCGCGCCGGCTCACTCTTTGAAGGGGATCACCGTCAGCGCGATCGTGCGGCCCGGCTCGACGGCCGCCCCAGGGGACCCCTCCGGTACCGCGCCGGCCAGCGGGCGTCGTGGCGATCGACTCGGCAGCGGCGCGGCGGGAAGCGCCGCCAGGGGTGGGGCCGTGAGGGGGCGGCGGCCCACCGGCTCCGGCGCCCGGCCGCTGGCCTGGGCGATCAGCTGGCGCAGCGGGCTGGGGTTGGCGAAATAGAGGTGGTTGAGCGTCTGCTGGCCGAAGCTGCGCCGTTGCAGCTCCCAGCCCGGATCCAGCGCGATCGCCACAAAGCCGTTGCGGTCGCGGCGCGGCACCTCAGCCCGGCCCACCACCAGCACCGTGGGCTCGTTCGGGGAGAGAGCCTGCAGCAGCAGCACGCTTCCCTGCTGCTGCAGGCGCAGCCGATAGCTGGTGGCCAGATCCTGCTCGCCGATGCGCAGCGAGTAGCCGTTGCTGTCGAGATAGCGGCTGCAGACGCTTGTGTAATCGAAGCGGTTCAGGCTCGGGTCCACCAGGCCGTCGGCCTGGGGGGTCCAGCAGCGGGGCGAGGGCGCCAGCTGCTCGAGCACCAGCAGGTTCCAGTCGCCTTCGCCCACGGGCCGGGCCAGCACCGCGAAGCGGCTGGGATCCACCGGGCGGCTGGCGAATAGCCCGGCGGCCTGGGCCAGGGAGGGCAGGGTGGCGGGCAGGGCGGAACCAGCCAGCAGCAGGCCACTCAGGGCCAGGTAGGTTCGTTTCATGGAGTGTCTCCCGTGCCCCGGCCTCCCGGGAAGAGGGGCCCCATTGAACCGGTGCTGACAAGGGGGAGCCAATGGCCGATCGGCCGGTGAAGGTGGTGGCCGCGGCCTGCGATGGCGCCTGCAGTGGCAATCCAGGGCCCGGGGGCTGGGGGGCGTTGCTGCGCT
>Ga0078894_10004584_pt1 | contig 10582 bp, 7 predicted proteins | sample LauGreSu1BDMLBSD_2_FD_67506 | JGI IMG/M metagenome (GOLD analysis project Ga0078894, IMG submission 67506) | Freshwater lake microbial communities from Lake Michigan, USA - Su13.BD.MLB.SD (version 4) (version 4) | ecosystem: Environmental > Aquatic > Freshwater > Lake | place: Lake Michigan, USA... | reverse complement strand
TCTCCGGCTTCACGATGGAGCAGATGTTGCACTATCAGTGTTGGTCCTTCATCATCACGTTACTGGTTCGATCTCACCGTACCTGGAATCTCTCAGAGCATATTCGGTTTGGACGCCTCACCGCTTTTCTGCTCTATCCCTTCGACGCATGGAAGTTCTACGCCAGCGAGTTTATCGCCTTTCAACTCTTGCAGCTTGTCACCGCTGTTTTAGCGGTTGTCGCTTTACAAGCCTTCCACTTTTTGCCGCCCTTGGATGTCGCGACCTGCGCGGTCGGATTCGGATTCTCTCTCTTGGTGAGCGTGCTCTGGTTCGCGCTGGACTTCACATTCGGGCTCGTGGCGTTTTGGCTTGAGGAGGTTTGGATCTTTCGGGTTATTTTCGGATTCTTCGCGGTGCTCTTCTCAGGCGCATTTATCCCGATTGAGCTGTTTCCGCCGGGACTCCAAACGTTCCTCGGCTACACACCGTTTCCTTTCATTACATCAGTTCCAGCGCATATCTTCATGGGAACAAGCTCGGTGTCTATCTGGTCTGCTACAACTACGTTGCTTGGATGGATCGCGGCCTTAAGTCTTTGCGCTGTGCTTGTATGGCGACGGGGACTTCGGCTCTATAACGCGGCGGGTATTTAAATGAGAGACTCCGCATCACCCTACCTTCGTGTGCTCCATCAACAGATGTTGAATTCGCTCGCGAAATTGATGAGCTTTCGTGTTAACTTTCTTTTGAGCGGCCTTTTTGACCTGGCCGCGTTCGTAACCTTCTACTACACAACCGACTTTCTCTTCCTGCATATCTCTCACATTGGCGCGTGGACCCGCGAGAACTTTCTTTTCTATATTTTTTGGCTCCAGTCCGTGAACTGCGTCCATTCGGGAATCGTGGCCCCAAATTTCTGGAATTTTGCATCCGAGGTGCGCGATGGAAACCTCGATTTTCGTTTACTGAGACCACTCGGAAGTCTCTTCGACGTTTTTACAGCGATAACTCGACCGGTCACGTTGCTAACGTTCCCTTTCATTTTGGGGTTTGTCATCTATTACGGAATTCAGCTCCATGTGTCGCCGATGGGGTGGGTGATGATGCCGGTTCTTTGGGTTCTCTCACTTATCTGTATCGTGCTCCTCGAGGTGATGATCTCGATGGGATTGTTGTGGACAAAGGGTGGAGATGGAATCAACTTTGTTCGGATTCATTGCCAAAATTTTCAGCGGTGGCCGGATTTCGTCTATCCCGATCGGATGCGGTGGTTCTTCACCCGAATTATTCCATTTCTCGCCTCGATTACGTTTCCGGTAAGAGCTGTGATAGGTGAGGGGGCATGGTGGGAGATCCCGTTCCTGTGCGGGGCGATGGTCGCCGTTTGGTTTGTGACAAAGTGGTTGTGGGTGTTGGGATTGCGTCGTTACGAATCCGCGTCCTCTTAGTCCTGAGCGGCGTTCTCCTGAGGTTTAACCGCGCGAATAGCGAGGATCCTTCCCTCATTGTCATGGTAATCGGTGCCGGTTAGTACCGAGTCGTCCGCGTCGAAGTGGATGCGGGTGTTTAAGATATCTGAGCCGTCGGTGTCCTTCCACGAGAGCCACATGCCGACACGCTCCTTCTCCATATACATCGGTCGAAAAGTGAGGGTTTGGCCATTTGGTAATCGAAAGCTCTCCTTCTTCTTAAGAGAGATCTCCTCTTCTTTACTGTCGATCAGATGAAAGGTTGAGAAGGGGAGGAGGATGAGTTGAGGTTTGAGGTCGGCGAGGGCGTCCTCAAGGGATGGTGTCTCGGCTTGATCTGCCGGTGCTTGACCTGTGGACCCTTGAACTATGGACGATTGAGCTATGGACGATTGAGCCATAGACGATTGAGCCATAGACGATTGAGCCATGGACGACGGCCGAGCTCCTGTTGCTTGAATGATTCGAACAACCACCCTCACCTTCGAGCTCTCGCACGACTCCTCAGCCTGAACGGAGAAGGGACAAAACCAAAGAGCTCCAAGCATACAAAGAGCTACAAGTCGCCTGGTAGTTTTCGCTCGCGGTTGGGAACAGCACTTCATATCGACTCTATTTGGCAGTCCCAAGGGGCATCGCGTCAAGCCCCTGTTCTCGAAGAACTCGAATCGTTGGAGTTGCCTTGATGCCTTGTACTTTCAAGGTTGGTGTCACCGGGCGTTTACGCACCCAGAATATAGCGGAGTTGTCCGAGGGGTTTTGGATTATCTTAAGCGAGCCGTTCGAACGCATCCAATCGACCTCCATCGAGGATCCGGAAGGGGATGCTTGCTGCGCGGAACCCAGTGAGGCTTGATGGAACGCTGAGGCGTTGTGCGCCGCGACAGAGCCACCTGTATAAACGGGAATAATCTCTCCTGGCTTCGCTGGTCGAGATACGAGCATAAGAACGCATGCCGCGACGGCGGCCCCTGAGAGTCCACCGATAAGAGCTTGCTTCGAGAAGAAGTTAGCGAGGCCAGATATATGCGGCGCGACCGTCTCGGATTTTCGTTGCCCCAGGTAGAGAGACGCTCTCTCTTCGGCATCAATGCGTTGAGAGATCTTGTCCCACAGGTCTGGTGATGTTGGAGTTTCGGAGAAGAGAGAACGGTATGTTTGAGACGTATTTTTGAGATTTTGAACGAATAGCTTCGCGCTCTCGTTTCGTTTGATAAGACGCTCCGCGCGTAAGCGAGAGAGTAGTGAACACTCATCGTCTACGTAGGAACTCAGGAGGAGTTCCTGTTGTTCACTTAAATGTTTCGATCCGCTCTCTCTCATAGTGTCACCTTAACGAGCTTTCGCTGGTCGTCCTCTTGTCAACGCATTCGCGGTGCCGAGGTGCTCCTCCTCAACGCCTGTCGCTTGCGGCGGCGCGAACTCCTCAAGGGCCTTTTGCAGGGCTTTGCGAGCGTAAAAGAGCCGACTCATGACCGTTCCTTTCGGGACGCCGATAGCCTGGGCGATCTCTTCATAATCGAGGCCATCGACCTCTCGTAACATGATTACCGCTCGATGCTCATCGGAGAGCTCGCCAAGCACCTCTTGAATCTTGCGCCCCAACTCCTTGCGCGCAAGAGCGTCATGAGGGCCCTCGACGTTCTGTGAATGACTCGCGAGACCGTTGCCTCCTGTCTCACGAGCTCCTTCTTGAACCGCCGCTCTGTTGACGCCCGTATGTTCCTTAAATTCAAGGTGAGTTCCACCGCGGCGGCCCGCTTTCCGGCGTATGTCGATCGCCATATTGAAGCAGATCCGATATATCCAGGTGTAAAAGGAGCTTTGACCCTTAAATTGTCCTAATGATAAGAAGGCCTTAACGAAGGTTTCTTGAACAACATCCTCAGCGTCTTCGCGGGTTTTTACGATATCCAGTGCGGTGGTAAGCAGGCGTCCCTGGTAACGTTCCACAAGGGCGCGATAGGCCTCTTTGTCCCCAGCCAAGGTCATTCGAACCAGGTCGTTGTCATCTCGGGCCGGTACGTCGGCTCTTACGGGGTTACTCATAAACGAAACGTTAAGCGCTCTCCTGCAGGTCCCGGATGACGGGAAACCCGCTCGGGCGTGGTTAGACTACCTCGAATCCATCGAGAAGCATAGGAATCGCACCCAATCAGAATCATTAAATTGTAAATAAGATATTATGTTCAGCTGGTTACGGACGCGATCTCGTTCGAATATCGCGGCCTCCGCTGAGACAATAGTTTTACAAACCTCTCACCTCGTCGTGACAACTCGAGTGGCGAGCCGTGTCATACATATCCTCACGTCCTGACGAATGGACGACTGATTGTATGAAGGAAAGGAGATGTTATGAACCGCAACGATATTGAGAATGAGATCACTGAGGAGACCACGACTGAGGCTGTAGAGATCGAGGCTACGAATTCGTACCTTCACACCCTTCTTGAAGAGATCTGCGCGGGAGAGGAGTTCTCAATCCTTCGTGAAACCCTCCGGCTCTACTGTCAGGAGATTACGATTCACTAATTCGTCGGTCCGCGACGGGTTTTTTCCTAGGCGCTCCGCGTTGTGATTGGGCGGCCGCCTTAGTCTCCAGCGGCCCTCTGTCCCTCAGTTATTCTTTCTGCGGGTAGGTCCTTAGGCTATAGTTCCAGGCGGGCACTCTATTGTTGTGCCCGCTGGTACTATTTTCCTTGAGAGACGCACCCGTATGTTAGGCCTTAATCGATTAAGCATACAATCAAAGATGATCGTCCTGCTCCTTGCGGTGAGCTTATGCTCCATCGCGGTCATCGCGGGAATTGGGTACCGCTCCGCGAAGGAGGCGCTCACCGCGTCAGTCGAGAACCAACTGCAGGGAGTGCGCGTCGCGAAGACCACAACTCTCAAGGAGATGTTGGGGGCGCTTCGTGATCAGGCCATCCTCATGTCCGATAGCCGTATGGTTATCGACGCGATGCTCGCCTTCAACCGAGGGTATCGTGACCTCTCTTCGAAGACCCTTTCGAGCGATGAGCAGGAGCAGTTAAAGAATTTTTATCAGAATGATTTTTTGCCTAAACTCGCGCCGCGTCTCGAGGGAGAGCCGGTTCTTGACCAGTACCTTCCAACCTCTCCCGCTGAGAGGTACCTTCAGTATCAATACATCGCGGCAAATCCGCACCCCTATCAACAAAAGCAGGATCTCAACCAGGCGGCGAAGGATGACACCCTCTACGGCCAGACGCACGCGAAGTTTCACCCCTTCTTCGCGCGGGCGGTGAAGATATTTGGGTTTGAAGATATGATGTTGGTCGATCCCGAGACCCTTGATGTCGTTTATTCCTATCAAAAGACGACTGAGTTCGCGTCCAACTTACGCACGGGACCGTATTCCAATACTAACTTAGGAGATCGAGTGCGAGCTATCAGGGCCGCGCGAGATCGTGATGATTTCAAGATCGCTGACTTTGAGTCGTTTCGTCCCAGTCTCGGCACCTCGATGGGATTCGCCATGAGCCCGATCTTCGATGGAACAACGATGGTAGGGATTCTTGTACTGCAGTTCCCGATTGAACTATTCAATCGGGTTCTCACCGGTGATTACAACTGGACGGGTGAGGGGCTCGGTCAGACAGGTGAGTGTTTCGTAGTCGGGCCGGATAAAACCCTACGTAGTCGCTCTCGCTTTATGCGGGTCGATCCTGATGGATTCTATGAGTCGCTACGTGAAGCTGGCGTAAGCGCTAAGACGATCGCCGCTATTCAGAGACAGGGATCGGCGATGAACTTAGTTTCAGTAACGACCCCTGGAGTTGAAAAAGCGTTGCGCGGGCAGTCGGGGCTTGAGGTCACCACAGATTATCGTGGGAAGAGAGTTTTGAGCGCGTACGGGCCCCTTGAGCTTGATTCCCTCCGGTGGGCTGTTATCGCTGATATGGGCGAGGATGAGGCGACCGCTCCGATTCGTAAGTTCGGTCGGCGAGTGGTTATTGCCTCGAGCGCGATGGCGCTCTTCGTCAGTCTTTTGGCGCTCATTTCATCGTACGCGTTAACTCGCCCTCTACGGGAGTTGACTGAGGGCGCCCGTCGACTGGGAGCCGGACAAACGGACGTGAAGGTACGGGTGACCTCGCGGGATGAGTTCGGTGAGCTCGGGGTGGTCTTTAACGAGATGGCGGACAATATCCGCACACAAACTGATCGTCTTGAGGATCAGGTGAATAAGAACCAGGAACTTCTCCTCAGCATCTTGCCGGCGTCAGCTGTCGCGCAACGCCAAGAGGGGGACGAGAAGGCAAGTCGTGAGTTTTCTGACGTCTCCGTTATGTTCTGCGAAATACTCGGCTTGGAGGAGTTCAGCGCTAGAGTGAGCGACGCGAAAGCGCTTTCCGCTCTTGGAGATCTGATAGCGACCTTCGACGACGCCGCTGACAAGTTAGCGATTGAGAAGGTTCGCTCGATAGGAGCGTCCTACCTCGCCGTGTGTGGACTGTCGGTCGCGAGGCCGGACCACGCCCGTCGAATGGTGCAGTTCTCGGGAGAGTTGGTCCGAATCGTCTCGATGTTCAACCGTGAGCACAAATCTGAGCTCAGTGTCGCCGTAGGAATAAATTCTGGCCCTGTGGTTGGTGGTGTTGTTGGGCGACGTAAATTCCTCTACGACCTGTGGGGCGATACCGTCACCATCGCGAGGAAATTGGCCGCTGGCAAAGGAGCGGCTATTCGAGTAACTCAGGAAGTCAAGAACCGCATGGGTGATGAGTTCTCATGCAGCGGACCAATTCAGGTAGATGGAGAGGGTAAGCCTTCCATAGAGGCTTGGCAGATCGCGGTGTAGCGCGAAAAAAGAGACGGATATGAACGGACTCCTAGAATTGCAACTATCAAATCTGTGGCCCGCTATCACGTTAGCTGTTGGGTTTCCAGCGCTCATGCTCGTATTGAACGAGAGCATTAGCGCGTGCGAGCGTCGTGGTTTTCCGTTGGCTCGGGCGTTGCGCACCACCCGCAACTTGGTCGCGCCCTCGTTAGCGATTCTTGTTTTCGCGCGGTACGTTCTTGAACTTCCGCCGACCAACACATCAATGCGGCTTATTCAGTCCGCCTTCCTCGTCTTTCTTCTCTACGCCGCGCTTGGTGTCGTGAATGATGTGGTGTTCGGAAGGGGCAGAGAGGACTCCTGGCGGGCTCGAGTTCCGAAATTATTCGCCGACCTCTCTCGGGCTGTTCTTGTGGCGTTTGGCGCTCTGGTCATTTATTCGCACGTCTGGGGGCGTGAGGTTCAGGGGGCGTTGACAGCCCTAGGTGTGGGTTCGGTCGTTATCGGATTGGCTCTTCAGGAGCCGTTAGGAAATATCGTCTCCGGTTTGATGCTTCTCTTCGAGCGTCCCCTTAAAGTTGGGGACTGGGTCAACGCTGAAGGGGTTACGGGAAAGGTTATCGAGATTAATTGGCGTTCGGTTCACATTCAAACCTCCACACGCGAGTTGCGGATCGTTCCGAATGTACGTTTATACAAGGGCGCCTTCAGCAATCTCTCAAGACCGACCGACGTTCGCACTGAGGTAATTCAGATCGGTTTCAGCTATGATGACCCTCCCAATCGAGTGAAGGAGATCCTCGGAGCGTTGTTGCGAGAGACTCCTGGGGTGTTGAGCGATCCAGCGCCTGCTATCCGCACCGTTGAGTACGGTGACTTTTCCGTGATCTATAAGATCATTTTTTCTGTCGCTCGACAGGAGGATGTCGCCTCAACACGAGATAGGTTCATGACACACCTGTGGTATGTTGCGCGTCGTGAGGGTCTCACCATACCGTTCCCAATTACGATGGAATATAGCCCTGGAGAGAATCCAGGTGCCCCAAAGGCGTCGCCGCAGGAGCTTTTGCGAAATCACCCCCGGTTCAAGCCCGCGTTAAGAGAGGACTCTGCTGTCCAGCCTCATGTCGTTGATTTCGCGGCCGAGGAGTTGGTGCAAGGAAAAGGAAAGCGAGTAGACGGCTTCGGCTTAATAGTGAAGGGTCGAGCCGCTCTACGCGTCGCCGATAGACATGGCCGTTACTCCGACGTTGGAGAGATCGGAGTTGGTGAGTGCTTCGGAGACCCAATCATTTCAGGCGCTTCAGCGGACGATATCTCAATAGTTGCTCTCGAGGATCTCAAAGTCATGTTGTTTGACACAAAAGCGATGAATGACCTGCTGAATAGTTCGCCTAGCCTCGCCGCCGAGATAGGGGAGGCAATAGAGGCTCGACGACAAGCAACTCTCTCAGCGAAGCGCAACTACGCGGCCGCCTCTTAAAAGGCTTAGGTCTCGTAGTTCCGCGCGGTCTGATCAAACCTGCCACGCAGGGAACAAAATTGGTTTTTGCGTGGGAATCTCTGCTCAATGCAGACTTGATGTGACGTTTCGAAATAGCGGTTTGAAGAATTCGCCAGCCGAGCTCATGGGGCAGAGTCCATCTTTGTAGCGGCCTCGGCAGAAAGTAACTCCTTAACATGACCGTGATCATGACTTTTCTCTCGTGGCAACAAAGCAACGGCCAACAAGCTTCTCAAAAAAAGTTTGCTCCTCACTCTAGTGTGTACGGCTGAGCCGCTTTAGGTTGGGCTTGAAAGCGTGCCGTTGAATTCGCTGACCTCAAGAGAGTTGGACGAAGGTGAATACGACGGCCCCAACGCGCCAACACATAGCGTTCTCGTCTTGAGAGCCGGTTTTTAGTTGGCGCCGCTGGTGGAAGATGTTCCTAAGGTTTTGTGGGTGAGTCTCCACTTGAGCGGAGATTTGCCCAATCCCCCGACCTTTCGCGCGTCCCCCCAGCAAACGACGGTTACAGGGGGATCGAAGGGTTTTGGCTATGAAACGTAGGTTTTATCGAAGTGGAAGTAATTCACTACCTCTCTCTTGGCGAATGGCACCGCCACTGGAAAGAGCGCGCGGGCGGTCTCTTGCGCGCGCGGCCTGGGCGACAGTCGCCCTCGCATCGTTGAGCTTGAGTACTCAACTCCACGCTCAGACATCCTCTCTCCCCGTTTTTCCTGGAGCTGTTGGCTTCGGTACGACCACAGTGGCTGGCTCCGGAAGAGGGACCGTGCCTGCAAAGACAACTATCATCAAAGTAACCAATCTCAACGATTCAGGGACCGGTTCCCTGCGAGCGTGCTTAACGGCGAGTGGGCCCCGCACCTGTGTATTCGAGGTAGGTGGATATATCAATCTGCTGACCAAGATCTCTATTAAGAACCCTAACGTTTCGGTGTTTGGACAGACGGCTCCCTATCCCGGTATCCAGGTTCGAGACGGGAGCATTGTTGTTCAAGCGGATGATGTGCTTATACAGCACCTTAGTTCTCGGCCCGGCGATAGAAATCTTCCGACTGACGGTGGAACAGGTATTAAAGCGAGTGAGCGAGACGCCTTTGGCGTATGGGGCAATACCTCTTCCGATCCAGTTGAACGCGTGGTCTTTGATCACGTGTCAGCCACATGGGGTATGGACGAATCTCTCTCTACCTACACAGGTGTGAATGGAACGGCCGATGGCACCACGCCCGTTCGAAATATAACGATCTCTCATTCGATTATCGCCGAGGGGCTCAATAATTCGAATCACGGGGACACAGAGGGCAAACACTCGATGTTCTCATTGCTCGGATCGAATACGAAGAATATCACCTACTACCGAAATCTCGTCTCAAGTTCAAATGGGCGTCACATCCGGATGAAGATGAACTCAGATGTCGAGTTCCTTAATAACTACGTCTACAATTTCGCGAACTCATCCACTAACGGTTACAACCAATGGAACATGGATTACAGCTCGGGAGCGACGGGTAACCGAATTAACTTCATGAACAACTACTATCAGCGTGGTCCGACCACCGCGGATACGACCTCGCCGGTCTTTTTTTACAGTAGCTCTACACCGTTAGCGTCACGTGTGTACGTGTCGCGCAACATCTCCACGAATACTCGACCGACCGATTCGGGTAGTGAGTGGCTCATCGCGAACGCGAACGGAAAGGGACTGCCCTCGTCTATGCAATCGAGTTCACCGGCGTTTCCGCTCTCAAACGCGGCCGCCAATTTGGTGGTGCCTACAGCGTTACTGAGCGCGATTACGCCCGGTGTTGGCGCGCGTTACTGGAATAGGTATCCGCACGACGCTCGAATTGTCAATGAGGTTGTGACCAACACGGGTAAGCACAAAGATTGCACCACAACAAAGACGTGCTGCGTGACGGGAACTGGTGGTAGTGGATACTGTCCGACTCCAGGAAGGATCCTGATCGATGGCTCCACCAAAGATACCACTAAACCAATTGACGCATGGTCGGTTATTCCAGCCACAACGCGAACGTTCACGATTCCCGCGAATCCGACGACTATCGCGGCAAACGGGTATACCAACCTGGAGAACTACATCTTCTCGTTCGCGAGCGATTCCGGTTCGGGTGGAGTTACTCCGACCCCGACCGCCGCGCCGGCAACCTCAACTCCGACTGTGACAAGCACTCCGACGGCGACATGGACACCAACGTGGTCACCAACGGTGTCTCCCACGTGGACGGCAACGTCGACTTACACCCCTGCGCCCACGTCAACGTGGACTCCTCTGCCTGCAACGGCCACGGCTACCGCGACCTTCACAGCGGTGCCGATTGTCGCGACGGCAACAGCTGTTCCTACGCAGACAACACAAAAGCTCTTCAAGGTGCTTAAGGTTACCTCCTTGGCGGATAGTGGGGCGGGCACCTTGCGAGATTGCGTTGTGCAATCGTTCCCGAGAGTGTGTGTCTTTGAGGTATCTGGCAGGATCTCGTTGGCAACCGATCTTTTGGTAACGCAACCAGATCTGATCGTCGCGGGGCAAACAGCTCCTTCGCCGGGAATCATGGTCACAAACGGTGGATTTAACATTCAGAGCCATGACGTTCGCATCGAGCATCTTGCCTTGCGAAGTGGAGATGGAAGTACAGGAACAGATCCCGCCGCGCGTCGGTCTGTAACGGTACAAGGACTGGTGGCCTACAACGTTAAGCTCAAGAATCTCTCGATGTCATGGGGAGTTGACTCTAACATGACAACGGCCGGTCCTGTTGAAAACGTGACGGTCCAAGATAGTATCATCGCCGAAGCGCT
>Ga0078894_10004583_pt1 | contig 10584 bp, 9 predicted proteins | sample LauGreSu1BDMLBSD_2_FD_67506 | JGI IMG/M metagenome (GOLD analysis project Ga0078894, IMG submission 67506) | Freshwater lake microbial communities from Lake Michigan, USA - Su13.BD.MLB.SD (version 4) (version 4) | ecosystem: Environmental > Aquatic > Freshwater > Lake | place: Lake Michigan, USA... | reverse complement strand
TTTTTGAAAAAACTGAATTTCAGCAGGATTTAATGTCTAGTTTCTTGCTTCTAATCTCTTGCTTCTTTGTTAAAAACTCTCCTCCCCACTAATTGTTTACCTGCTTGCTTTTTCGATCCAATCGGGGGCATGGTCGATGTGCTGCCGGAGGAGTAGGTTGAGTTGCCCTACATGGTGCTGCACATGTCGGAGGTTGTAGAGAAGGATTTCGAAGAGGGAATAATCCATGGTTTTGGATTCATTAATCCACCGCTGGGATGCGAGCTGCTCATCCAAACCTAAAATTAGCGTTTGGGCCTTTTGCTGGCAGGCCGCCAAGTAGGTAAGCAGCATTTCTTGCGAAAAAATGACGATTTCAGGTTCTTCGTCAAACTCAGAATAGGAAAATTCGGAGGGAGGAGCAAATCCAACCGGGTTTGTACTCAGGTAATAATCCAGGAAAAACAGGGTATGGTAAGCCTGAAAGGAGAATACCTGATTTCCCTCCCAAACATCCTTTGGGCAAGTCTGAATACTTTCTGCAAGCATCTCCAATGCAGCACCAAACTGGCTCCAGAGGGAGTTATAGTGCGGATTGGTGATGTTGTTTGTCATAAAGGTATCAAGTAGTTTCGAAATGAAATACAGTTGAAATATTATGGAAATAGACCGAGCAAGCCTACCTGCGGCAGGCAAGCTCGGTGAAATAAGGGATTCGTACAATCATCCACTTCAACTTTCGACATTAATTTCAATACCGTATTTCGTAACTCGTATTTCCTACTTCGTACTTGGTACTAGTACCTCATGCTATTTCCTAGGTTTCAGCTTCAGCGTTCCCTTCGCGTCATTCAGAATATCCTCCTTATTCATGAGCTGGGGTCGGTACTTGCCTTCCACATAGAGTTCTTTTTGGTCTGCATAGTGCTTGCTGAAGCGATTTCCAGAGTTGCCGGTAGGCAAAACAGAGACGGATTTTTCTACGTTTTCAAAGTCCAATAGGATGCGCATCGCAGGGCCAGAAGTCACTTTGTAGTTGCCCGTTCCATTGAGGTCAAAGGCCAATTTATTTACAGCCTCCTCATTGGCCTCCACAGCGGCAGTGCGTACGTTGAAGAGTTTGTCCAAGGGTTTTTGAGCATCCAAAGGGTGGGGATGTTCTATGGTAATTGATTTTTCCCATTCCCAATCATCCGTATCGTCTCCCAGCTGCTTGCTAAGCTCATCCAAACTCAATGTCAAGGCCTCGGCAATCACCTGCTTCTTCGTCTCTTTGGTAGGGGTATTTTTCTTATCCCACCACTTATTTTCTTCTTGTTCAAGAAAATGAGCGGTGCTACCGATCATGATGAAGGTTTGTAGGTAGGTTTCAAAGCCTTCTTTCCCGAGTTCATCCTCCATGGCCAAGCGCAAGGTATGGTAAAGCCATTTGTAGTAGAGGGTAGGTGAAGTTTGATTTAGCTTGTGAGTTCCTTCCCAGTTCCCAAAGTCGGCCAAGATGTCCTGGTATTTTTCATACTTGCCTTGGTCCACTTGGGAAAGTAGGTAGGCTGCAGTTTCCCCTGAGTGCGCGTTGACGGTTTCCAGCTGCAGGTCTTGAATGGATTCTTGGTCCCAGTCCTTTTTGGCGGTGATGGTTTTGGCGATTCGGTTCCAGCGCTCACCAGGGTAGTAGTATCCGGGGAAGAAGATTCCGGATCGGGTAGAGTCCGGCTGGTTGTTAGCTGAAGCCACAAACCCAGATTCAGGATTGATGCTTTGTGGGTTTTCGGTGAATGGGTACCAACCTTGGGGTTGTGCCGAAGGATCGGATCCATCTGCAAAAATGGTGGCATGTACAGCTGCTCCGCGGATGGGAAGCTTCGCTGCTGCCCACCAGGCAATGTTTCCTAGGCTATCTCCGTACATGATGTTGAGTCCTGGGGCATGGATAAGGGATGCTGCGTTGGCTACATCTTGCATGTTGGAGGCGTGATTGATCTGGTAAACGGCCTCAAGGGCGCGGGTGGGCTCCATAAGGTATACCCACCAGGAAGATACTGGATTGGAGGTTAGCGCAGCAATTTCCTTGACCACGGGATTTAGTATTGGCCCATGAACCGTTTCCTGAACCACATGTCCCAGGGAAGGCTTCCCTTTGATTTGAATCACTTCAGTTCGCGAGGTGATGGGGTAAATGGAATCGCCTACTAGGATTTCATTTGGGTTGGCAGGATTCAGTTTTTCTTCAAAAAAGTCCTGGTCATCGTTTTCAAACATGGTCAAACCCACACTGTGGTGGCGGCTATGGCCTACTAGGCCAAAGGGTATGCCTGCCAGATGGTTGCCATAAAAGCTATAGCCAGGGTATTCAATATGGGCTTCAAACCATACGGATGGAGAAGCGAAGCCGATGTGCGTATCGTTGGCAAAAAGGACCTTGCCAGACTTGGTGCGGGTCCCGGAGATCACCCAGGCATTGGAACCTTCTAGCAGTGGCGTTGGTAGTTTTTCCAATAGCGCGGTAAGCTTCGAATTCACGATGCTCCCTACAGCCTTCAAAGAGTCTGGATAATTGACTGGAATGACATGGTGGGATGGGAGGGTTTGTACTGCAAGTGAGGCGAGGTGGCTGGGTCCCCAGCTTCGTGCAATCTTGGTAACCAAGGGGTCGGTCTTTAGTGCCATGCCAAATGTAAAGGACATATAGCCCAGTATTGAATGCATGTCGTCTAGGGTGTAGGGACGCGGTTTGCTTCCCAAAAGCAGGTATTCCACGGGGAGTTTATCTTGCTCGATAAACTGGTTGACGCCAGCGATGTAGGCTTCGGCAGCACTTTTCCAAGGGCTATTGCCTTGGGCGACTAGGGCCTTGGTACTTTCTTTGGCATGCTTGGGAATGCCTAGGGTATGGAAAAATTGATCGATCTCGACTACATCTGGACCTAAAAGTTCCGCAAGGGTACCCGATCCGACGCGGCGCATCATTTCTAACTGAAACAAGCGCTCCTGGGCATGGATATAGCCCAAAGCACGGTAAGCATCTGTCTCATTCTGTGCATAGATGTGGGGCACTCCATAGTCGTCGAAGTGTATGTCTACTTCCTCGGTCAATCCAGTCAATTCCACCTCTCCATCGTATTGGGGACTATTCCAGAAAATAAAACCGAGAAGGGCTGCCAGAACCACAAAAAGGAAGATGCCGAAAATGCGTAGCGTAGTTTTCATAAGTTGAAATGCGTCTTGGAAAGGGTGAAAATTAGGATAAAAAATGGAAAGGTGGATGTTAAGTTTTTTGGTTGGTGGGGTCAATTCCCATCAATGGCTTGGAGGATCAATGCACAGGCTTCCTGAATTTGCTCGGGGGTAATGATCAGTGGAGGAGCGATGCGCATGCTGTCGTCACAGAAAAGGAACCAATCCGTGATTACACCCAAATCTATCGCTCGGTCGATGATGGGTTTGAGCACGTCAAAGGATTCAAATTCTAGTGCCATCATGAGTCCTTGGTTTCGGATGGCTTTGATTTGAGGATGGTTGAGGAGTGATTTGAAAAGTTTGGCTTTTGTAGGCACCTGTTCGATCAGGTTTTCTTCTTGTAGCACCTTTAGGGTGGCTAGGGAGGCTGCTGCAGATACAGGATGTCCTCCAAAAGTGGTGATGTGGCCGAGGAGAGGATTGTTTTTGAAAACTCCCATCAGCTCCTTGTTTGCGATGAATGCTCCAATCGGCATGCCTCCACCCATTCCTTTGGCGCAAACAAGAATGTCTGGCACGATGTCAAATTGTTCGAATGCCCAGAACGTGCCTGTTCTCCCAAATCCAGCTTGAATCTCATCCAGAATCAAAAGGGTGCCCGTTTCAGTACAGCGAGCTCTAAGCGCTTGGAAATAGGCCGTACAGGCCACGCGGATACCTGCCTCGCCTTGGATCGTCTCGATGACCACCGCTGCGGTTTCGCTGGTGATTTTCTCCAAATCGGAAAAACTTCCATAAAAGATTTGAGAGGTTCCTGGTAGGAGCGGACGGTAAGCCCGCTTGAATAGTTCATTTCCCCCCACACTCAAAGCTCCGTGGCTGCTGCCATGGTAGGCATTTGTGCAAGAGATGAGCTCTCGGCGGTTGGTGTAGCGTTTTGCGAGTTTGAGTGCGCCTTCGATGGCTTCCGAACCACTATTTACAAGATAGACATTATCTAGCGAAGGAGGGAGGGTGTCCACCAAGGCTTTTGCCAAAAGCGTTTGGGGCGATTGGATGTATTCCCCATAGACCATCAGGTGGAGGTAGGTGTCCACTTGCTGGTGGATCGCTGCGGTTACTTTGGGGTGGCGGTGGCCTATGTTACTCACCCCTATGCCTGAGATCAGGTCTAGGTAGCGCTCTCCTTTGGGACCGTAGAGGTAGACCCCTTCGGCTTTCACCACCTCGATCGCGAGGGGAAAATCCGTGGTTTGCGCCAAATGAGCTAAAAATAGGTTGCGGTTATTCATTTTTGAATATTGGTCAAAAACTTGAAAACCTGTAGAAAATTCCGAGAGGAAGTTTTTTTCCTTGGGTTTCTTGCAAGTAAAGTTCCCCATGCTCAGCATGCTGCACTGCTCCAAAATTGGATTGGATCAAGTTGGCAGCGATGATTGAAGAAAAGCTCAAGGAATACATATTGAGCAGTAGTAGGTGGTCTTTGGGATCCAGAATCTCTTTGCAAGTCTTGAGGAGCTCATTAATCTGCTCTTCTAGGATCCATTTTTCCCCCTCAGGACCTCTTCCGTAGGCAGGAGGATCTAGAATTATGGCCTGGTACACATTCCCTCTGCGTGCTTCGCGTTTGATAAATTTCATGGCATCGTCTACGATCCAGCGTATGCCATCAAGGCCAGAGGACTCCATGTTGTGCTTGGTCCAGGTGACTACCTGCTTCACAGAATCCAGGTGGGATACCTCCGCACCTGCAGCTCTGGCAGCTACACTAGCCGCTCCGGTGTAGCCAAAAAGGTTGAGGACTTTGGGTTTGGGCTGAGGAAATGCCTTCAACTTGCGGTACAAATAATCCCAGTTGACTGCTTGCTCTGGAAATACACCAATGTGCTTGAAAGAGGTTTGGGAGAGATTGAGGGTCAATTTGAGTCCATCTGCATTTTCATAGGGCAGTTGCCAATGGGCCGGCATGGGCTTCAGCTGCTGCCATTGCCCCTTTTCGGGGTTATTTTTTTCCTTCGCAAAATGGGCGTGCGCTAGCTTTTTCCATTCCGCTTCGGGAAGTGACTTGTCCCAAATTGCCTGTGGTTCAGGTCGGCTAATGATAAACTTGCCAAAGCGCTCCAGCTTTTCGAAGCCACCTGTATCAATCAGCTCGTAGTCAGTCCAGGGGCCAGGGCAAAGGGAGAGGATCGTGTCTTTCATGAGTACAAAACTAAAGAATTCCTTCGGTCTGCAGGTATGCTGATCTTGTTTGACGTTGGATTAGCCTAAGCCTAGTTTTTGAAGTTCCTGTAGGCTAAAATTCCAGAGCTCCTGGCTGAGCTTTTCATCGTGGGCTAGTGAGGAGGAATAGTTCAATTTTTGCCGCACATAATAGCCTCCATTTTTGAGGGATTTCTCGGGAGCAGTAGCCAAGAAAATGGTGGTGGCAGCTCCCGCCTTGGGAGAGATAAAAAAGAGTTTGGTAAAGGCAATTACCCCCTTGGCCCAGGTCGAAGCTTCCGAACCAAAGGCTGTCCGTACCGCCCCAGGATGCAGGGAGTATGCAGTTAATCCTTCACTTTCATATCTTGATTTTAATTCATTGGTTAACAAAATATTGTAAAGCTTTACTTTAGCATATGCTGCTACCGTATTGCTGGGTTTTCTCAAGGAGAAATCCTTTCCAGGATGGCTAGCAATGCGGTGTGCTTCAGAGCTCACTTGAATGATCCGAGCTTTTCCCTTGAGCAAGGCGGGCAGGAGTTCCTGAACCAGTAGGAAGTGTCCCAGGTGGTTGGTCGCAAAGCTCAGGTCAATTCCTTCTTCACTTCGCTTTCCTCCAGGATACATGCCCCCGGCATTGTTGATGAGCACATGGATTTCGTCGCATTGGCTTAGTAGGGATGCTGCCCCTTTTTTTACTTCCGCCATCAGGCTTAGATCCATGGGGATCAAGACTATTTTTTCTTTTCCCTGCAGGGACTGGATGAGCTTCTCTGCTTTGGGTTGATTCCGTACGGGAAGAAATACGCGGTCGAAGTGTGGGAGCAGGGCGAGGAGGGTTTCCCATCCGATACCGGAGGTACTGCCTGTAAGGACTAGATTCATGGCTTTTTTGGAGGATTACTACCTACCAAGGTACTTGGTTTTCAGGAAGCTAGAAAACCTATTTTTAAGAACACCTTTGGAAGCTATATTTTTTCTATTTTTGACTTGTTGCCTCAGTTTGTCACCCACAAGGAGGTTATCAATTGTTCGCTCTTTTGTACCTGTATGTCTCAGAAATTTATTGATATAGAAAAGGCCATTGCCCTAAAAAACCCTGCGCTTTTGAAGTGGATGCCTGGATTTTTGCTTCGCTATGTGAAGCGGGTGACGCACGAAGAATGGCTGAATTCAGTCTTAAATAAACACCTCAACAAAAAGGGTTGGGACTTCGCCAATGCACTGATCCAGGAATTTGAGATGGATGTTACGGTGAGTGGGGCAGAAAATATTCCAAAAACTGGGGGAGTAATCCTTGCATCCAACCATCCACTTGGCGGAATGGATGGGATCGCTTTTGTACAGGCAATCGGCAAAATTCGTCCCGATGTGCGCATTCTAGTGAATGACTTGTTGATGACCTTCAATAACTTCGAACCCCTCTTTGTGCCCGTCAATAAGTTTGGAAAAAATTCAGCGGCTGCCAACCAGCGCATTGAGGAAGTTTACGCTCAGGGCTATGTGGTATTGATTTTTCCTGCGGGACTGGTTTCTCGTAAGCAAGAGGAGGGAATAAAAGACTTACTCTGGAAAAAAAGCTTTGTTGCGAAAGCCAAACAATACAATTTGGATGTCATTCCTACCCATATCTCTGGAAGAAATTCTGCTTTTTTTTACAATCTGAGCAACTTTAGGAAGAAGATAGGCCTAAAGGTTAACCTAGAAATGTTTTGGCTGGTGGATGAAATGTACAAGCAGCGGAAAGGCAAAATTCACTTCACACTTGGAAAGCCTGTGCCCTATACCTATTTTGACAGCAGCAAATCTGACGCCGAGTGGGCGGATGAGATGAAATCGAAAGTGTATGAACTTGGAAAATCGAATGACTAAGGCTGCTGAACTTATTCCGCCAGTAGATCGTGAACTCCTGAAAGCAGAGCTAAGCCCAGCACGTTTTCTTCGCTACACCAACAATGGAGATAATGTAGTTTACCTAGTCAATTACCACAATGCACCAAATGTGGTGCGGGAAATTGGTAGACTTCGGGAGTTGACCTTTCGAGCCGCAGGAGGGGGGACAGGGATGGAAATGGACCTGGATGTGAACGATACAAGTGAAACTTGCTACCAGCAGCTGGTCACTTGGAATGAGGAGGATGAACAAATTGTGGCTGGATACCGCCTCATTTGTTGCAAGGATGCTCTTGGACCCGATGGGGAAATTCAACTTTCCACCTCCCATTTGTTTGATTTTTCTCAAAAGTTCATTCAAGACTACCTGCCTTATACCCTAGAGTTGGGGAGATCTTTCGTTCAGCCTAGCTACCAACCTAGTTTGGACAACCGCAAAGGGATGTTTAGTTTGGACAACCTATGGGATGGTTTGGGAGCTGTGGTGCTACTAAATCCCAACATCAAATACTTGTTTGGGAAGGTGACCATGTACCCGCATTACAATCGGGAAGGGCGAGATTTGTTGCTCTATTTTATGAATCATTATTTTCCTGATAATCAAGGCTTAGTAATTCCTAAAGAAAAGTTAAGGTTGAGCTATGAAACGGACATTCTTTCTCAAGCCAACCCCTTTGAAGGACTGGACTACAAGGAGGGTTACAAGGTGCTCAATGGAAAGATCCGCGCCTTAGGTGAAAATATTCCGCCGCTGATCAACGCCTACATGAACCTGTCTCCAAGTATGAAAAATTTTGGAACCGCCTTAAATGACGAGTTTGGGGAGGTGGAGGAGACCGGGATCTTACTTACGCTCGACGACATCTACGAGAGTAAAAAGCACCGACATATGGATACGTTTGAGCGGGACAGACACTATGGACAGCGCGCCAAATAAGTCCAAATTGACCTTGGTGGTCGGTGCTACCGACAATCCCGAACGCTATGCCTACCGAGCAGCAGACTTGTTGCAAGCCAAAGGGGTTCCAATGATGCCCATTGGGATCAAGAAGGGGGTTGTTTTTGGGGAGGAGATTCTAGACTTGCGTCAAAAGCCAATTTTAGCTGGAATCCACACCATTACTTTGTATTTGGGCCCCCAGAATCAACCGGAATGGATCGATTACCTGATCGGTCTTCAACCTAAGCGAATCATTTTTAATCCAGGAACCGAAAATTCCCTATTTTTTCAAAAAGCAGAAGACGCTGGTATTGAAGCCCTAGAAGCCTGCACTCTGGTAATGTTGACTACTGGTCAATTCTGAAATTTTTCCTTCAAAAAAGTATCCATGTACAGGATATGTGGAAGTGAAATCAGCGAAATCATCACAAAAAAGAGGAGGTAGAGTTGGCTGGAATCCAGAAATTCCAATCCAATGAATAAGATGGCAGCAATTCCTACGAGGCTAATTCCTGAAAAGGGAAGGAGCTGCTTCCCGAATTTGAGTGGAGAGTTGAAGGTTGGATGTTGACTCAAATACTTGTATTCCGCAAGCATACTCGGTAGGGAATGCCAAAAGCCAAAGTACACCGCAAAGCTGATGAGGAGCGGGCTAAAATACAGCATGGGAGCCAGGACCAAATAGTCTAGGGCATCTCCCAAGCTGAGCGAACGATTTTTCCAGCCATGGGCAAGTAAAGAGCTTGCCATCAATAGGCCCATACTCAACAATCGGTAAGTTTCGGGGATCGATAGCGTAAGTATTGGACTTAAAATCTCTTGGGTCATCTTCCAGTCTCCAAACAGGATTACGGAGAGAAAGAAGGAGCCTTTGAGTAGGTAAAGGACACCTTCTTTTGGTTGAAGTTGCCCTTGTTCCAAGAAATGGGATTGTCCAAAATGGTAGGCTGACATCGCCAAAAAGGCTATTAAAGCGGCTATAGGAAGTAGCCACCATAGCAATCCATAGCCGGCCATAAGCAGAAGGTAGCGAATGATAAAGTGAACTAATCCTTTTGGTCGAATCTCAGGGTTGTGAATGAGGTGATCAATGCCGCCGTGCGGAATACCCACGAGGAGTAAAATAAGGGCAAAAAGACCAAATTGAAGCTCTTGTGGCAGGTTAGGGAGCAGGATAAACAGAACTGCTATTCCTAGTCCAAGGGCTTTGAATAGGTATTCAATACGAGCCATAGCGGGTAAGGCCTTTCAGAAAAATTCCAAATTTCAAACGTGATAAAAGCTTGATTTCTTCCCAGAAACTCGTTTTCTCAGCTAAAAAACGAAAAACTAGATCGGGAGAAGAAGTTGAAAACAGGTTGATGAATAGTGCTGGTAGACGCTTTGGCCAATGATGTGCGATGCTAAGCAGAATGTTGTCGTAAAAAATGAACCGCTTTTTTCTAGAGAAAGCGAGGCCATCGAATGCCCCTTTTTCGAGGTTAGCGATCAATGCAGCACAATTTTCCTGGATGGGAGCGAAGGTGTAACCTGTAGAAGGCTTGGTCCAGCCTGCAGCTGTTCCAATTAGAATGTGTCGAGGACTTACAGCACTAGACAATTGTCGAGTACTCATCGGGATTTTTCCAGATTCCTGAAACTGAATGTCGTAGGCGATTGGGCCGTATTTTTGGTTAAGAAAGGCTTGGAGTTCCTTTAAAAGTTGCTCCTCTGTTCGCTCCTCCGTGGTGTAGGCAGTGTATTCGATGAGTGCCTCTTGGGTAGAGAAGGGGAGTGTATAAATGAAATCAAATCCATTGGAAGTGCGGGTTTCAAAATCCATTAATCCCCACTTTTTGGGATCAAATAGCGGCTCTGAAACCTTTATTCTTATTCCTATAAAAACCTGATTTAAAATAGCTTGATTTGAATCTGTTGATGCTATACGTGAATCAAAAACGAAGGAGGAATTGAAGGTGCCGGAATCTTTGGTGGAAACATGCATTTCGGTACCTGCTGGGGTAAGTGCTACCACCTCTTCCTTTAAAAAATGGACATTGGGAAACTGTCTAATTTTCTCAAGTACATGGGCATAAAAGTCATGTGAGTTGAGGTGATGGTAAGACAATTCACTTAATGGCTGGGTAAGCTGCTGGGTTGCATCTTTGAGGTAGAACGAATTCCACGAGAAGCGTGCAGCTTTGGGGTGTATGGATAGGGCCTCTTTGCTCCAGTAGCACCAGGTTTTGTTGGGAACCTCTCCCTGGTTTGGATCAATGATGAGGATTTGGGAATCTTTCATACTACTTTCTAGTAGATGATAGACCAGGCTCAAACCTGCGCATCCTCCTCCAGCTAGTATGTAGTCGTATTTTTTCATGGGTACAAAAAAGCTGCCTGCACTTTCGTAC
>Ga0078894_10004582_pt1 | contig 10585 bp, 2 predicted proteins | sample LauGreSu1BDMLBSD_2_FD_67506 | JGI IMG/M metagenome (GOLD analysis project Ga0078894, IMG submission 67506) | Freshwater lake microbial communities from Lake Michigan, USA - Su13.BD.MLB.SD (version 4) (version 4) | ecosystem: Environmental > Aquatic > Freshwater > Lake | place: Lake Michigan, USA... | reverse complement strand
AACTGTGATGTAGAAAGCTTTGTTGTTGCTCCATTTTCATCAACGAAATTGAATCCATCAACTTCTGTGTTGGTGAAGCCAGTTGAGCCAAAGAAAGGAACATCAATTCTTGTACCGTAAGTGAGGGTGAATTTGTCATTAAGCGGGAAATCATCTTGAATGTAGAAACCTGCATTGTATGATTTAGTTACAGCGTTCCAAAGAACTCCGCCTGCCAAATTGCTATAGCTGTTTGCATATCTTCTCAATGCAACAGGGTTGGTAGCCATATTATTGTTTGCTATCCATGCATTTGCACTGGTATAGAAATCAGCTAATGAGTTGAACACATATTGACCGTTAACGGTAGGCGTAAATTGGTTGAAGAACTTGAAAGATTCAAAGTTAACTCCCAAAGAGATCGTATGCTTACCCTTGTAGATGCTCATGTTATCAGAAAACTGCCAAGTGTCTGTATTCAACACGTTGTTTGGTGTGAATGGCTCAGAACCGAAGGCAATGTAGTTTCTTCCACCATCAAGGATATCTACTGTAGGGAAAGTGATTGATTTTTCAGCACGGTAATCCCTGTTTGCAGTGTATCCAAAAATAATTTCATTTTGAACCTTGTTAGAGAAACGGCTATTCAATTGACCAATCAATGAATAGATATCATTGTGGATCTCATAGTTTGAATTCTGGTAGTTCAATGCGAAAAGGTTATTGTTTCTTCCGTTGAAACCACCTGAGCTACTCATTGGCACATCTCTTAGAGACTTAAGAACATTACCACGAATGCTGAACTTATGAACATCATTGATGTTCCAGTCAAGTTTCAACAATGCTTTATCGCTTGATGTTACCAAAGAGTAATTATCATAAGCACCTGTTTCGTATCCAAAGCTTGATTTAAGGAATGTTGATAGTGCGTCTAGGTCTGAAGTTTTAACCCTTGTAACGTTAGCACCTGAATTTGATCCTGTGTTAGCAACAAAGTTTGTACCTGGATCTGTTCTTCTTTCACCTTCATAGTTAGCAAAGAAAAATAGCTTGTCTTTTTTGATTGCACCACCAACGCTCGCACCAAATTGTTTTACGTCGAAAGCGGTCGTAACAACTGGTGTTTTACCATCTTGTCCAGCTTTTGTACCTACCAATCCTTCATTTCTGTTATTGTAGAAACCAGTAGCATGCAATGCATTGGTACCGCTTCTTGTAACAGCATTGATTCCACCACCTGTGAAACCTGCTTCTCTTACGCTATATGGAGAAATGTTTACCTGAATTTCTTCGATTGCATCCAAAGAGATAGGAGCGGCATTTGTTTGGCTTCCAGGAAGTGCCTGTAAACCGAATGAGTTATTGAAGATAGAACCATCGATTGTAAGGTTTACAAAACGGTTGTCTTGACCCGCGAATGATGTTCCATTTCCTTGAGGAGTATACTTAGTGATATCAGTGAAGCTTCTTCCAAGCGTAGGAAGGCTTGTGATCATTCTTCTGTTGAAGTTAGAGGAGGTACCCTTTCTGTCTTTTGAAATGAGGGCGCCTTTGCGTGTGCCTGAAACAACTACTTCCTGTAATTGTGTTTGGGCATTATCAAGATTCACATCAATTCTGGTAGGATCACCTAATTGAATGGTGATATCTGTGATGTCTTGTTGGTTGAAGCCTACAAATGAAATGGTTAATTTGTAAGGTCCGCCTACACGAAGACCAGCCAAGTTGAATCGGCCTTCATTGGTAGACATGGTCTTATACTTAGTTCCTGATGGTTCGTGAACAGCCTGAACGGTGGCACCTGAAAGCGCCTTGCCTTGGTTGTCCTTAATAAAACCTGTGATGCTACCTGTAGTTACCTGGGCATTTAATCCCAAAACGGTAAATAGGGCAATAAATAGAGACAATTTGATTTTTCTCATAAATGTTTTTTTTCTCGGGTGCAAAGTTCAATATTTATTATCTAAAAGTGGCAGATAAATGTTAACAAATCTTAACATTTTTCGGTCATTTGTGTTCGAATTTGGACAAAAAATGAAAATTCAAGGGTTTTCTAGCCTAAATAGCTGATTTCTGTAAGATAAACTACTAATTATCAGCAGTTTTTGTTTCCTCGATAATGGTGGGACGTTTCTTTTTTCTTTCAAAAAACCGATCGAATTCTGTCCTAAAGGAGATATTGCCCCCAGTTCTGTCTCTTTTTCCGGATGATGAAAGCAGGTCAAAATTGCTTCTATAGAAAAAAGATGTCCTGAATTTCCCATCTGGGGTGATCTTGTATTCAACATTTACATCAGGCAGGAACAAAAAGGATTGGGCATTACCAGAGAAGGCATTGCTTCCAACAGAGGAGAAATTGAAATCACTTCCAAAAGAAATGACAAGCTTATCATTCAGCATTGATTTAATGAATTGGAGGCTGACGTTTTCTCTAAAGTTATTCTGAAGGTTCCCATTTCCGGTGTTTGAAAGGTTGCTATTCATCAGCGTTCTTGAATAGTTTAGGTTAACATCTACATCTGCGCCTAATACTTTTGAGAAGAAATTCTGAACGCTATTGGATAAAATCCCGTTGATAACGCCTGAAATGGTTGTGTTGATCAATTCGCTATTTAAATCATTTGCTACAATCGCGGCTTGGGGAGCAAAGCTCTTAAATACGATCAGGTAGGTTGCTTGCTTACTAACTTCCAATGCATCTCGGTTGATGGTTTTTAATTTACTATCGATGGTTGCATTGTTCCTCACTGAGCTACTTTGCGGAATCAAAATTTGGAATGATGGATTTGGCTTATTCAACGATCCAGTGAGTTTACACCGAACCTCCACATCGCTAATTTCCCTTAAAACATCCGAACTCACCCCTGAAATGGTTGAGCTACTTGGATCTGTGAATAGGGTACTCATTCTTACTTTTTCTGCCAGGTAAATTGCATCAATATTTATTTCAGCATCGAATGGATCTCCTGTCCAACTGATGTAGCTATTGCCTTGCCCCTCAAGTTTGAAAGGCTTTTTGAAAATGTCTTGAAAATTAAAATTATAATTTCCAGATTCAATATTGTAGCGGCCGAGAATAGAGAGATTTTCTGAACTACCGGTATGTATTTTGAGGTTTCCGTTTCCAATTCCTGAAATAACATCCCCTGTTAGTTCATCTAATATCACGTTCATCTTTAATAGCGGAGATGCTGTAAGGTCGAGATCAATTGTTATTTTGGAAGTAAGAGAATTTACGGCTTGCTCCATTTCTTTTCCATATGTTTTCCAAACAATATAATCAACATCAGCTGACTGCTTGCTACTCGTAGATGTCAGAATATTGATCGCTGAACTATCAACGGGGAGTCCACTGATGCTCATTCTCATATCATTTTCTGGCCCAGTAAAATTGAAATCAAATTTGGCAATTGCTTTTCCATAGAAAAGACTGTTGTTCTCTTTTTTTGTATTTAATACAAGTAATTTTTTTGATGTTGCATTCATTTGGTAGGAGAAGTCCCTAAAAAAATGGTGCTCTAGAGATCCTTTGAATGTTGCTTGATTGCCAAGCATATCACTCATTGCAATTGTTCCAAAATCTATTTTATTTGGAAGGAATTTAATTACGGGGTCTTTCAATAAATAGGTGCACCTGGTGTAATCGACAGTGATCTTTGCGTTTTTAACCTTCACTTCACCAATAATTTCAGGCTCTTTTAACCTGCCATGAATGCGCAGCTTTCCATTTGCATCACCTTGTATGTTGCTAAAAATATCACCAAGGTATTTTTCAATGATCGATAATTTAACGTTACTGATATTTATTTCAGTTTCAATTTCCTCTTTGCTGGTATCAGACAGGTTTAGTTTTCCATTCAAGCCTAGTAGATAGTTTGGATTTTTTGATTCCAGAAAATAACTGGCTTTTTTTTCAGTGTTGTCCCAAAAGGCGTTAATGGTGGTTATGCCTATCGAGTCATTTTCAAAGCGTGTTTTATCGGTTTGTGCGTTGAGATAAAGTTTTAGTTTGTCAAAAGGATCTTCTATCGTTAGATCACCTGTGGTGATACCTTGAATTCTTGGTTCTTTTAATACAAATGGAAGCAGTTCACCCAGGTTTACCTTGGTGAGGGTTAAGATGATATTTTGCGGACTGTTCGCTTCTGGAGGCAATGCTATGATTGAAATAACCTGATCACCATTGCTTAGCCTGAAATTGTTTGCGTTTAGTTTTGTTCGACTGATCAATACTTCACCATCCTTATCGATGTTCCATGTTTTTTCATTGAATACCAGCGATGATGGATTGAAGTTTATTCTTATACCGTCGGACAGATTGGTAATGTTTGCAGAAAGCCTGGCCCCATAAGTTGATTGCTCTGAAAAAGTATTGATGTCTAGTGATGTTATGTTTTTAGATGTTCTAAGTGTGATGTCATTGCTTGGAAATGACAAGCTATCGTTGAATATAAGTGAGCTCGATTTGCTTTTTACGATCAAACTATCTTGGCTGCCTGTCGCATTGATTTCATAATCATATACGTCTAGTTTGTTGTATGAGAATCGTGGTATATTGGCTTTTAAATTAAATAGTTTATTGTTTGTGTTGATACCGCCTGTGATGCTGCTGTTATCAAATCCACTTATTCCAAGACCAAGAATTTTTAAGAATGAATTGGTGTTTTTTAGTTTGAAGTCGAACGAGATATCTTGATTTTTATCTTCTTTATCTTGTCTTGTAAAGTAAAGAGGGTAGTAGTTGCTGAAGTAATTGTTGAATGTTTTTGAAATAAGGCCAAAGTCAAAGTTTCCCTGAATTGAAGCATCCAAATCACTTCCTTCAACACTCAAGGTTTTGTAATTTCCAATTGAATTTGCTTTAACAGTCATATGATCCATGATATATGCCTGTTCATTTCTATATAAGATAAGGTCTTGAAAATTTACTTGTCCTGTGATATTTTCAAGGTTGTCGCCATTGATTTTACCACTTGTTTTTCCAGCAAATTTCAAAGGTAGTTCAGCAATGTTTAGTGCTTGCAGGTTTGACAGTGTAATGCTGGCATCAAATTCAGTTTGCGGTAATTTATCGTTGAAGTTCATCAAGAAATTGGCTTCTGAAATGAAGTTTTTGTCTTTGATTGAAATGGCATTATTGAGTAAGCCTTTTACAAGTGACCCATTTATGTTGATATTTTGGTATTCATATCCATTTAACTTGGTGGAATTTAACGCCAGTGTGTAGTTTAATTTGTTGTTTTCGGCTAGGGTCAGCTTAACATCTCCGGAGGTATTCTCAAGCGTGTTGAGCTTGATTAATTTTCCTGTATTGAAATTTATTAGGCTTCCGTTTAAGGACATCTTGATTGAATTCGAGGCAATGTCTTTTAGTTTTAGATCTGTAGCTATTTTTCCAAGAAGGGTGTTGATGGTTCCCTTTATGTTAAGGTCATTTGAATTGCCGTCAATTGTGCCAACAAGTGTGCTATTACCCAATGCAGCAAAATTGATACCCTTAATTGTTTTTAGATATGGGTAAAATTTAATGATGTCATCAGGCTGGGTGAAGAGCTTTGCGTTGGTCAATACATAATTGAATTTTCTTGGATCAGGTAATCCCTCCATGTTGAAATCGCCTGAAAGGGATGTATTGGTTCCATATTTTACATACAGATCGTTTGCCTCAAGTTTTTTTATTGCTCCTTTTATATTTCCAGTAACAGTTAATTCAAGGTCAACTATTGGTTTTACTTCAGGAGCAAAAAAAGTAATATCCTTAAATCCCACCTTTGCATTTTTTAATCTGCCACCCAACATTATCTTGCTGATGAAATAAGGCATATCATCATTAAAGCTCTTATAGTCCATGGAAAAGTAATTTCCAATTGTGCTATATGGGGTTTTGATTTGAAGGTTTGCAAATGACATTTGCTTCGGATGCATTTTGAAGTCTGCAACTAACTTATCAACCTTGAATCCGCTTCTTTCATCTGTTTTTAAATTGATTTTAGCTGTTAAGGTGTCTTGTGTCAATTTAATATTGTTGAATTCCCCATCAATGTTCTTGAACTGAATGTGTTGACCATCGAAGTAGTCATATGGTTTTCTTGATGTTTTTACATTGGAGGCAAACTCACCATGTTGAATTATTAATCTTGTGGCTTTAATATCCCAATTGTCTGGATTCCATTTGGCATTGGGGTCTGATATTGGGATGAGGTTTGCAGGGCGCTTTCCATCATATTGTACTATTTCAAAATAAGGGTTGTTGATGTAAATCTTTTCTAACTCAATGTGATTCTTATTTAGATCAATTTCTTTTGTTGAGAGTTCAAGTGAACCTAAGCGCAAATGCATATCCTCGCCTCTCCATCCATCAATTTTTGAAATTTTCAGTTGGTCAATTTCAAACTTCTCGATGTTGAGTTTCAAGCTTGTATTGCTTTTATTTGCAGGTTGAGTTGTGCTAAATGCATCAATCAGAAATTGATAATTCCAGTTCGAGTCGGTTCGATGAATTTGTAAAAATCCTTTTTCAATACCGATATATTTAACAGTGATATCATCTTTTAAAAAAAACCAGTCTGTGATGCGAAGTTTAAGAGCACCAACATGCAATAGGGTGTCTTTTTGTTTATCCCGTACCAATATGTTGTTGAGATAAAATTTATTGAACAATGAAAAGTCAACAGAATTAATGGAGATCTCTGTTCCTGTTATTTGTTGAAGTTTTTTGGTTGTTATATCGACCAATTTGTTTTGTACAAAAGGTAAATGTATCATCAGCCATACTGCTAGGAGGAGTGCAACAAGACTGAAAAAGAAATACAATACTATTTGGCGGAGTCTTTTCAGAATGGCTTTTTGTTGTAAAATTAATTGTTATAAAGCAAGGAGCGTTTCAGTTGCAACGAATTAACGCTTCTTTACATTAAAGTATTTTTGAATGATTTAATATGCACTCGCATGATCGTCGCCTCTTTTATCTGCGACCGCTTCAATTTGAATAATTTTGTTTTTGCGCCAATCAATTCTAATTACTTCAGTTCTGCCAATTTGTCCTCTATTTGTGATTGTATATCCCATTTTTTTCAATGATTCTGAGGTGTTGATTGGGAAGCTATTTTCAACCATCACCTGATCAGGAAGCCATTGGTGATGAAATTTTGGGTTATCTACTGCATCAGATATTGATTGGTTAAAATCTATCACATTTACAATTGTTTGGAACACTGATGTTGGGATGGTTGTACCACCCGGCGTTCCTACAACAAGGAAAGGCATGTTTTCTTTGAGAACAATAGTAGGCGTCATGGAGCTTAGCATTCTTTTGCCAGGTGCAATTGCATTTGCTTCTTTGCCAACTGCGCCAAACATATTTGGAACACCTGGTTTTACACTGAAATCATCCATCTCATTGTTCAAAAAAAAGCCCGCACCTGCAACCACTGTTTTTGATCCATAACCACCGTTTAATGTTGTGGTAACTGAAACTGCATTTCCTTCTCCATCAACAACTGAAAGGTGGGTTGTCTCTTCACTCTCAGGTGAAATGTTTCCCGGTTTTATTTCGGTGCTAGGTGTTGCTTTTCCGGGAATAAAATCCTTCATTCTCCCAGTTAAGTAGTCATCACTTCCAAGGGTATTCACTGGAACTTTTACAAAATCTTGATCCCCCATAAACTCTGCCCTGTCTGCATAGGCCCTGCGCTCAACTTCAATCATCAGTTGCACTGCTTCTGGTGAATGGAAGCCCATTGCTCCAATATTCCTGTTCTCGATCATTTTAAGCATTTGTTTCATTAGTAGTCCACCACTACTGGGCATTGGCATTCCAATTACCACATGTCCTTTATATTCAAATTCTATAGCCCTTCTTTCAGCAGCTTTATAATTTTTCAGGTCTTCCTCCGTTATCAGTCCATTGCCTCTTTTCATTTCATCAACAATCAGTTTTGCATTTTCACCTTCATAAAATCCTTTCATACCATGATCCCTGATAAGCTTGAGTGTTTTTGCCAATTCCAGTTGTATCAACGTGTCTCCTTCTTTCCATGTTGGTTTGGAAACAAAAACAGGCATCACTGTATTGTATTTTATGAACGACGCCCTTGCACTATTGAAAGATTGTGCTTCAGCCTTGGTTATGACAAATCCTTTTTCGGCAAGTTCTATAGCCGGTTGAATGATTTCCTTAAAATCAAGTTTGCCATATTTGTGTGTTGCAAAAAAACCTGCCACTGATCCGGGAACACCGCTGGCCAAATGTCCATTCTGACTTTTATTGAGCATGGGGTTGCCGGCACTATCAAGGTACATGTCTTTTGTTGCAGCCAATGGTGCTTTTTCTCTATAGTCAATAGCAATTGATTGCTTGTCTTTTGTAAATCCAACTAAAAAGCCTCCTCCTCCGATATTTCCTGCGTTTGGATATACTACTGCAAGTGCCAATTGTGTTGCGATCGCAGCATCAAAAGCGTTGCCACCTTTTTTTAGAATCTCAAGCCCTGCCGAACTTGCCAAAGGGTGTGCAGATGAAACGGCGCCATTTTTCCCAGAGGCTTTTTTCTCAATCGTATACTGATATGGATTAAAACCAATATTTTTTTCCTGTGCTTGTATAGTGAATGAGATGGCTGAGAAGATTGTTAATGTTCCTAAAACGAGTCGGTTGAAAGTGGAATTATTCATTTAGTAAAGATAGAAATGATTTTAAAAAACTAATCCTCTTTGTTTGGTCAAGTTTCATCCCATTTCTTTACATTTATTGTACTCTTGGAGGGTAACCACTCCAGAATTGAAGAGTATAATTCATAAATCCACCAATCTAGTAAAATATGAAAAGGTATACTGAATTTTCATTTTCTGTACTTGCTTGTCTTTGTTCTTTGTTTTCAGTTTTTTCCTCCCTTGAAGTGAACGCACAAAAACCTGTGCAAATGAGTAGTGGCGAAATTTTGCATGCCATGAAAAAACTGAATGTGCTTGGATCGGTGTTGTACATGGCTGCTCATCCTGATGATGAAAATACCAGGTTATTGGCCTATATGGCGAAGGACAGACAGTTTAAAACTGCTTATATGGCCATGACGCGTGGTGATGGAGGACAAAATCTAATTGGCAATGAGCAAGGAACCGATCTTGGTCTGATCAGAACGCAAGAATTACTTGCTGCAAGAAGAGTGGATGGGGCGGAACAATTTTTTTCAAGGGCATTTGATTTTGGGTTCTCCAAGAGCACCGATGAGGCATTAAGGATGTGGGACAAGGAGAAGATTTTATCAGATGCTGTATGGGTGATCAGGAATTTCAGACCCGATATCATTATAACTCGTTTCCCAGAAGATAGTCGTGCAGGCCATGGACATCACTCAGGATCAGCTGTGATAGCACGTGAAGCATTCATTGCTGCAGCTGACCCTAAAAGGTTTCCAGAACATTTTCAATATGGGGTAACACCATGGCAAGTAAAAAGGATCATGTGGAATACATTCAGTTTTGGCAATACCAATACGACTGCTGAGAATCAATTAAAAATTGATGTCGGCTCTTATGTTCCGCTAATAGGGAAGAGTATTGGTGAAATTTCTGCTGAAAGTAGAAGTCAGCATCGCAGTCAGGGTTTTGGATCTGCATCAAGTCGTGGTTCAGCCACCGAATATTTTACACCAGTTCTTGGTGAAAAGGTTGAGAAAGATCCAATGGATGGTGTTGATGTCAGTTGGGCTAGGGTCGAGGGTGGTTCAGCAATTGCTGCCTTGGTTAATAAAATGATCAATTCGTTTAATACAAGCGATCCTGCTGCATCATTACCACTATTGATCTCCATTAGAAAGGAGCTCGAAAATATAAAAGATGCACATTGGAAAAAGATCAAGATGTTGGAAGTTGATAAACTCATACAAATGACCAGTGGTCTATTTATGGAGGCACTCGCTGACAAACTTGAAGTAAAGCAAGGCGATACACTTAAAGTAAACATTGGATTCAACAACAGATCTGGTGCTGCTATATCACTTGTGGGTATTTCATTGGATGGCATCGTTGCTGATTATAATACTGCACTTAATAAAAATCAAAACTGGACAAACACTTATGTGATTCCGATTGCTGCTGATCGTCCATTTACTCAACCATATTGGTTGCTCAATGATATGAACAAGGGATCTTTTAATGTGACAGACCAGCGTTCGATAGGGATGGCACAAAATAAACCAACTTTTAATGTGTCGGCAAAACTGAATATTCTGGGAACACCAATCAGTTATGAAGTGCCAGTAATGTACAGAGAGGTCGATCCTGCAAAAGGAGAATTTTTTAGTCCTGCCATCATTTCACCAGCCAAAACGATCTCAACTGCTCCCAAGCCCAATTTGATCAGGGAAACAGGGGGAAAGTCGAATAGCATGATACATGATCAATCGACTACAAAGACGAATGCATCTTCCGCATTATTGAAAACGAGTATTCAATATGAGCACATTCCTGCTATTACTTACTTTAACAAGGTTAAAGAGTTGAATATAAAAGTTGATCTGAAAACAACTGGCAAGAAGATCGGTTATATAGTTGGGGCTGGCGATAAAGTAATGGATATGATTGAACTGATGGGATATGAGGTTAC
>Ga0078894_10004580_pt1 | contig 10587 bp, 8 predicted proteins | sample LauGreSu1BDMLBSD_2_FD_67506 | JGI IMG/M metagenome (GOLD analysis project Ga0078894, IMG submission 67506) | Freshwater lake microbial communities from Lake Michigan, USA - Su13.BD.MLB.SD (version 4) (version 4) | ecosystem: Environmental > Aquatic > Freshwater > Lake | place: Lake Michigan, USA... | reverse complement strand
CTGACGCGTCGCTTCGGCACGCTCAGCCGACAAACTCCAGTTGTTGCGGCCTTCGGCACTTTGGAAGGGCACCGAATCGGTATGACCACGAATGGCGACCTTGTTGGGCATGGTGGCCAGTGAGTTGGCCACTTCCTTGATCAACGCCGCGGCCTTGCCCTGCATGTTGTTGGAACCACTGGGGAACATGGCGAAGTCTGCTTTGTCGATGATCTCGATCCGCAAGCCGTCCTTGTCACGCGAAATCGCTACCTGATCCTTGAGTTGCTCCAGGCGTTTGTTCTCCGAGAGCTTTTGCTTGATTTCTTTTTCCAGTTTCTGGAAGTTTTCAGCATCGGCTTGGGCTGCGATCTGCTTTTTCTGCTCGGGTGTGAGCTTGTCCGGATCGGCCGGGTTTTCATTCTCGGGGCCAGGGTCGGTGTCCGGGTTGGGGCCGCCCTCGCTGCGCGGTGTCAGGCGCTCAAGCAAACCGGTCTGGCGCGCCGCATAGGGAAAGGCGTCGGGGTCGATGATGGAGCGTCCCCCCAGCACGCCGTTGGAACCGGCCAGCTGACCAAACGGATTCAGGCTGTGGGAGCTGGGACGGAAATAGTCAGCGATGCTCTTGCGCTGGTCTTCGTTGGAAGCACCGAGCAACCACATGAGCAGAAAGAAGGCCATCATGGCCGTCATCATGTCGGCCAGCGCGATTTTCCAGGCGCCACCGTGCGCTCCACCATGGCCTTCATCGATCACCTTCTTGATGACGATGACGGGCGCATTGGCCGCAGGCGCTTCAGGCGCAGGTGCTTCCGCGGCAGGCGCCGCGTCGGCATTCTCTGCGCCAGCTTCTGCGGGTGCGGCTTCCTTCTCGTCAGCCATGGTTACTTGCCTCGCATGCCGTCAAACACCTCGGCAAAGGACGGCTGGTTGTGGTGGCTGATGCACACACGCGCGGCTTCGATCACCAAGGGCATGGGGTGGCCGTGCAGGTTGGCGATGATCAGTTGCATCACCATTTTGTACATCTCACCCTCTTCGTCCACCACCTGCTTGATGCGGTTGGCAAAGGGGCCAGCAATACCGTAGGCCATGAACACGCCCAGGAAGGTACCCACCAGCGCCGAGCCGATCAGGGCCCCCAGCACAGGAGGCGGTTGGTCAATCGCGCCCATGGTTTTCACCACACCCAACACGCAGGCCACAATGCCCAGCGCAGGCAAGGCGCCTTCAATACCGGCCCAGGTTTCGGCGGCCTTGAGTTCATTGTGGTGGTGCAGTTTGATCGACGCATTCATCACGTCTTCAACGGCATAGGGGCTGAGGTTGCTGGAGGACACCACCATCAAACGAACGGTGTCGCAGATCAAATGCAGCAGACCGTGGTCATGCATGATGGCCGGGTATTCGGCAAAGATGGCACTGGACTCTGGGTTTTCGATGTGCGCTTCAAGCGCCACCGCCCCTTCCGCCTTGAGCGTCTTCAATATTTTGGCCACCAGGAACATCACCGCCAGGTAATCTTCCTTTTTGTAGCGTGAGCCCTTGAAGACCTTGCCCAGGCCGCCCATGGCGCTCTTGATGACCACCATGCTGTTGCCCACCAACATGGCGCCCGCTGCGGCGCCGGCAATGATGAAGGTTTCAATCGGCGCAGCCTTGATGATGGGCGCCATCTTGCCACCGGCCATGATGTACCCACCAAACACGCAACCGAACAGTACGAGAAGTCCTACTGCATTCATTCATCCACTCCACTAAGTCCCGGCATTCGGTCCCAAGGGAGCGCAGCCTAGACGGTCAGGACGGATCAGGCCAGTGCCCGACCCGCCGAATCAATTCAAGGAGCGAGGAGACTTGGACGATGCCGGCACGAGGGCAGGCACTTCGTTCCAGGCTTCCCGGATTTCGCTCATCAAACCATAAATTTCATCCAAGGCTTCCAGATCATTGCGCACATTGATGTGGAAGATCCGCTTGGTCACATAACTATACAGTTCATTCAGATTGCTGGCCAATTCGCCGCCCTGGGTGAAATCCAGTGCGCCTTGCAGGCCCAGCACGATACGGCTGGCACGGCCCAGTGCTTTGGATTTTTCGGCAATGGCGCCATGCTGAATATGCCCACGGGCAGCCGACAGGCTCTCGAGCAAACCGTCAAACAGCATCTGAATCAACTCGATGCTGTTGGCATTGGACACGCCGGTGGTGACTTTGACGTCACCGTAACTCTCAATGGCTTTTAGATTGGGTCGCATGGTTTTCATTCCCGGATACAAGACTGTACCCCTGAATGATCGGAATCAACCCCAGCAACTTGAGGCCAGAGGCAACAGGTGCAGGGGATGTTCCCTCTCTTCATCGATTTCATGCCGGCACCTGCTGAGACGGCGGCGACAGGCTGGACTCAGACCCCAGCGTTTCTGTCTGGGTTTCATGGGTGAGCGCGGCGGTGTCGGACGCTTGCGCCGTCTCTGCCTGCGCGCCTTCGTTGGACAATTCATCGCCCAACTCAGGCAACTTGCGCTCCATCAGATGGCTCGAATACGGCTCTGACAGGATCAGCCCGGTGCGGGCATACAGCATGGCCACCACCTGATCCAGGGTCTGTTGATTGACGAGCCATTGTTCGGGATGCTGCGCATCGTCAAACCCCACCTGGTACAAGCTGGCCACGTGGTGCATGGGAAGCCAGGATTCCAGAGAACCGCGCGGCGTGGGAAATTTGCCCACGTTGGAGGGGACATTCTGGGTCCCCTTGGCGCCATCTTGACGTCCCTGCATGAACAAACGTTCGATATGCTGTCGTACCACCGGCTCATAGTGGGGCCGAAGCTTTTCCAGCAAATCGGCCGGATAGCCCGGTACCGGAATGCCACTCATTGCGTCCCATAAGGTTTTGCCAGACAAATCGGCGAACAGGCCGTCGTCATAGGTCTTGGGTATTTCAGGGCCCGTGTGCTTGCGGTAGATCACGTTGACCTTGTCGATCAGATAAAAACTCAGGACGACCAGCAACAGGACGCCCCAAGCCACGAAAAGCTGAAAGAAATTGCTCATGATGCTTGACGCTTGGTCCCGGGTGGCGTGTCGGGCGCGAGTTTCAACTCAATGCGGATTTTTTTCACCACTGCCGACAGGATCTGGCTGATGCGAGACTCACTCACGCTCAACACCTCGCCAATTTCCTTGAGGTTCATCTCCTCCACGTAGTACAACTGCATGACCAGTTGCTCGCGCTCGGGCAAATTTTCGATGGCCGCGGTGACCGCATCCATGAATTCGGCATGTTCAACTATCGCGTCGGGTTGCTGCGATTTGTCATCGGCGATGTTCATGACCTCTTCGGTCAGCACTTCCAGCGAATAGGTTTCAAACTGCAAGGCCTTGCCGCGGTCTTTGTGGAATTCCTCGATCTCCAGCCCCATGAATTCGGCAATTTCAGCCTGCGTGGGGGTGCGTCCCAGCTCCGAGGCCAGCACGTGCACGGTCTCATTGTGCGATTTGTTGAAGGCCACCGCCGATCGCGGCAGAAAAGACAAGCGTCGTACCTCGTCCAGCATGGCCCCACGCACACGGCTGTGAGCGAAGTTTTCAAAATCAACGCCTTTGGAGACGTCGTAGGCACGGGCTGCCTCCAGCAAACCGACCATGCCCACCTGGATCATCTCGTCGAGTTCCATGAAGGCTGGCACGCGCGCCTTGAGGTGCAGGGCCACCCGTTTGACCAGTCCCAGGTGACGCATCACCAGGTCCTCGCCGCGCGACGTTTCCTGCTGTTTGTACTGTTTGATCGGAGATAGCACTCTCATGATGCCTCCGGACTGTGTTGAATCAGCCGTTCCATGAAGAATTGCAGGCCGCCCGATGCTTGATCGATGGGGTGCAATTGGGTGGTGAGTTCGGCCAGACGACGAAAGTCACGGGTGGCCGCCGTGCCCGGCGCAAACTCCAGCACGGACTGGTATTTGCGCAGCGCCGTCAACACCATTTCATCGGATTCGATGGCAGTCAGGTAATGCAAGGTGCTGCCGAGAAATTTCACGCACACATCGTTGAGTCGCTGGTACAAGCGCCAGCCCTCCGACTGACTGCCCACCATGTTGGGCAGCAGATAGATTTCATCCAAATTCATCTGCTGGCTCAGCACCTTGATGGTGCCGTAGGCGTCAGCGATCGACGAGGGGTCGTCCTTGACCACAATGTAGCGACGCTGGCAGGCCCCCAGGAATGACAGCACCGAGGGCGAGATGCCTGCGGCAATGTCCACAATGAGGTAATCCACATCACCGGCCATGCCACTGAAGGCTTGCACGATGGTGGCAGCCTGCATGGAGCTCAGTGCGGCCAGCTCTTGCATGCCCGATGCGCCGGGAATCAGACGAATCCCCTGGCGCGTGGTGACGGTAATGTCGTCCAGCGATTTCTCACCCGACAGAAAATGGCCCAGGTTGTAGGGCGCACGCGCACCCAAGGCAATTTGCGCATTGGCCAAACCAAGATCCGCGTCAAACAGCATCACCTTCGCACCCCGCTGAGCGAGTGCAACAGAGAGGTTGATGGAGACCGTGGTCTTGCCAACGCCGCCCTTGCCGCTGGCCACTCCGATCACTTCGGTCTTACGGTTGGTTTGCATGTATGTTGCCTGTGCGTTACGCGGCCATCGAGGCAGCCATGGCAGCCCCCGGTTGCAAAATGGGCTGATCCAGCGTGTCTGGCATGGCCGGCATGCCAGCACTCAGACCCAGGCCCGCGAGCGCAGCATCCACCAAGTCGGCGGCACAGGCACCGGGCATCCAATCGCCCAGTTTGTCTCCTTTGCTGCCGGCCATCAAGCCGACGCGAGACTCGCTTAAAAATTGTATCAACGCCCAGGGCTGGGTGCTTTCATCGATTTTGCTGGCCACGATGCTATGCCAAGACAGCTCCTGGGATGCAAACAAACGTCGCAGGGTGGCCACGGACGCGTCGGCCGGCACCACCGCATGAAACTGGGCACGCGGCGAGACCGTGCGAATTTCTTGCACGCGCTCAGCCGTTTGAACACCGGCGGTATCAATCAGCACGACCCGGCGATGGGCCAGGTCTTCCAGCAGCAGTTTCAAGGCTGCCATGGAGGTGGCACGGAAGCACTCCACACCGGACTGCGTGCTGAGCAGTTGGGCCTGGTTCCAGGCACCGGGGCGCAAGTCGCAATAACTGATGACGGCCACTTGCTCGGCGCCGAATTCCAGCGCCATGTGTTGGGCCATGCGCGCGAGCATCAAGGTCTTGCCACTGCCCGAGGGACCTGCGACCACGTGAACACCTGCACCGGCCAACGTCACCTGACGCTCGGACACGGTGTGTTCCAGTTGAGCACGCATCACGGCGAGTGCGCTCTCGGCGTTGTCATGGTCGGGTAGCACGTCGAGCAACAAGGCTCGAAGCGCAGCCGGGATGGGGGCATCCTGTAACGCCTGACGCACCGGCTGCAAGGCCGGCGGCAAGTTTTGGCCGCTGCTCCACAAGGCCATTTGCTGGCTGAGGCGGAATTCCTTGCGCAAGGCCGACAATTCTTCGCGGACCAGGGAAACGATTTCCTGGCCTCGAATCTGTTCATGGGTCTGTTGGCCGGCAGCGCCGACCGACGCCAGCACTTCCTGCACACGGGCCACAGGCGCCATGACAGCTATCGGGGATTCATCTCGTCGCGGTGCCGGCTCAGGCATCACCGACTGGACCTTGTCCTGGGGTTGGGTGGCCACGGGTCGACGTGCCGGCATGGCTTGTTGCAAGGCCTGGGAAAAATCCACCTTGCCGGAGGCCACGGTGGGCGCCACCACGTGGGGAAATTCGTCCTGCAGCGCTTCTTCAGCACCCAGGGGCACCACATCAACCGCCACGATCATTTCGGTTTGGCCGCGTACCTGGCAGCTGGAGATGACCAGAACATCAGGGCCGTAGAGAGCCGTCGCCTTTTCTTGGGCGTTGCGCATATCCTTGGCCAGAATTCGCTTGAGTTCCATATCAATTCTCTATCAGTTCAGGTTGTCATCCGCTTGGCGTGACTTCACGTCCACCGTGTGAATCACCTTGACAGACTGGTCGTCCGGTATTTCGCTGTACGACAAGACTGTCAGATCATTGACACGCTGCTTGGCCGCTTTGGCCAGCCAGCCGCGGATCAGAGGAGACACCACCAGAACTGCCGGATGGCCTTCTTCCTCGAGGAAGCGGCAACCTGCGCGCAACGAGGCAAACAGGCTTTCCGACAAATTGGGCTCCAGGACCACGGGCTGTCCAGGTTGGCTTTGCTGCAAGACGTTATGCAATAACTGTTCCAGACCGGGTTCGAGCGTCATCACCGACAGGTTGCTCTGCTCGTCGATCAGGGACTGCATGATCATGCGTCCGAGTTTGGGCCGCACGACAGCGGTCAGTTGCTCCGGATCGGTCGTGCGTCCGGTGGCGTCGGCCAGGGTTTCAGCAATGGTGCGGATATCGCGAATCGATACCGATTCGCTCAACAACTGTTGCAATACACGGGTCAGAGCCCCCAGGCTGAGCTTGCCAGGCACCAGGTCTTCGACCAGCTTGGGCGACTTGGCTGCCAGCTTGTCCAGCAGCTGCTGGGTGTCGTCATGGCTGATGAGGTCTGCCGCGTTTTCACGCAGCACCTTGTTCAAATGGGTGGAAATGGCGGTACTGCCATCGACCACGGTGTAGCCCAGGGAACGCGCTTCATCGCGCTGCGACGGCTCGATCCAGACGGCATCCAGTCCGAACGCAGGCTCCTTGGTGGGAATACCTTCAATTTCGCCATACACCTGGCCGGGGTTGATGGCCAGTTCCATGCCCACCTTGATCTCGCCTTTGCCACGCACCACGCCCTTGAGCACGATGTTGTAGCTGTCGGGATCGATGTTGAGGTCGTCGCGGATGCGCACCGGCTGCACCAGAAAACCCAGCTCGGCTGACAATTTCTTGCGCACGCCTTTGACCCGGCTCATGAGTTCGCCGCCCGTGTCGGGGTTGACCAGAGGAATCAGTCCGTAGCCAATTTCCAGGCCAATCAGGTCCACCTGGTCGAGGTCGTCCCAGTCCAGTTCCTTGGGAGCTTCGTCGGCCGCGGCGTCTGCCTTGGCCTGCTCGACCTCGGTTTCGGACTTGGCCTCTTCTCGCAACACGAGCAATCCAATGGCACACGCCGCGATGGCCAAAGACAGGAAGGTCAGATGAGGCATACCCGGCACCAAGCCCAGGATGGTGAGAATGCCCGCGGAGATAAAGAGTGCGGTGGGATTGCCAAACTGGTCACGGGCCTGTTCGGCCATGGACTCGGTCGTGGTCACACGGGTCACGATGATGGCGGTGGCCAGTGACAGCAACAGGGAGGGAATCTGGGCGACCAGACCGTCACCGATGGTCAACAGCACATACAGACGGCCTGCCTCACCAAACGACATGTTGTGCTGAATCAGGCCGATGGCCAGCCCCCCCACCACGTTGATCACCAGAATCAACATGCCGGCAATCGCATCGCCACTCACGAATTTGGAGGCACCGTCCATGGAGCCGAAGAAGTCCGACTCTTGGGACAACACTTCCCGACGCTTCTTGGCGGTGGCCTGGTCGATGATGCCGGCATTCAGGTCGGCGTCAATCGACATTTGCTTACCCGGCATGGCGTCCAAGGTGAAACGGGCGTTCACTTCAGACACGCGGCCAGCGCCCTTGGTCACCACGATGAAGTTGATGATCATCAAAATGGCGAAGATGATGAAACCGACGACGTAGTTGCCGCTGATCACAAACTCCCCGAACGCCGCGATCACCTTGCCAGCAGACTCATGGCCTTCATGACCGTGAACCAGGATCACCCGGGTCGAGGCCACGTTCAGGCCCAGACGCAACATGGTGGCAAAGAGCAGCACCGTGGGAAAAGAAGAGAACTCCAGTGGCTGGCGAGTACCAATGGCGATCATGATGATCACCAGGCTTGCCAGGATATTGAAGGTGAACAGAAAGTCCAGCAGCAGCGGGGGCAGCGGCAGGACCAACATGGCCATGATCAACAACACCAGCGCAGGAATTCCTAGGCCGGCGTAATCAAACTTCGACAAATTCTGTCGAATCATTGACAAACTTAGCGTTGACATGACGTGTTCAAGTTTTTTTGAGCTATTAAGATTTAATTTTCAGGCCTGCCAAGGCGGGTCTGTGATTGGGTCAAGCAATCGATGTGCCACCTGACACTGACACCAGGACCACCGACCGCCACGCAGACCTGGCGATCGATGGAAGCGGCATGGCCCAGGTCGGTCTGAAAATTGCTTGAAAGGGTCCAGGCCGACTTCATATCGGCTGACAAGAGGTGTTAGCGGCAAGGCTTGTCCGGTCACGGATCTTGCTCAAGCACCTTCGCTCAAGGTTTTATGAATTGCATTGCCCCATGACATTTCAGTCCCTGTCATCGTTGCCCCTAGGCCCAGGCGCCCCCTCTGTTGCCAAGACACAGGAGCATGCAGCGGTGCGTCCTGAACGATCCAACCAGGCAGGATTGGACTTTTCTGCTTATTTGAGTCAGGCCATGCAGTCCAAAGAGTGGGCCGGCGCGAGCAACCTGCAACGGCAAGGGCTTGCCGACCTCGGGCCCAAGGACCTGGACCGCTCTGCCCCAGGCCCACAACACAAGCCCGCCAACAACGAATCCTCAGGTCCCGCACAACGCGGGGCTTCCGACAACAAGACATCGCATGACGACACGCGAGCCCAGACGCCCAACACCGGCGGCACCCGCCAAGAACTGACCCAACGTGCGTTGCGCAATGCCAGCCTGCGTGCGGCACAGGCTCGCGCGGAAGCCAATACCAGCGGGCGTGCAACCCATGGTGAGGTCAAATCCCGCAAAGCTGCTGCTCGACACGACGACGAAGCCCGTGCAGCAACGGCTGCAAACACTGCGCCCAGCAGCATCCTGCCCAACGCGGCCCATCACCCTGTGCGGGCTGCCGCCGATTCACACGCACAGGAACCGTTGAACAGCGCCAACTCAGCCGCCAGCGTGGCAACACCCGGCGACGAGGCGGGTCACCTCTTGGTGCCAGCAGCGCCCGTCAGCATCCCTGACACAACTACCTTAGCAACCACCGGGGCCGTCCCTGCACAGGCGCTCGCCTCCGCAGGACTGACCACCGTCCAGCTCAGCCCGCACCTGCAGGTCATCACCCCGGGTCAAGGCGTGGTGAATGAACAAAGCCTGCAAGCGTTTGCCCAATCGATGGGCATTGACGCCCAAGTCTTCAAGCAACTCAGCACGCCTGCTGCCCCCGGGTCGGTGGACATCAGTGGCTTGCGCGCTGGCGTGACCGCCACCGATGCCCTGAACGGAACGCCCATCCTGCCCGCCGCGTCGACGGATATGTCAGCGATTGACCTGAGCCAGGCAGTGCCTGCAGGCTTGATGCTGGAAGACTTGCATATTGACTGGCTGGGAGGCCGGCGTAGCCTGGAACTCAGCACCCCTAGCACGCTGGACGTGTTGGGCATGCGCGATGGGGGCAACAGCCCCGATGCCGTCGTCTCACTTCAGGAGTCAGCCGATGCTGGCACCCAGGGGCGATCCTCTGACAACAACCCGGGGTTGGGACAATCCCACCCAGGCGCCAACGGGCGCGCATCGGGTACCGCGTCGGCCCAAAGCGCCCATGCGCCTGCCGCTCAAAACATGACCGAGCATTTCGAGAAGCTGAGCGCCAAGCTCGCCACCGAGATGGCCGGTCGCATTCACGAACAATTCAGCCAGGGCGAATGGAAAATGAAATTTGCCCTCAAACCCGCCAGTCTGGGCCAAGTGGATGTACAACTTGAAATGCGGGATGGTAAGCTCGCCGCCGTATTGCAGGCTGACAACCCGATGACTCAAGACCTGCTGCAAAACGGCAGTCAGCGCCTGCGCGATGCCTTGAGCCAGATGGGTTTGTCACAGTCTTCCGTCTCGGTGGGTGATGGCCGCAGCCAAGCCTTCCAGGGCGATCGACAATCCGGTGGACAGGGGTCAGGCACGGCCTCGTCTCACCCGTCCGACAGTCTCGATGATTCCGTGCCGGCTGTTGCAAACGCTCCGCGTCGCAACAGCCTGTCACAACTTGATTTTTACGCCTGAACACAGCGATAACTAGGAGCCCAGCATGGCAACAGCAGCACCCGCCCCCGCCGCCGAGACCGAAGGCGCGGAAGAGCCCAAGAAAAAGAAACCGATCGTCAAGATCCTGTTGATCGTGGTCGGCGCCATCGTCTTGATGATCGGCGTGATGTTCGCCACCCTCTTCTTCTCAGGCTACTTCGAGAAGAATGCCGAACTCGCCGCGCAGGACAAGCTCGAGGAGTTGGAAGCCGCCGCGAGCAAGGCCAAGATCGAGGCACCGTCCAAGATCAAGAAGGAAGCGCCCGAGGCGACTCGATTCGAGAAAAACTACCTGCAACTCGACAAAGAACTGATGACCAACATCACCGGTTCCAAGAAGGTGATGGTGGTGCAATTGGCCCTGATGACACATTACGACAACCGCGTGTTTGACAACGTCAAAAAGCATGAGTTTGCCTTGCGCTCGGCCATGCTCGATG
>Ga0078894_10004578_pt1 | contig 10588 bp, 13 predicted proteins | sample LauGreSu1BDMLBSD_2_FD_67506 | JGI IMG/M metagenome (GOLD analysis project Ga0078894, IMG submission 67506) | Freshwater lake microbial communities from Lake Michigan, USA - Su13.BD.MLB.SD (version 4) (version 4) | ecosystem: Environmental > Aquatic > Freshwater > Lake | place: Lake Michigan... | reverse complement strand
AGTCAATCTCTTACTGGTTCCTGAACATCTCAGGAAGGTAGAAAAATTCGGGCACAAGCTCACAGTTGTTTTGCTTATCTTCCAGAAGACTCTTCCACTGATCAGCAAAGCTGTAAAAGATCCTGTCTGGGTTGTCAAGCCCTCCGTTAACCTTGATAAAGTTGTCAGTGAAGGGCTCCATCCTGATGAGGTAACCGAGTGCGAAGACTCTGCATGAAAATGGGAATTTTAGGTGATATTTCTCTTCTCCATAGATCGTTTCGTCTCCCTCAATCGTCGATGCGTACTGGTCAATCGCGAAACCGAGTTTCTTTTCACTGAGAATGCCACTATTCTTGGTGAGGTCTCTGAAACCTTCGCCTTCATTTTTCTCAGTTTTAGCTTTAAGTTCTTCATAGGTGCAAGAGTAATCGCTGGCGATCCAAGGGAAGATAGGATACTAACCGAAATCATTGAAACTTCTTCCGCTAAACTTGTTGACAAGTAGTAGGAACTGCTGTGTAGATATCTCGTCTTGGTTCCATTTCTAGGAGCAAGCTGATTTAAAGTTATCTTACCTCAATGTACTTGCGCTTCTTAAACTCCTGTTTCGGACTGTCAATGATCTCCACCTTATAGGAAGGATGATTCTTATTGTGCTTTGAGACAACACTCGCAAGGATCAGGAAGAACTAGTTGCACACTTCCTCAGAGAGAAGGTTAAAGAAGTAAGATTTCTTCTCTCTGGTAAACAGCTCGAATGCCTAGTGCATCAGCAAGAATCTCCTCTTGAAGACCTGTTCAAAGGAGGCAATGCTCCATATCTTGTTCCTCTTCTTGATAATTTCATCTTTCTATATTGGTTTTAAATAAGAAGTTCACTTACTTTCATCGCAAATTTGATAGAGCTGCTTATCTTCTCGGGTCTGCTCTTGAACATCAAATAGTGGCTTGATAAGTAGAGTTAGCCAAGCTGAGCACCCTCAACTGTGATGTATTGTACCTGACTCTCCCAGATCACAGTTTTGTCAGTTAACGGGTGAAAGACAAATGGCTTATCCTCATTGATGAATCCATCAGGGTCGGTTAACAAGCTGTAGAGGAAATCGTTTTGCTCAATCTTTTAGAGTAAAAGCTCTCTTAATCTCTTGAACTGCTCAGATTGAGGTTTGTTTTTGCTTATTAGATCATCTACTGAAACTTGAGGGTTTTCCTCATTCATCCCATTACTGTCCTTTAGCCTCTACAACTCTTGCTTTTCAAGTGTCTATAGAAGGTTCTGATAATCAGAGAAGTCAGAATCGTCCATAAGAGCCAGAGCGAAGAGGTTCTTCAATACGTCTTAGACGAAGTACTTGTGAGAGACAAGGAATTTTCTTTGCTTGTAGTTACGATCAGGCTTTAGTAGGAGCATTCGGCCCCAGAGATCTGTGTTCCTCCTCTGCCTCACAAAATGATCATATTGCTTGGGCTTGTAACCTGTGATGTTCTATTGCTACTGTTGGTTATTCTGCTTGTTATAAGCAGTAATCTTTCTTGGAGCGGGTCCTTTCTCTTCTTCTTTGTTATTTAGGTCCTATTCGATCAGGTGTGCTGGCCACTCACATTGTTCCAGATCGTCTTGAGCGTGAAAAGTACTAACTATATCATAGACTTCCTTCATATCATTGTAATCCTTTTTCATTTGCTCAAGGTTGTCGTACCAGATGGATGAGGGGTCTTCCATTAGTCTCTTGACTGTCCTCTGATAGCACTTCTTACTGAAATAGTACTCGAGTGTCCGATGTCTGCTCTTTGAAGAAGAAGGACCGAAGGCATTCTTTTTGCTGTTCACACTTGAAGTAGAATATCCCATCAAATCAGCTGGTGGTCTATTGGAAGAGGTCATGGAGGCTTTCCCAGCACTATCAGATGGAGTGTAGTTCATTCCTTCCAAGTTAGCTTCAAAAGCAAAAGCACTGGCAGATTCGTCATCTGATCTCTTCCTTGAAGTTTGCGGGATGGCATGTTACGGCTAAATTAGTTCAAAGTAATGGCTTGTTGTTGTTGACTGCAATCCTGGTCTTATCTTTTACCCCGTCACAGGCAGGTGACTTTATTACTGGTCTCTGAATGATGAAACACTTTATTGAGATTTAGACATCGGATTAGCTTGATTGCTTCCTTCACTTTCTAATAAATGCATCTACTTCATTGGGGAGTATTGCGATTCAATAGAGGTTAGAGGAGGAATTTTTGGTACTTTACGTTCAGGAACTGAGCTTACAGACTCGCTCATTATGTTAGCATTTTGGAAGCCTTTCAGCTGTTTCTTGATCTCATTCTCGTCTCTTGCGCTTACAACATTTACTGTATGAACATGCTTAAACTTAGCTGATGACACTTTTCTAAGGGCCAGCATCAGCTAAGAAGGCCTCGTATTAGAAATGTAACTTTCCTAAAACTTTTTGATTAAGTCCTCTAACGAGGTATTTGACTTCTGCTTTTAGAGATGTTCATAAAGCATGTTATATAGCTTATTCATCATCCCAATTATCTCATCCTAGTATGTTGGGAAATCCTTCTCCTCTTCATACTTGTCCTGCTACTCTGCTGTCAAGATCTTTTCCAGAGCATTGTTATCTCCGCCTAAATCATCCTTTTCTCTGTCATAGAACTGTGAATGTTTTTCCTTTTAACTCATCACTGCAAGCTTTTCACTCTGTCTGACAAAGTATCCATCTCTGACGTTTGCTCTCAAACCGTTAGCATCTTCTGGGGCCTCGATCTCACTTTGCAAGAGACTATCCTAGATGTTGACCTTGTTCTAGAAGAAGTAGTCTGCTGACTTGGCGAGTTAGTAGACCTTTCCTTGATTCCCACCTCTGCCTAATCTCTCATTGAACTTTTTCGGAGTCAGACTTGTGTAGATCTCATCCTTGATCCTTGGATCAGTGTAGGTCAGCATCATGACTCCAGCGTTCTCTTATTAGAGATCTTCGTTTGCCATATAGGCATTTCTAGCAGTATCAAAGAGCAAATTAAGCATGCATGCAATGTGATGATTGAAAGAGCTCTTAAGGCTCTCTTCTGCTCTAGAAGCCAAAGCGTACTTCCTCTGGGTTATTTCAAAGATCTCGTTTATCAACACTAAGGGAATGAAGCCCAATGTTTGGCTAATGGAATCGTTAGTGGACTCTGAAAGGTCATTAAAGCAGTCAATGAACTGCCGTGTCAAGTCAATTGGCTGCATGACAAAGAGCGCCTGCTTCTTAGTCGAGTAATTGTAGACCATCTTGAACAATGGAGCTTACTTCTTGGATTGTTCTTCGGGGGGCTCTATCGTGGGGACAGGTCTGAACTGACTTACGAAAGGGGAATCTTCCTTAAAAGCGTAATATCTAAAGAGCTCAACGACTAAGTCAAAGTATTGGCAGGTTTCAAAAGAAGAGTCTTTTCGTTTGCTGGGACTTATTTATGGCTGATGGGGGTTGTTGTGCTCTGAAGATCCGATTGTCTATGTATCTGTCTCTTATGGCTTCATCTTGCGGAGCATTTGCAAGAATATAGAGAGGAATACTCTGAGAGGGCCGCCTTGGAGGTATTGGAAATCTTTAAAGATTAAAGTCTCCTTCTGTCTGATTATCCCCGTGACAAGCGTGTTTCTTTTATTAGTGTCGATAATGCTCGGATTTGGATAGTCGAAATATATAATCTTTGTGTCCTCAAATATGATCATAAGTCTAGCCATTAACTCAAAGAACCCTTCGTTTTAAAGGAAGTTAATCTATCTAGCTCCACCAACAGCGCCAATTTTCTTCATAAAAACTTCTTCAATCAGCTGAAGGAACAGAATAAGCTTGAGGTTAAGATTTGTCCTGTTAGTGTCGTGGAGGACGTAGCTCCAAACCCAATTAACAACATCTTAAACGTATCTGAGAACTTCATTGATGACAGAAAGCAAAGTCTATTCAAGGGGCTCAAGGATTATAAAGAGCTTCTTCACTGTCTTGAAGTACTAAAGCTCTTCATCATAAATGACTCCATCAATATCCTTTTACAGACTTGTGTTAAAGAAGCACTTTATTGTCGAGGCAATAATCCTTTCAGCGAAGTCTTGTATCTACGGCTCCCCTGTGCTCATCGCTGCTTGAACAATTGCAAGGATGTAAGTCTCCTGGTTGCCTTTGTGGATGAGTCGCATGAACTCTAAGAAGTTCTTGTGCTGGAAGGTCTCGAAGTCCTCAATGTTGTGATCTTAGCAGCTTTCCTCAATGAGTTACCTGTAAAACTCAAGGAAGACAAGTTTTGTGTCTTAGTCGTACCATTTGAAAAGTTTAATTGTGAGTTCAAAGATGTCACGATCAAATTCAGCTGTACGCATTATCTCAAGAAGATTATTGTTTACTCTATCTTTTAAACATTCTTTGAGGAAGACCGGGTTGTACTTGACATGCGACTGCTGCTTGTTTAATGAAAGCTTCTACTTTCGTTCGATTGCTGTAATGATGAGACTGCAAACCGTCTTCTAAAGCCTGATTCCACGAGGATTCTAAGTAAGAGCCTTAAAGATCTGATTGATAAACTGAGTCTTTTCTTCTTGGTATTAGGTAGTATTATTGTACGAATAGTTTCCAATCATATTTGGCCTTGGCGGCGGGATAGACTTTGGTGTGTCATAGAGCTTGATCTAGACGTTAATGATGATCCTTAATGTTATGGCTATAATGTCGTCCTCTATCTTTCCATCTTCACTTCCATCATTATTTTCATGATTCTTAATGATGGACTTTGACTAATTCAAGAGTAACTCCATTTGGTCTCTCTTATAGTAATTCTTCAATACAAAGCAAAGATCAGCCGAGTTGTTAAACTATGGATCCATGATGACTCCTTCAAATATTTTGAGGTGCGCCAGGAGAGTGGCTTTTGTGAATGCGTGCTGAGGTTTCTTGGACTCTCCGCCCATCTGAATGGACTCAATCAGTTTCTAGAAGTTCTCCTTCTATTGATCTCTGATGATGATCTTCATGAGTATTTGCGCCAACTGCTTGGTATGTTTGATGTATTCTGTCTCTGAGTAGTAAATGATCAGCCGCATAATTAAGGGGTAAATTTTGTGAGCAGTCCCCATGCTAAAGAACTCTTTAGACCTAGAAGATGAAATGTGAAACTTATCCTAGTCCTCATTGGCCATTCTCATCACCATCATAGATGAAGACTATTTCTTCACCTTCTTGTTTGACTTATCTTTAACTCCTTCCTCGTCATTCAAAAGCTAGAGCAGGTTTTCAGTAATCTCCTCGAAGACTCTGCCCCTTCTTCTTTTGACCATGTCCACAAATGTTAAGTCGCATATTGTCTAGTCTAGCAACACCTCGAAGACGTACTTCTGGTAAAAGTCTTCAAGCATTTCAGCATTATTATTAGTATGGAAACTCTTAGCAATATGAATGATCTCACTTAACAGCTCTTTCGTTAATATGTTCTACCCGCCTCCCCCTCTTACTATGCAAGACCTCAGTCCCTCCACCAGGTGCTTGTGTTTGAACAGTCGTAGCATGTTCTGAGGATCGACTGACAAGAAGGTTCTAAGTATCTTAAAGAGATATCTCCAGATGTCAGCCTTCTGCACGGAAGAGAGGTTCGAGTGCAGGGACTTCTCGAAAATGGGGAAGAGGATCCTGAAGCCGCCCATTACGCTGATTACTTCGTGTGGCCGCACTCGATGGACTGTGGCCAGGTGGTTGATCTGGGTCCCTGCCAAGTGGAGAAGGACCACCTCTTCATTGAACTCGTGACTCTCGAAACTCCCTAGCTAACTGTCTTTTTGGATATTCTTAAGTGCTGTACCTCCACTGACTCCTCTAAATTTCATCTAGTTCACATACTCATTGGTAGAGACACCGATAATCTACTTTCTAGATATTGACTCAATTAAGAACTCTGAGAATGGAATGTCATTGTACTTGTCAAGTTCATATTTAGTGAACATAAAAGGTAAAGAAAGACAGCCTAGGAAATAGTTTTGAGACTTAAAGTCTGAGCTGACTGGCACAAAGGGATGATTCGTAACTACTGCACTGATCTGGTTCGACTGTTGAGGCTTGAGACTACGGACACTGTCAATCGCATCGCATCTAAGTTAACGATTAGAAGATACGTTCAGATCTTACCCATAGACGAAGACATGATCATGATTCCTATGGAACACGTGCTTCACTGTGTTGCTGGAGTTCTAGATGGGCCTCTGCAGGTTGTCAATGTAGATCTTAACATTGAACTCAAGCTTGTTATTTGAAATCAACTTCTTTTTCCAATCAAAGTGAACAAGGAGAAGATGCCATGACTCGTCAAGTTTGCATTCGAATTCATGATTCTATCATGGAAATAGGGAAGGATTAAAAGAAGGAATGAATATAGGTTACTTTGAGTCGATCTTAAATGACGTGGATGACGATCGGACACGAGGGGTATGACTCATTGTTGACCTTGTCTATGAGTTGGAACAATGTCAGCGTCAATGTGCTTCCGTCGAGGCCCCCTGTCTTCTCCTGCATGGCCTTGACCTAACCTACATTCATCCTGAACATCAAGCTGATGTAGAAGGATTCTTGGGGAATTCTAAAGGTCTCGTTTAAAATCAGTCCTGGAGTCACCTCTGAGAACATGAAATAGTCCTAGACGTTTATGCTCAAATTCTCAAGTCCTTTGACAGCTAGGAATTCTTTAGCCTGAAGATTGAAAGAGTTCTTAAGTAGCTGATTCATGATCTGGAGAGTATCACATGCAAGGTCAAAGTCAACTTCATCCATGTCTTTGTTGTAGTAGAAGATTTCCCTGAAGAAAGAGAAGAACTCCTTATACACAGTCGAGTTAGGCGCAGCACTGAGGATCTCAACGATGATTTCTCTGATCAAGACACTCGTCTCCTTGAGTTCTTCGCTACGCTCCCTCACGAATATAGCAATCTTCTTCAAGTATTTAATGGCTTGAGCACTTGAAGCACATTTAGCAAACTTAACGAGCTTCAAGTAAGGAACACCTCCTGAAGAGAGTTGGATTACCTTCGAATGTAGGATGCTAATAAATTGTTTTACAAGAGGGGAAGCATTCAATGGGTTGTACTCAGTGACCTCCAAAACGAAGGATAGAATGGTTTCCAGATAAGAAATATCAGCACTTGAGGAGGATGAGAGCTTGGATAGCAGAGTTAGGTTCAGGAGTCCTTCCTACCGATTGTAAAAGAAGATCCTGAGGAGCTACTCAAGGAGATAGGTCGCATACATGTTCGAGCGGATGACAATCTTCTTAAGTTGACTAAGAACGGCCTCAAAAGCCTCTCTTCTTAGCACAATCATATCCAGCTGCCTAAATTGTGCACTTTCAGCCTCCTAACTCTCTTTGAAATCAATGTAGTTTCCGATTAGTGAGACTCCCTGACCAACCATGGATTTGATCTACTTTATCTTGTTAACTCGCTCTAGATCCCAGCTGTTGACTTCACCATCTACCTTCCTTCTTGCAGAGTGACTAGAACCATAATTGCTACTCCCTCCACCACTTACTCCATGAGGGAGCCCGCCCTTATCACTTCCAAAGGTTTCATCAATCATGACAACGTAGCTGTATAAGGACTTTAGGAGCTAGCTTAGTCTAACTAATGCATCTTCCTGCTTAGAATCTGTGTTTTTGTCTTTTAAAAGAATGAGCATGGAGCATATGGCTATCTTGACTTCGAAAGAATGCTCGAAGTCTTTTGTTTCCTTCAAGATTTCCTTCATTTTGGGCTCGAGATACCTTCCAACCTCAAGGTTTTAGAGGCCAAAGATAAGCATCTTCTTGACGAGAGTGAACTGGGGCTCACTCAGCAGTCCTTCTGGGACAAGTTAGGAGCCCTGAGAACTTAGGTTTTTCATGACTGCATTGATTACTTCTTCCTATCGTTGACTCGGCGTGGCTGCTTAGCTGGCATCACGTGCTTTTAATTGTTGGACCTTTGCAATAAGATGTCCCTTACATTTTTTAGCCATAATCTCCCAGAACCCTTTGAATGACTCGCTAGTCTTCCAGAAACTAGGTGCTGTCCATGTTTAATATGTTTAAGCACTTTCAGCAGACGACTCCTTAACCTAAAATGGTCCCATGAGGGTATCAAAGTAGACCTTGTTAGACTTTGAAACGAAATCTTTCGAGATTATTCCTAAGGCTAATTTTAGATGTTGATAGACCTTTGTCTGATTTGAGTCGAGAGTCATATCGTTGATCAGAACCTGATTGACTGCTGAGAGACACATCTCACTCGCCTTGGGGTTGAAATGAACGAAATAAGTAAGCAAGTCAAAGGCCTATTACTATGAAAGAATGAGGTTCACCTCAGAGACTGCCCATCCCTCAGATGAGTGCACAGGCTAGACTCTTTGGTGTATCGCTTTGAACTTGGCAAGGACTGACTTGTAGCCGACGCTATTCTTCAAGAAGTCAAAGGGTTCCACGTCCTTGATGCGGCTCTCTGGATAGTTGAAGTCTTGGAAAAACCTCAAAAGGCTAATGATAATGAGGCTAGTCGTTGCACTAGCCTTTAGGGAACCTCCACCTTGACCACTACCTCCTTCAATCATCGAAGAGTAATGGCTCTGAGCAGTGAAGTCGTAACAAGTCATGAGCTTGTCCAAGAAGGCAAGGTAAACCGTTCTCAGGTAGCTACTTTGCTCGAATACCCCATCAAGTATTAATTTGCTCAGCTCTTCAAATTCAGTTAACAAAGCCTCATTGATCTACCTGTTTTCACTTTATGCGATACCCATAAGCTATACATCAGTTAATAAAAGATAGTCTTACAATTTGAAAGCTTTAGATGAGAGGACAGTTAGTTTCAAAGTAGTCTACAATGCCAAGAAGTGAAGAAGGAGCTTTTGGATCATTGAAGTGCTCCTGATTCTAGATAAGATCAAGAGACTGAAGGAAATAGACTATCGATTTGAAGATGTCAAATGAAATTCGCACCAGAGCTGTCGCCACTAGACTCAGAGATTGGGCACCGAGGGACTTCAGAACTTCAACGGCCAAATAAAAAGTTGCCTATGATCTAAGAAGCCAGTCAATTTGAGCTTCTCTAGAGTCCATCAGGTTTGATCTTTGATAGTTGAATCCTTGGAGATCTCTCTTGGTTGCGTCAGAGATCAGCCCAAAGAGGGGCAAGTCTTGCTCAGCTATAGACTCTCCATCAAGGCCCCCATTCGCTTTCTTGTCGTTGTTGGCCTTCCACACGTATTAAGAAACGTAGGAATGCAGATTTTTAAGCATTAAGGTCAGCAAAGCCTGAACAAATTTGTCATTCTTGTAAACCATAGAAGAGGGCGCCTGATTTCCAACACTTCCGCTCAGAGCTCTAACTTGCTTGGCTCCCTTTTGCTGCTAAGACGCCATTTGGCTGATCCTTAACAGGAGGGTTGAAATAGACAATGATGAATTAGGGCCACCACCCTCTGCACAGAGAACCCGGTGCAGGAAAGTGTTCTCAGAAGTGGCACTGAAAATCAACCTCATTTTCTCGAAGAACCCTCTGTAGAGCTCTTGGTTCATCGGGTTTGCAAAGATGTCATAATGAAAGTTCGCTATGCGTACGAGAGGGAGTAGAATTGAGATCAGTGAGGAGTCTAGCTTGGAGTTAGAAATCGAGCTAAAATGATAGAGAGCGCTGCCAATGATAGCTGATGAAAGGACCAGGGCTTCAAGCATGGAATAAGATTCCTCTACTCCACCTTCACCAGGGCCGCCTTTATGACCCTTTGACTCTTCAAATTTTGAATTAGGATTCCCCACAGCTCTGGGTGAAAAATCTTGCGGTTAGACTCTTGCCGAGGTCGATTCAGACCTGAAGACGAGATACTGGAGGGTCTCGGAGAGGCGAGTGTTGACATAGTTAATAAAGCCAGGCCTCAACTTTGACCCATGATTTCCGATCAAATAGTGGCACCATTCGGCTAGTGTAAGAAGTGCTTGCTAGCAGATCTTGACCTCTGAAGGTGAGAGCTGGCCACTAAAGTATTCTGGAAGTGCAGTTTGCATAATCTTGCTCAAGGAGAGGACTAGACTAACTTGAATCTAGGGGAAATAGTGCACGATAGCGTCAGCGACTGATGGCCTCATTATGCTTTGTTTGGATTACTTTTCTGAGAAAGAGGCTCCTTCAAACATTGGAGGGAGGTTGCAATGATTCGAGGCCAAATCTGCCATCAAGATATTGATCATCTCTATGTGAGTCCAAGACACTTGGATTTGTGCAGTCGGGTTCGCACCTGCTAAGCTCTGCTATTGGCCCAGTTCAACGACTTCGAAGGGATCTTAGGGAAATTGAGATTATAAGATACCAAACTTGTCCTCCAAGACCTATGACTTGAGTAGCTCTTCCCTAAATTCCTCAATCGAGAGAACTTAATAGTTTGGTTGGTGTGGTTGGAGTCCTTATGCACTCAGACTGTTTGAGTATTGTTGTTGTACACCCAAAGGTAGAGGTACCTACTGTGCAGGAGTTGCAGCAATGGTAACTTTATTGCTTGATTTCTTGAAAAATCCAGTCAATCCTGTTTGGCTTAGATGACTAGATTACTTTCTGTTTATCTGATCG
>Ga0078894_10004577_pt1 | contig 10589 bp, 6 predicted proteins | sample LauGreSu1BDMLBSD_2_FD_67506 | JGI IMG/M metagenome (GOLD analysis project Ga0078894, IMG submission 67506) | Freshwater lake microbial communities from Lake Michigan, USA - Su13.BD.MLB.SD (version 4) (version 4) | ecosystem: Environmental > Aquatic > Freshwater > Lake | place: Lake Michigan, USA... | reverse complement strand
TATGAATAAAAAATTAAAAACGTTGAAAGATTCATTTAGTATACCAGAAGATTTTTCAAGAGATGAATTTCTTGGAAGAATTAAATCTCTTTTTATTGATAAATATTCAGAACGTGTTCCTATTTTATATGGTAATGATTATGTTGGAAATCTACATAAAAAAAATCAAAAATATATAATAAATCCAGTTGGAGCATTTATTCTAAAATTATATAAATCAGATATTCTAGGTTATAAAAGAAGATTATTACATAAAAAAAGATTATTACAATTATTAGGAATCGTTATAGGAAGTGATAAAATACCAAATTTAAAACATTTGAATTATGGAACTGAATTTTGTATAATAAAAGAACAAAATGATGAAAAAATATGTGAGCAAGTAAGAAGCTGTTCAAGTTTAGGATCAAGTTTATTAAGTAGTTCTTTATATGGAAATAAAATGACTGCAGAAATTACAAAAGAAAATATAGCTTCTAATGAACATATATTAGAGCTTTTAGATATTTTACTTAGTTTGTATATAGAGAATAATGAAAGAGACCATTTTAATTTACCACGACCACCAAAATCATTAAGTGAGCAAAGACGCAATTTTGCGCTAGGAGCCCAATCAATAATAAATTTACCAAATAATAATTTCGAATAATCCTCAAATAATCTTATACTTTCTTAAAAATTCATCGACCTCATTTCTAACAACGCGATTCGCCCTTTTTGGTAAATTCGCGCTCTGATTTCTCGCATTAATCTGCGAAACAGTTTCTGAATTAATCTCGTCATTTATTTTATAACTGACGTCCTTTTCCGTCAAGTAAGTCGCAGTATTCTTATTTTTGGCGTGTTCCATATCGAAATGAATAATCCATTCGTTCAATTTCACATTGTTTTGTATAATATTCACGAGTTCCAGTGATTTAGGGGCATTTCTAGGAAGATATTCTTCTGGGTATATCTCATACAGAAGTTGTATAAATTTGATAATCGCGGGGAAGTTCAATTTTTTAATCATTGTCATTATTCTAAATAGGACAACGAAATCACGGAAGTCATATGTTAATCTCCCATTCTTAACATAATAACTGTCGGCGTATTTTTTAGGGATGTTCGGTTTTCCTAAACCGGAATTAACTTCATTATGTAAATTGTTCAACCAGCTAACAAGAGCATCCGTAGATTTCATATTTCTCTCAGGTGGATTAGATTCGCATCGTTTCGTGTAATGAGCCCGACAAATAGGGCACGGGATGAAATCTTTTAAAACATGAAAAAATTTGATATATTTCTCTCTTAAAGTAGGTGGCATCTTCGGATCGAATGTGTAGGTTATGGTGTGAAGTGTTCTCCATAAATATTGACCCCAAACTTTTGAATGAATACCCATTTATCTACTAATAGAAACTTTTTTAATTTTTTTAACAAAAAAGTTTTCTATTAATAATTAATGAGTAATAATAATTTTGCTGGAATAAGCTTCGGTTATGACAGTGATAAGATATTTAAGGAGAGAGATGAGATGATGTGTAATCGCTGGAAAACAAGCAGTATTAAATACACTGATTGCTCTTTAAACGTCAATTATAATTCACTTGGTAATTTCGTAATATCCGGAAACGCCGGTGTTTTAGGAGCCGTATTTGTCAAATATTGGTCATCCGCTCCCCCAACATATAGTCTTAGTTTCGCCGGAAGTGGCCTCCCTTATCCGAATGAAGAGGTAGCTTATGAGAAAACCCCGAATCAGGGTGTCGCCGAAATAAAGGATGGCCGCTTCCAGTTCGCGATTGATTCCCCCAATTCATACTACGATAAAATGCTCAAAGAATTAGTAGAGCCCCACGTTAATTTCGTATTCTGTGATGGAAACGGAAAACATCTTGGAGAAACTCATCGCGCCAAATTGGGTGATACAATCCCATTTAGGACGCTGACATGGCCCAAGAAGAGGGATTGGAATAAGGGACCTATGTTCTACTGTAATAACAATTTACCAGTTCGAAATCAGGAGCAGATTTTGCGAGACAGTGGTTATCCCTCCGTTAATAAAGAGCCCAGCAATTTCTGGGGCCTTATTCCTCCACACTAATTTAACAGTTTTATTTGTTTATTTTTCAAACAAATAAAATATTATAGATATAATTATGCAAAATAAATTAATGAATTCAATAACTACCTCTTTATTGAGTTATATATGGAATTCTAAATCTTATAAGAAGAATATGGGGACACTACTGGACCCAATAAATAGTGCGGTTTGTATAAGTCTATTGAACTTTTATCCGAGCGGGACGAAGATATCGATTCAGAATAATGAGATAAGTTTTCAAGAGCCCGGAACGATTCAATCACTATCCCGCTGGAAGAACGGAGATAAATACGATGATTTAGCAAATTTGATTAATCCGATTAAGAAATTACTCGAAAAGCGTAATCAGGAGAATTTATGGGGCGAAGATAATGAGTATTTTACTTACCTGTGTAATATGATGATGAGCGGTTTGGCGAAACTGGCGACGACATATACTGGAAACCACATCGCAGTTCATACAGTGGAATATTACCGTTCGCTAATATCGGACAGCCTACAAAATCGGACTCACTTCTTAGAAAAATTGGACACTGAGATAGACGAAATAAAAGGGAACTATGATATTTATCAGGAGTTCTTTGAAGATTGGACGAAAGAACAGATAAGTGTAATAGTTATTATAATACAGAATATTGATATGGAAAAATCGCCGGAAATCCGTAGCTCATACGTGGATAGTATTCATAGAATTATATACGGGCACAATTTGCGAATAAAGAATATTATTCAGAGGGTCCAATCCGGAATGATATGATTAAGTTTAACAACCTATAAATTTTTATACTAAGACTATAATGGGAAATCAAGAATCTCAACCACAACCACCGCAAAAAATAATTAAAAAAAAGATAATCAAACAGGTGCCTGTGGCGCCTGCTCAGGCCCCTGCGCAAACGGCCTTCCCACAACGATTTGTTCCTCCTCCTACACGCGCCATTACCACGTTGATGGAGCGCCCGATAAGCACAAAAGTGAGCCTGAAAGACGCAGACATGATGAATATAAATGACCGGATGGAGGAATTTAAGCAGACACAGAAGAAGACAGAGGAGGAGTTCCTGAAAACAATTGAGAAAGAGAAGGAGTCATTCTATGAGAAGCAGAAAACGAAGGAGTCCCAATTTCAGGATGAGCTAAAAGAGTTCGAGCTCAAATATAATCCATTTAGGATTCTTCATTTAGATTATAATGCGACGGAGGATGACGTTAAAAAAGCATATCGGAAGTTCAGTTTGAAGTATCATCCAGATAAGCCGACTGGCGACGCTAAGAAGTTCATGATGATTACACAGGCATATGTATACTTACTTCAAAAGATTAAGGAGATGACGGGAAATAAATCGCACAGGGAGATGCAGAAAGAAGCGCAGGACTATTTTGAGGAAATGGATAAGAAGAAGGCGGAGAGGAAGCAACACGATTCTCAACGAGAGGGAAGAGGAGAAGAAGATTTAGACCGGATGGAAATCGGGGAGAAGAATTTCAATGTGGACCAGTTTAACAAAATATTTGAGAAGAATAAACTTCCATCGACATGGGATAAAGGATATGGGGGTGGTTGGGGCGATGATAGTGATAAAGAGGAGGAAGTTGTTATGAACAAGAAGTTTTCGATGGATGTTTTTAATAGTGTATTCGATGAGCAGAAGAAAAAGAAGATTGAGAAGAAGCCGGAGAGGCAGATTATGATAATAGATGAACCACAACCGCAACTATTAAATAATTTAGGGTTCGAAGAATTGGGGAGGGGAGATATTAATGACTTTACGAATGATAGAGTAATAAGCGATATGAATTTCACTGATTACAAGATGGCTTACACGAAGAATAATGTTTTAGAGTATGATGATAAATTCAATCGGGGTGATTATAAGAATATTGACCATTTAGTAAGAGAAAGAACGAATATGAATTTTGAGGCTTCTCTGGAAGAAAAAGAGAAAATAAGACGACGGGAATTATTAGAGAAGAAGAAAGAAGAAGAGAGAATAATAAATATGATGAATTTTGATAGGATTGCTGATGAATACGCAAAACGGACAAACCAGTTTTTTATAAAAAACAAATAGGATGAAACGAGCAAAAATTATTCTAATATATTTTAGTTAAATAAAAATGAATCGTGGAATAAATTATAGTCTTAGTAATAATCCATTAGGAGAAAATAATAGAACATTCACAGGAGTCGCTGGATTAGAAAAAGAAATGAATCAAATGAGAAAACAAAAAAGTCCTCCGACTCCGCCTTCGACAACATTCGCAAATTTAGAAGTTCCACCAAATCTTGTTCCACAACGAGCTCAGCAAGAACATGTTATAGGTCCAGAAGTAAATCGTCATCTAAGTCCGAATACATTAGAAACAGTTAAAAAAGAATTAAATAAATTACCTACACAAGCAAATAAAAATTCAAAAATTTCTAAAATAAAAAATAAATTAAAAGAATTTGGGGATATATCAGGACAACTTGCGCAAGAGAAAAAAGATGAAATTCAAAATGGAATATTAGAGATATTAGGAGCAAGTAAGAAAGAGAAAGAAGCAGTTAAAAAAAAACCAAGTATTATTTTTATTGTTATTATTGTATTATTAGTAGTCGGAGGAATAGTTGCTGTTATCATATTAGTCGCAGTTCCAGCAGTAAATAACGAAATTGGAAAAATACGCAATAACTGGCCAGAGAATCGATGTAAGCATCCATATAGTCAATATCCTTCTATATTCGGACCGGAGGGAACCACATATGAAGAAAATAAAGCTTATTGTGATGCTAAGGCGGCAAATTCTGCGTTTAATTCTAATATAGGTGGGGTCCAGAATCAGATTAATAGTCAAAATAATTCAATTAATAATTTATCAGAGAGTGTTAATAATACACAAAAGATGATTTTCGCAATGAAAGAATCATTGATGAAACAAATAAATGATATGTACCAGAAAATGTACTCAATGTTTAAAAGAATTGCTTATTTATTCAAAGTATTTACGCGTTTATTTTATCGAATATTCCAAACATTCAATTCGCTATTTAAAACAATTAAATATGCTGTATGGACACTAATGTCAGTTTGGGAAGGTCCAATTGGTGGGTTAGTTCGCGCGTTCTGTTTTGGTTGTCATACATTAATTGAATTAGATGGAAAACTAAAAAGATTAGATGAAATTGTCATCGGTGATAATATTTCGGGGGACATTGTTGTGGGTGTATGTGAGTTCAAAAAAGATACTTGCGACCAGTATTATAAGATGGGAGATGTGTATGTATCGGGTATGCACATTGTTGAACATGATGGGAAATTTATTCGGGTTCATAGTCATCCCCGCGCAGTCAAAGTCGATTATAATCTTCCAATTATTCGTTGCTTAATTACTGATACAGGACGATTGCGAATCGGAGGGAACATTTATTGCGACTATCTTGGTGATAATGTATTAGAAACCTATTTAAAGATTGTGGCGCCCATTGTTAAAATACCATTCCAGCTAGATGATTATAAAAACAGCGCCCTGAATTTATATCCGGCTTTTACACAGGATAGCATAATTCAGGTTGATTCTGGAATAAAATTGATTACTGATGTAGTTATTGGGGATAAGATTGCGGGGAAAGAGGTTATTGGGGTTATCCGGTATATATTAGAGGGGAAGACTTTTATAACGGAGTATGATGATGGTTATAATATGTGTAAATTTGTGGGAATACAGATATATAGGGGAGATAAGTATGTTGTTCGAGAGAATCATCGGGAAATGAAAATACTTGGGAAGCTGGAATGTATTGGGCTGGTTGTTGAAGGTGGCGTGATTGAGTTAAGCCGGAATATGAAGATTGTTGATTTTGATATAATTGGGGATGATATGAGGCGCGATGTGGAGGACGCATTGGAAAAATTATATTTGGATTGATAAAACATCTCTATTTTTTCAAAAAAATTGAAATTTATAACTTAAAAACAACTAACTATTAAATTAACAATGGCTTCAAAAAAATCAAAGTTAACTGAAAAACCAGTTTCATCAAAAAGTTCCGAAAAATCGGACCGGTCGGAAGATTCAATCAATTCGGCCGATGACATCAGTTCGATGTATCAAATGATGAGTCAGGAAGAACATGTTTTGAAACTACCAGATACATATATCGGTTCAATCGAAGAAAGTGAGGTTGAATCATGGGTATATGATAAAACGGAAGGAAAAATGGTGAAAAAGACAATCCGAATGATTCCGGGCTTGTATAAAATCTTCGATGAAATTCTCGTGAATGCGATTGACCAGTATGAGCGTTTGAGCAAAATACCGGATGCGTCGCAGGTTCGCGAAATTTGGGTCGAAGTCTATCCTGAATATATCAGCGTCAAGAATGACGGTGATGGAATCGATGTTGAAATTCATCCCGAGCACGATGTATATGTTCCCGAGCTAATCTTCGGGAATTTACTGACTTCCGCGAATTATGAAAAGAAGAATAAAACGACAGGAGGAAAGAATGGAATCGGTGCAAAGGCCACTAATATTTTCAGTAAGCGGTTCATCGTTGAAACTGTCGATGGAAAACGGAAACGTCATTTTTGTCAGGAATTCATGGATAACATGAGCCGGAAAACGGAGCCCGTCATTGAAAAATATACGAAGAAGCCTTATACAAAGATTACCTTTTACCCCGACTTCGAGCGCTTCCACATCGACCGCTTGAACGAAGATATGGAGGCCCTATTTATGAAGCGCGTCTATGATATTACGGCGATTACCGACAAGAGTGTATCCGTTTATCTCAATGGCGCGAAAATTGAATTCAAGGATTTTGAGCAATATGTTGATTTATACATTGGGCCCAAATCGGAGATGAAGCGTGTCTATGAGATGATGGGTGAGCGCTGGGAGGTTGTCGTTTGCGATAGCCCCGACGATAAATTGGAGCATGTCTCCTTCGTGAATGGTATTTATACTTGGAAAGGAGGGAAGCACGTAGAGGCTCTGACTACGGCGATAAGCACAAAGCTGTCGAAGTATATTGAGGGAAAAGGAAAGAAGAAGATTCAATTGAAGCCGAGCGTTATCCGTGATAATATGTGGATATTTGCGAAGACCGTCATTGAGGACCCATCTTTCGATTCCCAGACGAAAGACTATCTGACCACGATTCCATCCAAGTTCGGGAGCAGTTTTTCGATATCTGACAAGTTCATTGAGAAGGTCGCCAAATTAGACATTGTCGAAAAAGCGATTCGATTCAGTGAGTATAAGGATTCGAAAGTATTGACGAAGACGGACGGAAAGAAGACGAATACAATTCGCGGAATTCCTAAGCTGGACGATGCGAATTGGGCCGGCGGTGTAAATTCCGCGAAGTGTACTCTTATTCTTACGGAGGGAGATTCCGCGAAGGCTTTTGCTATTGCGGGGTTGAGTGTTATCGGGCGCGATTGCTATGGTGTTTTTCCCCTCAGAGGTAAATTCACGAACGCGCGTGAGACGACCGATGACAAGATATCGAAGAATGAGGAATTCAAGAACTTGAAGACCATCCTTGGATTACAGCAGGGGAAAATATATGAAGACGTCTCCGAATTGCGTTATGGGAGTATTCTTATTCTTACAGACGCGGATGTAGATGGTAGTCATATCAAAGGTCTCCTGTTGAACTTGTTCCATTATTTTTGGCCTTCCCTTTTACGGAACGATGGATTTATTAAATCTATGATGACTCCAATTGTCAAAGCGAAACATAATAAGAACAAAGCGGATATCCGCGTTTTCTATACACTGACCGAGTATGAGTCGTGGAAAGAGACGGCCGACCTATCCCACTATGAAATCAAGTATTACAAAGGGTTGGGAACGAGTTCATCTCAGGAAGCGAAGGAGTATTTCCAGAACTTGGACGTCAGTGAAATCCGATATTTGTGGAATGAAGATAAAGCTGTCGATGTTGCGATTAATCTGGCGTTCAACAAGGAAATGGCCGATGATAGGAAAGAGTGGCTCGGAAAATATGACCGCTCGATGATTATTGAGCAGACCGAGAAGAATGTCTCAATCCCCGATTTCGTTAATAAGGATTTGATTCATTTCAGTAAATATGATTGTGAGCGTAGTATTCCTTGTATGGTAGATGGTTTCAAGCCGTCGCATCGCAAGGTTATATACGGGACCTTCTTGAAGGGCGCCAAAAAATCCATCAAGATTGCGCAATTATCCGCATTCGTTGCGGAAAAGAGCGCATATCATCACGGTGAGCAATCGCTCAATGAGTGTATTATTGGATTGGCGCAGGACTTCGTGGGGTCGAATAATATGAACTTTTTGGAACCTGAGGGTCAACTCGGGACGCGAATTATGGGCGGAGACGACCATGCGAGTCCGAGGTATATTTTTACACGGATGAGTCCATTTATGGAGCTGGTCTTTCATCCATCGGACAATAATCTTTTGAATTATTTGGACGATGATGGTGATAAGATTGAGCCCGAATATTATGTCCCGATTATCCCAACTATTTTAGTTAATGGATGTCAGGGAATTGGAACCGGTTTTAGCACACGTATCCCATCGTATAATCCGGTTGATATTATTAGCAACTTGAAGCGGAAGATGCGGGGTCAAGAATTGGTCCCGATGGTCCCTTGGTTTAGGGGGTTCCTCGGTAAAGTGGAAAAATCGGGCGATAAGTATCAGACGAAGGGCCTTTATCGTTTATTGAACGATGGGAAGGTCGAAATATATGAGCTTCCGATTGGTCTATGGACGGATAAGTATAAGGAATTTTTGGAGGATTTAATCAATCCAGACAAGGATAGTAAGAAGAAGAAGAAGGTTCTTCTGAAATATGACAGTCTTTATACTGAATCGCGAGTCCGTTTCATCCTATACTTCGACAAGAATGAGCTCTCTGAGATGTTATCTAAGGGGACGTTTGAGAAGGATATGAAGTTGGTAGATTCTCTTAGTTGTAATACGACGAATATGTATTTGTTCAATGACAAGGGTCAGATTAAGAAGTATCGCTCTCCGGAGCATATTATGGACGAATTTTATGAAATTCGATGCGAATATTATATTCGTAGGAAGCGCTACTTGGAGGAGAAATTGAAAAGAGAACTGGAAATATTGGAGGCCCGTATTCGTTTTATAACGGATATATTGGACGACAAGATAATATTGAAGGGGAAGGATGAGGACCAGTTGGATATGGAATTAACTAAAATGAAATATCCGAGATTCACGAAGGGACGTTTAGAATACGACCCGAATGAAGTGAATGAGAATCCGAGTTATGATTATCTGACGAGTATGCCTATTCGTAGTATGACGAAGAAGCGAATCGAAGAGCTGGTGAAACAGCGCGATGAAAAGAGCGACCAATTCGACATATTGAAATCGCAGACCATATTTAATTTATGGGAGAGTGATCTGGATTTGTTGGAGGCGACCTATTTGAAGCATTTGAAAGAGCACACTGAGATGCTTGGGACCACAGATGGGGTTTTTAAAGCGACGAAGAAACCGGCTTCCAAGAAGGCGATTGTTTCTCTTTAATTTGTCTGAATCTTGATTATTGATTATTATTTTATTATAATTTTTCCTTAGAAAAAATAGTTTCTATTCTTTCAATGGATTATATCGAATGTTCCACGCTGGATCTAATGGTGGAGGATATGTTGAGCATCCATGGAATGAATTATTCACAAAATTTGGATCATTACTTTTATTATTTGTTGAAATAACTGAATAAAATTGTGCTTCTGGGTCCATTTTATTATGGTAAAATAATAAATAGGATTTATCATCAATTTTTGCGATAATAGTATAAAAAAATAATCAGTATTAGTAATATGAATCCATCCGATTTATTATATACGAACTCATTTGTAAATACAAATCCTCTTACGCAACAAGAGGTCCAGAGGAATGCGAATGAATATATACCTTATCGCAATTTGAAGGGGGAAACCGTGAATAATGTTCGGGATGAGTTGGAGAGGACTGGTTTTACAGATAGTTCAATGAATCGGGTCGCCAAGGAGGCGAATCCTTGGTCAAGGGGATATTATGGGAATCAACAACCGTTCCTTTCTGATTTTGGAAAAGATATAGCAGAGAGTAGTTATTTTAAGTATCGGTCGCATTATATTAATATTGATAGTCGGATGCGTGATGTCGATTTGTATCCAACTCCAAATAATTACAGCATATTTTTAGGTAGAAAATACAATAATGTAGAAACAGTGAAATTAATCGATTATTTTTTTCCTGAAATGGAATATCCGATTAATTCAACGAATAATGTTATTTTATGGTATACAATTCCAATTGAAATAATAAGTGATAGTTTATATGGTAATTGGAATTATGACCCATATCTTGGTTCGGATTATGATGAATATAAAATAAATATATGTGGATGGTATATTAATTTTTCTAAATTAATTCAAACAAATATTATATTAGAAAATTTTAGGGAATTATACAATAATAATTTGCTAAGTTGTATGAATAAGAT
>Ga0078894_10004576_pt1 | contig 10589 bp, 9 predicted proteins | sample LauGreSu1BDMLBSD_2_FD_67506 | JGI IMG/M metagenome (GOLD analysis project Ga0078894, IMG submission 67506) | Freshwater lake microbial communities from Lake Michigan, USA - Su13.BD.MLB.SD (version 4) (version 4) | ecosystem: Environmental > Aquatic > Freshwater > Lake | place: Lake Michigan, USA... | reverse complement strand
TGCCGCTGCCGTCGTCCCCGTCCCAGTCCCCGTCGTTACGGTCATTGTTGTCAATACCACGAAACCACTCTTCATACCCCGTCTCGGTTTCATCATCTTTCAGGCGGTATTGCTCGAATTTCTCATTAAACCATCGGTTAAATTCGCCTACCTTCGTGGCGGTTCTGCCCCCGTTGCCCCCGTTGCCGCCGCTTACCCCCATCATTTCATCCAGCCGCCGTTTCATTCTATCGTGTGTTGCCTGTGAATACTCGTCGTTTGCGTCGTGCCCGTATCCCTCGCCGCGTGTTAGGCGGTCATAATCTACAACGGATTTCGCTGCTGCTGCCCCGCCGTCTATCGGGATATACGGCTCGCGTAGTGTATCTTTTGCGACACACCTAGGCGGCGGCGGCGGCGGCAATGATGGAACAACCGTGCTGTTTGTGCGCGGTGTTCTCTCGACGCGTTGTGTATAATGCTCATCTATCGCGGGGTGCCGTATCGTATATATCTGATGAAGGATGCGATATGCCTTCGTGAAGAATAAGAAATACTCTTTCGGCAGCTGGCTCTTGTCCGGATGCATCTTCAAGACGGAGAGTTTCGCGCGTTTGAGGTCTTCGTGATTGAATAATGTTGGTAGATTGAATAGAGCAAGAATGTCTGGGAGATTATAATTGTCGATATTCAAGTCGAGAGATTCCATACTCGCGGTATTGTATTGTATTGTATTATTATTTTATGTTATTTACATTTGTATTCGAAATTTGTAGATAACATCTTAGCATTCTACACTTTGGCACATCGTGCGAAAAAGGCGACGATGTCTGGAGGATTCGCCCCTGTGACGGAGTCATCCGGAATATACTCGGTATTACCGGCCTTATAAAACAGGAAAACCGGAATTCCATTGACCATACGCTTCTGTTTCATAAATGCATAAAAATCAAGCGAGTCGTCGACATTCACTTCGTAGCACTCGACCGGTCGTTCCAACTTCATCACAATATTGGTGACTTGCTCTGTAGCGAGAACCTTGATGGATTTACAGGGACGACACCAATCCGCGGTGAGTTTAAGGATGGTATGTTTGCCCTGCTTTGAATTGAATTCGAGCAATCCCTTAAATGATTCGCGGGTGAGTTCGATGGGGGTCAGTGACATCGGGAATGGAATGAAATGGAATGGAATGTAATTGTATATTATATAAACATTTTTCTTATTTCTATTATAAACGCAAAACAATGCATATGTTCATTATTCCGTTCTTTATTTCTTGGTTGTATATCGTGGCAAGCTATTATGACTATACTCATAATAAAGAGCAATATTCAGCAAAAATACAGCAAAAACATATTGAAAATCTATTTTGGAATGTATTCGTCTTTCAACCGTTATCATTAGGGGTTATATTATATATTCGACCGCCAGTTGATACATATCATTCTTTATCGGCTGAAATACTGTATGTCTTGATTCAATTTGGGTTTGGTGAAGTCTGGTTTTATACAATTCATTACATCATTCATACCAAGTATCTATATCGATTTCATAAAACACATCACGAAAATAATGAAGTGATTGGTATATTTGCTTTATATGCTCATCCGTTCGACGCAATTGTAACCAATATAGGTTCTATCATTTTACTACATTATATCATTCATTTTTCAGTTTTTCATGTCTATTTTATTGGGACGATTGCAATAGTTAATACTGTTATATCATCACATACCGGAACAAAGGTCGGGTTTCATCAATTACACCACAAACGTTTTACTTGTAATTATGGAATGAATTACTTTATGGACAAGTTATTTGGAACGAAAGATAACTCTCAATCAATACAGGATGAGTGATAATATTATTTTATACCATAAATATAAACAATGTCAAATAGTTTATATTTTCGCGGGACAGTAAATTCCTACATTAGCATCCCGAATAACGCCAGTCTCAACTTCGAGGCGGGGGATTTTACAGTAGAATGGTTTCAGTATCAAATGGATACAAATCCATTTCCTCGAATTTTCCAAAAAGGCACATTGGAAGATAATACGGTGTCTATCGGTGTATCGATTGAAGGTGGTGTGTTTTACTACTGGATAAATAATGCCTGGTCTCTGGTTACTACGCTTACTTCTGCCATGTATAAAAATAAATGGGTTCATTTTGCGATTTGTAGGTCATCCGGCATAACAAAAATCTATATGAACGGTGTTTCGATTTTTACACTGGCAGATACCTACAATTATACAAATACCGAAAATTTGTTGATTTCAAATGAGAGCAGATTGGCTGCGAATACGGCGTTTGGAGGGTATATGTATTATTTTCACTACATAAAAGGTGTAGCAAAATATACCGCGAATTTTACAGTATCAACGGCGATGGTGACGGCAATACCTGAAACTGTATTACTTCTTACGGCGGATGGTGCTTCTGGGTCGTTTGGAAATACTGTCACGAATAATGCTGAGACTTTTGCGATTGTGCCTGAACTGTCATTACCGCCGCCGCCACCGCCGACACCGCCGTCCGTTCCTTCTCGGTTCATGCACGCGTTATTTACAGATAATTCGCGGGTCTACTACAAAACAAATAGTTTAGCGTCTGGCGGAATTGGAGGCGTCCGTAATCACCGGAAGAAGGCGAGACGGACATAGCTACGCTACGCTACTCGTTCGACCTTTTCGATACAATAATACACTCGCCATTCACGTTCTAAATTATGCCTCCCACGGTGCTTTCGAAGGGACTGGGTCGAAATAATGAATCTGGCTCGGGTCTGTGATATGATAACTCAATTTCTTCCACGAAGGAATGAAAAACATCGCGCCATACCACATTTTACCTTTTTCGAATTCCGGAAAATACACATTTTCAGCATAGAAAGCGAGATAGCCAATAACGGCAGAAAACGACCCGTGTGATAAAATAATGTGCTTACACGTAGACGCAAATTGTATGGTTTTTACTTCCTTATACGGAACCAATTGTGCCTCCGGGAATTCTTTCTTTAATGTCTGTATATACTCGTGTTCAGGTGATTCAGTGGAAATATATAAATTATCATAAGCGACATTGCGTATCGCGTTGATATAGTATACCAGTCCCGGATTAAACTGGATTACATCGCCTAGCCGTATATGAACATACAGGTCGTTGTTATTATTATATCGGTTCTTGAATGGATTAAAGGCGATAATCTTCGTTTTTACTTCATCCGTGCGTAAATGATTGTAGATGAGGTCGATGATGTCTTTCGACTGAAGGTATCCATAATCGTTATTCGGGTTGAGATTACACGTTATTTTGTTTGAATTATAGAATTTGAAATAACTTGAATCTGTAATGAGTTCAGTTCTGGGATGAACCGTAGTTCCGCAAAATAAGTCAATCCCCATACCTGTAATCAAGTCGTGACTACAGTATACCGTGCGTAGGTTATGCTTCTTCGCTAGGAGTGAAATCGCGATGTCGCGAATGAAGTGGTTACAGAACCGTCCATAGGGGGCGACAGTCGTCATTTGAGAGAATGTATAGTGTTGTTATACATTTATATATTATGAACATTTATATTATTATTTATTATACGGCCGTGGCCGTGGTCGTAGTCGTGGGCATGGCCATATGATATGCCTTATCAATCCGCCCATCTCTGAGCATCGACGCATCCTTTTTATGTATATCATCCCGAGAGATATTCGATGTCAATATCAAGATTAGATTTGGATAAAAACCGAGGTCGGTAACTTTATCCAGCGTGCTATTCCAATCCGATTTATCCATCATTGGAATCGGAATATACAAATGCGGTTTCACATTTCCTTCCAATACCGCCATAATCATTTTGTCGCATTCTTCCAACACTAGCACGAGTTGTTTGTTGTCATCCGGAGAGATTGTGCTATACACCTTCGAGAGATTATCGCCTGGGTCTGTTGGTTTCCATGTATCACAATAATAAGCGCCGATTTGCTTGGCAAGAAGCAAAGTAAGGAGCGATTTACCTGTGCCTGGCTCACCATAAATGAAAAATGTTCCGCTATTCGAGGATTTATTTTTGATGACCGAGAGAATATCATCAATAATATCCTGTTGGTATTTGCGTGGTTCTCGTTTCAGGAACTTGGTTGCGTCATATTTACGGTCAGAATATTCCCGCCACCACGGATTACCGCGTCTTTCGCGAATGTCGATGATTTTGTGTTCATTTTTTTCAGTATTGGTTTCATTTGCCGTCACTCCATTCAACGAACTTTTACCGGTGATGAACTCGTATGTTGTGCGTTTCATAATGATATACATGATTTGTCCTTGGCTTCCTTGTTGTGTTTCATTCGAGTAAATATATCCAATATACCATTTTCCGTAAAATGCCCCAAACGGGCGGCCATTCTGGTAAAATACGGAACGACAAATTTTCAACTTGTTGATAAGTTGGTTGCAATCACTTTGGTCGGTAATTTTATAGCCTTGAATCTTGAAAAAATGTGCAAGTATCATCGGGAATGTATAAAGGATTGGAATGGTTGTAATGAGAGACATTACGAAAATATCATAGAAGCCCATTGTGTAAGTTGGAAAGTATACAATGCTACGAGAGAAATGTTTATTTCGAAATCATGGCGGAGTGAATGAAAAGACTGTAAATGGCCGAAAATATTTCGTTTGAAATTCGGTGATTCGCCAGAATATAATGAAATAAAACCCAAAATATAAATGATACAAAATGGTATATCAAAAAATCGCAGCGGGATATATGGTAAGCGTAGTCATTACATACAAAAATGTCAGTAAGGACTATCTATAAAATAGCCCCAAAAAAACAGACATTTTAAAAATGTCCATTTTGTCTATAGCACGGGAGACTTTTGGAGAAAAACACGAAAAACGCGTTTGTGATTGAAACGCTCTCAAACGCGTTTTTTATATAAAAATCGTGTGACTGACTTTTGAAAATAGACAAGTAGCCAAAATGGACATTTTTCGCCAAAACAAGGACATTTTTGTAAAATGATACAAAATGGTATATAAATGGTATAAAAAATCGCAACAGGAAACATCGTCTAAAAATCGCACGACAGTCCAAAAAATCGCATCTAGATGATGGTCTCGTAGCGGGATAGTGTAATACCATAAAAATCGCAAGACGACAATATCAGGATGATTGTATTAAATTATTGTATAAATATAAATATAAGTGATAGTGTAATTATAAAATGGTATATTGTTGTAAGATTTGTAATATATATACAATGAATAAGGCTGATTACAAGAAACATATTCAAACTAAGAAGCATCTCAAATATACATTCAATACGACTATAATTAACCATAACGAACCATATGGGAATAGTATACTAGAACATTATGATAATGAACAAGATATAAACTCAGTATACGAAAATGAGATTTATCTTAACATAACAGATATATCAAATAACGAGTTTAGCAATCCAATGAAACCGAGACATAATAAAATAAATAATTGTGATTTTTGTGGAATTGGATATTCATATTCATCTGGATTATACCGTCATATGAAAATATGTCCTAGAAAAAATAATAAAAATACATCCAATACGAATACGAATACGAACACGCACACTATTATAAATACACTTTTACACGAAAATAAACAATTCAAAGAGATGATACTTGAAGTTATGAAAACAAATAACGAACTAACAAAAAATACGAATGAGATAATCAAAAGTAATCAAGAGTTACTATCATCACAACAAGACACAACTAATAAAGTTATCGATATATGTAAACAAAACCAGACAGCATTTACAAATAATATATACAATCATAAAGGTGACAATAATATGTTTAACTTGAATGTGTTTTTGAACGAAAAATGTAAAGACGCAATGAATATGACAGATTTTGTGAATAGGATTGAAGTAACTATGGATGATATGGAGAATATGGGACGACGAGGATATATCCAAGGGATATCATCTATTTTTATTGACAACCTCAAAAATACAGAAGTTCATAAACGACCGATTCATTGTAGTGACAAAAAACGAGAAGTCTTATATGTAAAACATACAGACCATTGGGAACGAGACAGTGTTGATAGTCAAAAATTAAAACATGCCGTTCTAGTGGTCGAACAAAAACACATGGGTCTTGTAAATAAATGGGCTGATGAACATCCGGGTTGTGAAAAAAGTGACAACCGTGAAAATAATATGTTTATGAATATATGTCGTAATGTTGCAGATGGGAACGATGATAAAATATTAAAAGTAGTGAAAAACATTGCAAAAGAAACGGTAATCGAAAAGCATGGATTGATATTGTGAACGGACACTTTTCAGCCGAAAATATTTCGTTTAAAAATGGAAAAATCCAAAACTTCCCATCCAAATAATCCCCAAGAATTCGTTCAACACACTTTTCAGCCGAAAATATTTCGTTTAAAAATGGAAAAAAATCAAAATCTATTGAATCCAATCCGTGCGAAATCGCACCGTCCAAAATCCGGTCAGTCACAAACGTCGCGATTTTTTATATTACCCAGACGATAATCAATGCGATATATCGCGACAAAATACGGAACTGTCGGGGTTTTTGACCCCCAAAAAATGGACATTTTTAAAAATGTCCATTTTGGCTATAGCGCGGGAGACTTTTGGAAAAAAACGCGAAAAACGCACTTGTGACTGAAATGCTCACAAACGCGTTTTTTTGCCCAAAAAAGCTGTGACTGACCCCAAAAATCGACCCTCTTATCCACCCATTCCGGACGCCCACCAACCGCGTCCAAAATGATAACAAAGTTACCATTTGTTACCATTTGTTACCCTCCTTTTTCGCCAAAATCCTGACGATTATAGTCACAGTGTTTACAAAAAATCGCGATAATTGACAGGGTCAGTCACGCTTACGATGAAAATGCGACAAGACACTGCGAATGAACCGATAATTGTGGTGTTTAGCGAAATAATATTAAAAAAAAGTATAATGTATATGTAATATATAATGTTATATGAATGTAAGGCGTGTATTATAACTACCGCGAGTCGCGCCGATTATATGAAACATATCAAAACCGCGAAACATTTCAAGAATACGAAACAAGATGCGGAATATATATTAAGTCAAACATCGCCGCAATGTGACACCGAACCCCAACCCGAACCCGACCCCGATGGTAATATCGCGTTGAATGTATGTGATATTCTTATCACTCGCCCGTCGTCGTCGTCGTCGTCGTCGTCAATAACCGATAAACCGAATATCTGTAAAATTTGCGGCGCGTGTTATTCATTTGTCTCTGGACTGTCTCGACATATGAAAAAATGTAACAACCATCTACCGGCATCCACAGCACCCATACCAGCAGCGGCAACAGCAGCAGCACCACCAGACCCTAACGCGTATGTTTCCGAATTCATCAAAGTCATTTTACAACAAAATGACGAAATCAAACAACAAAAGGATGAAATTAAGCAACAGAGCGACGAATACAAACAGATTATAACAAATATGATAAAACACAACCAAGAAATCGTTTCTAGTCAAGAGGATAAATACAATAAGGTGATGGAACTCTATAAGAATATTGCGACATCGGTGACAACCAATATATACAATCATACCGGGAATAACCATTTCAATCTCAATGTGTTCCTGAACGAGCATTGTCGCGACGCAATGAATATGACGGATTTTGTAAAATCGATTGAAGTCACGATGGAGGATGTCGAAAATGTGAAGAAGAACGGATATGTAAACGGAATATCGAGCATATTTATTGATAACTTGAAGAACACGGATATACATAAACGCCCAATACATTGTAGTGATGTAAAACGGGAGGTATTGTATGTCAAAGATGCTGATAAGTGGGAGCGTGAATGTGTTGACGGCGAAAAAATGAAGAATGCTGTGCTAGCGGTAGAACACAAGAATGTCGTCTTGTTGAATGAATGGGCGAAACAACATCCTGAATGCGAAAATAGCGATAGTCGAGCCAACGAAATGTATTTGAATATGTCGAAATGCGTGATGGATGGTGATGACGCAAAAATACTGAAAGTGGTGAAAAACATTGCGAAAGAGACGATAATTGAACGCAAAAATAATAGCATACTCGAAGAAATAAAATAGAAACACATTCTATACGAATACGAATACGAAATGTCGGACTGCTTTGATGTGATTATTATCGGAAGCGGGATTGCCGGATTATACGCGGCATATACACTCAAGCGTCAGTCTCCACCCAATACGACATTCCTTATTCTAGAGAAGAACCCGAAAAAATGGATGGGAGGTCGTGCCGGGAATGAACAGTTCTATGGAGCAGATGTCGTCGTTGGAGCAGGAGTAGGACGCAAGAATAAAGACCGTGCTCTTATACGCCTAATGAATGAGGTAAATGTAAAGTATTCCGAATTCGAAGCGACGAGAGAATATACCCACCCCGTCCGCCATCTAGATATTACCGGAGTGATGCAACGACTTCGAAGTGAATACAAATCCCATCACGCGCGAATTCGAGAGAGTCAAAAGACATTCAAGCAGTTTTTCATCGATATACTCGGTGAGTCCCAATACAACGAATTCGTCGTCACTAGCGGATATACCGACTTTGAAGATGCCGATATTTATGAGACGCTATATCATTACGGTATGGATGATAATGTCAGCGGCTGGACGGCACTCCACGTGCCTTGGAACGACCTCATCGAGAGATTGTATAACAGAATCGGCGGAGAGCATTTCCGGTTTTCGACGGAGGTGGTGAAGATAGACCCGAACAAAAAGGACGCAACCGATTATCGGTTCGAAATAACGACCGCGACCGCGGCCACGGCCACGACCCATAAAAAATACTATGCGAACAAAGTCATCGTCGCGACCACGATACAAGGTGTTCGACAAATTGTCCCAGGTGCGGCATCCCCGACCAGTATATACCAACACATCCGCGGCCAACCATTCCTTATTGTCTATGCGAAATTCGACAAGGCAAGCACCGAGATTATGAAGAAACACCTAACGGCGTTCACCGTCGTCACAGGCCCACTACAGAAACTAATACCGATGGACCCCGATAAAGGCGTGTATATGATTGCGTATACGGATAATCAACACGCGAAATTGTTGAAGGCGAGAGGAGCACTCGAAAATACACCAGAAGTTCGCGAAATGTATTCAAAGTGGATAAGTCACGCACTTGGAATACCGAAACATACTAATACTAATACTAATACTAATACTAACGAACCGCCGATTCATATTACGGCAATTCGTGATTATTATTGGAATGACGGAACGCATTACTATACTCCACTGGACATACGCAAATATAACACACGACCCGAATTCATCCGTAAGGCACAACGGCCGATGCCTGGGATGGTTGTCGTCGGAGAGATGGTGAGCCGTCATCAAGGATGGGTCGAAGGGGCACTTGAAAGCGTGGATGCTGTTATTACGCGGGAATGGATGTTGTGAATGAGAGATATACGGAGGTTTACTACGCATTCGAGACCTCGTCGATAAATTCAGTGATTACGACATATATCATATACCCACTTACCGCGACTAAAGGAATATATTCAATCATTATTATATATAATTCTATAATTCTATAATAATGAAAACATTTATCGCCTTTTTCGTGTAATATATTTTTTACGGTTACGATAATAACCACGACGGCTATATCGTTTTCCGCCTACGGCAGTAAGAACTCTTTTACTGCGACTATTAACATTACTACGTTGATAAGGATGTGCACGAACCGACTTCATCGGTTTGTATAGCGGCGTATCTTTATATAATATAATTTGTTTGAATAGTTCAAAAGATAATTGGATGGGTGATTTATAAAATTCGAAAGTCTTTATCCATTCTTGAAATGCTTCATCTTCTTCTGTTGATGTGTCAATCCAATGTTCCAAATTTTTACCTTTATGATGTTCATTGAAGAATTCGACTGCCTTTTTACGCACAATTGTTGCCGACATAGCTGCACTATTGTCCTGACCGGAAGTAGATACATCAGAAATAAATACACCGCAATCAAAGGTAATATTTTTATACAATTCTCGTAGTTTTTTACAAATATCATCTCTGATTCTAGAATGCTTAGCGCCGTCATTGTCTTTCCCACCAGCAACTTGATAAATGGTTACATGTGTAACATCTTCGCTTATAAAACTGTTAATAAATTTTTCAACCTGTAGGTTTGGTGGTTGTTTCATTTTTTCAATTACAAAATCAACATTCTCGTTAAATCCCTCATCCCTAAGTTTTTCTACAATAAATCGTTCTTTGAGTTCGTGTTCTACCGGATTATCGCGCGTTCTTATACCACCTGGTCCATCTCCCAATAAAAACAACGCAGGATATTTATTATGTTGACCTTGACGAGATAGTCGAATAGTTTCAATGAGAACATCTATGTGTGCTTGATGTGGTGGATTTGTTCTACCAATAAAAAAGTAGATATTTATTCTATTATCCGGCGTCTTATCTTTGGAAGCCATTATACTATATTATGACTATAATATAATACTTCACATCCCCGCCACCACCCGCTCCAACTCGGAGATGCTGATATGCGGCAACTC
>Ga0078894_10004575_pt1 | contig 10590 bp, 15 predicted proteins | sample LauGreSu1BDMLBSD_2_FD_67506 | JGI IMG/M metagenome (GOLD analysis project Ga0078894, IMG submission 67506) | Freshwater lake microbial communities from Lake Michigan, USA - Su13.BD.MLB.SD (version 4) (version 4) | ecosystem: Environmental > Aquatic > Freshwater > Lake | place: Lake Michigan... | reverse complement strand
GTAAGCACTAATACACTAACAATTGTTCGTGGTATAGATGGTTCGTCAGGACAGGCTCACTCCGCTGGTGCAGTAGTTCGACACATGGCAATTGGACGTGACTATCGTGAGGCTAACGCTCACATTGAAAACACAACAACAGCGCATGGGCTAACCCTTGCTAATGTAACTTTATCAACTGGCACAGGCAATGTATCAACCGCAATGCTTGCATCTAATGCTGTTACTACTGCAAAAATTACCGATGGTAACGTAACAACGGCAAAAATTGCCGATAGTGCTATTACATCTGCGAAGATTGCAGATGGAACAATTGCTACTGGAGATATTGCAGACTCTGCTATTACAAGTGCAAAAATTGCAGACGGAACAATTGTTGCAGGAGACATTGCCGATGGCGCAATTACATCAGCAAAAATTCTTGACGGAACTATTGCAACTGCAGATATTGCGGACAGTGCAATTACTTCGGCTAAGATTGCCGATGGCACTATTGTGGCTGGTGATTTAGCAGACGGAGCAGTTACATCTGCCAAAATTCTAGATGGCACAATTGTTAATGATGACATTGCATCAGGTGCTGCTATTGCTAAGACTAAGTTAAACCTTGGTGGAACTATTACATCTGCTGACTTGGTTGATGGAACTATCGTAGCCACAGATATTGCTGACGGAACAATTACTGCAGCCAAGTTGGTATCTGACCCATATGCTCGTGCTAACCACACTGGCACACAGGCTGCATCTACTATTTCAGACTTTGATACACAGGTACGCACATCTCGCTTAGACCAAATGGCTGCTCCTACTAACTCAGTATCTGTTAATAGCCAAAAAGTAACATCTCTTGCTACACCAACTGATAATGCAGATGCTGCAACCAAATTATACGTAGATACAAAAGTTGCAGACCTTGTTAACTCGGCACCGTCTACACTTGATACTCTTGGAGAAATTGCAACAGCAATCCAAGCGGGCGGAACTGTTTACGATTCATTCGTGCTTAAGTCAGGAAGCACCATGACTGGCGCTCTTACTTTGTCTGGCGCACCGTCATCTAATTTACACGCTGCTACAAAGGCATACGTAGATTCAGTTGCTGGCTCAACTGCTGCTGCAGAAGCCGCTGCTGTTGCTGCTGCTGCCTCATATGATTCTTTTGATGATAGATATTTAGGTGCTAAGTCATCTGCTCCATCTGTAGATAATGATGGCAATGCACTTATTACTGGTGCTATTTACTGGAACTCAGTATCTAATGCTATGTTTGCTTGGACTGGTTCTGCTTGGGGTTCAATCTCATCAACCGCAGATATCTACCGCTATCGCTACACAGCATCAGGTGGAGAAACATCTGAGTCAGGTCCAGATGATAATGGCTTAACACTTTCATATATTGTTGGTAAAGAACAAGTATATCTAAATGGTGTTTTGTTGGCTCGTTCAACAGATTATGTAGCAACTAATGGAACCAGTATTGCTTCTCTTGCTGCTTTAACTGCTGGAGATATTCTTGAGATTATTACTTTCACTCCATTTGAAGTTGCTAATGTTTTATCTCCTACATTATTTGACGCTAAAGGCGATATTTTAGTTGCAACTTCTGCAGATACTGCAGGTAAGTTAGCACTAGGAACCAATGGATATTACTTAAAAGTAAATACATCAACCTCTACTGGACTTGAGTGGGCGCAGGTAGACCTGTCAGCCTATGCGACAGCAGCAACAGAAAACGATAACACCATTATGAATATAATGGATGCATACTAAGAAAGGTAGTAACTAATGGCTACAACAAGTAAGGCGCTTTTTCGAGGAGCGGCAACAACAACATTAACAACTACATTGTATACAGTTCCATCTGCTACAACCACAGTGGTAACTAATATTGTAGTAACTAATACAGCAACAAGTGCAGCAACCTTTGATTTATCTCTTAATGGAGTTAAATTGGCTGATGCAGTTTCAGTTGCTGCAGATAGCATTTCTGTTATTGATTTAAAGCAAGTTATTAATGCAACTCAAACTATTCAAGGTGGCGCATCAGCGACTACTGTAAACTTTCATATTAGCGGAGTGGAGATAGCGTAATGGGTGTTTCAGTATTTCCTGCAACAACGGGTTTTGACCAAACAAAAATGAGTCTTCGTCAAACTATTACATCAGGCACAACAGTAACAATTCCTGCTGGAATTAACTGGGTTTACGCAGTAGTTATAGGCGGGGGTGGCTCTGGTTCTTATTCAGGCGGTGGTTCAGCAGGCGGTGGCGGTGGTGCTGGTGGCGTTGCCATTGGTTGGGCTAGAGTTACCACATCAACTCCTTGCGTAATTGGCGCAGGTGGCTCAGGTAGTGGTGGACAAGGAGCCGCTGGTGGCTTAAGTTCATTTGGCGGATTAGTTGCAGGTGGTGGAGGTGGTGGAAAATACACAACATCTACTGCTACTGACCAAGCATTTTTAGGCGGTGCTGGAGGTGGAGGAAATTCAACTTCCGAAGCAGGTTCAACAGGATATTTAGGAACACCAGGTGGTGCAGCAACTACTGCGAATGTTGGAAACTCAGGTGGAGCAGGTGCTGGAGGACCAACAAACTACGCTGGTGGAACAGGATTATCAGGCGGTGGCGGTGGTGGAACTCCTAGCACAGGTGGCACGGCTGGTAATGGTGGTAATGGGGCTTATGCTGGAGGTGGCGGAGGTTCTGGTTCACAGGCTTCAGTTCAGGCTGGTGCTGGTGGTTCAGGTATGGGTGGTTCAGGTGGTGCGAGAGCGGGCAGCGGTGGTACTGCTGTAGGTGGTGGAGGTGCTGGTGCAGTATCGGCTGGTAACTCTGGCGGTTCTAGCATTGGCGGTGTAGGCGGTTCAGGCGGAGGCGGTGGCGGTGCTGGTGCAACTGGTGGCAATGGTGGTGCTGGCTGCATCCTTATTTATTACTAATTCATAGGAGAATAATATGACAATCAGATATTTATACGATTGCCCATCCTGTGGCAATGATTATACGGAGCAACGCAAAGCAGAAGAACCACAATATTTTTCTAACTGCTATAACTGTGGAACAGAACTTAATTTAGTTTCTGAAACTTCATTGGAGGATAACTAATGAGTAAAGCAAGAGACCTAGCAAATGCTGGTACTGCATTAACCTCTGTATCATCCACAGAACTTGGATACTTAGATGGAGTTACCTCTGCCGTGCAAACACAGATTGATGCTAAGGCTGCATCATCTGCGCCTACATTAACTACACCAGTAGTTATTAGCCCAGAGGAACGCACAACAGTATCTGCTACAGCAGCAACTGGAACAATTAACTTTGATGCATCAACACAGGGTGTGCTTTACTACACAACTAATGCCTCTGGTAACTGGACACTTAATGTTCGTGGCACTTCAAGTACTACTCTTAATTCTATCCTTGCTACTGGCGATGCTATTACTATTGCATTTTTAGTAACTAATGGTTCTACTGCTTATTATCAAACAGCATTTACTATTGATGGAACTTCAGTAACACCAAAGTATTCTGGTGGAACTGCACCATCTGCTGGCAACGCATCTTCTATTGATGCCTACTCATTTACAATCATTAAAACTGGCTCAGCAACATTTACTGTTCTTGGTGCTGGTCCAGTCAAATACGCTTAAGGAGTATATATGCCATTGTTTAGTCCTGTATCTGCAGGTGGAATTGGTAAGGCAACCGTAACTGGTACTACTGGTTCACCTACTGTTGATACTTCATCTCGTGCTGGTAAAACTATTTATAAATTTACTGGCTCTGGAACTATTACAGTCGGAACTGCTGGCACTTGTGAAGTCTTGCTTATTGGAGGCGGCGGTGGCGGTGGTGCAGGCGGCGTTGCAGGCGGCGCTAACGCTGGCGGTGGCGGCGGTGCAGGTGGTTATGTATATAACACTTCTGCAATTCTTGCTTCAGGAACATTGACTGTAACTGTTGGTGCTGGAGGAACAAGTGTTGCCAGAAGTACGTATAATAGCGAAGGTGGTTCTGGCGGCAATCAAGGCAATGCAAGTTTAATTGGAGCAAGCGCTTCAACTAGATACGTTGCAATAGGCGGCGGTGGCGGCAACTCTGTTCAAGCACATCAAGTACAGGGCATTCAAGACGGTGGCTCAGGCGGCGGCGGTGCTGGAACTCAGTTTGGTGTTAGAGCAGGTTTATCTTTACTCTCGCAAGGAAACAATGGTTCAACTGGTATTTCAAGCAGTGAAGGCGGTGGTGGAGGTGGCAATGGCGCAGCGGCTACTAATAAAAATGGCGGTGCTGGAACAGCAAACTCAATTACTGGAACTTCTGTAACATATTGTGGTGGAGGCGGCGGTGGAGTAAACGGTACCGTAGGAACTGCTGGAACTGGTGGTGGTGGTGCTGGAAATGGTTCTGCTGGTACTGCTAATACAGGTGGAGGCGGCGGCGGAATTTATGCTGCGGCTGGTGCAAGTGTTCCATATAACGCTACTGCTGGTGGTTCAGGTGGTTCAGGTATTGTAATCGTGGTGATTGGATAATTATGGCTCACTTTGCAAAAATAGAAAATAATATTGTTACACAAGTTATTGTAGTCAATAACGAGGTAATAGAAAATAAAGATTTCCCAGAGTCAGAGCCAATTGGTGTTAATTTTTGCAAATCACTATATGGTAATGAAACTGAATGGTTGCAAACATCATATAACGCAAACTTTAGAGGACAATACGCTGGTATAGGTATGACCTATGACCCAGCAACCGACACATTTAATTAAGGAGTAACGTGGCTGGTCGTGATATTACCGAAGGTCGCTCTGAAAGAGCGATTGCAGTTGACGTTGGTGTTGGTGTATCAAATGCTTATTGGCAGAACACTGATATTGCCTATGATGTAGCCTTAAATGGTGTTCCATTTATCTATGCCATTAACGACAATCGTCCATACATCCGTCAGACTGCACCTTTTAAGAAGGAACAGTTTGATAATCAAAACGAACCAGGCGAGCAGTCACTTACTGGTTGGTGGATTCGTAGCCAATCTTCTTTTCATAGAGGCACTGGCATTAAATTTTATGACCCAACATCTGGCGAAATTGTGCTTAATCGTTTTGCCGATAGCAAGGGCGTAAATGTATTTACCAAAGGACAAGTAACATTACTTAATGAAGTTACCCCTAGTCATATAACTACAGCCCCTATTGATTCTAATGGTCGTGCATTTCAGCAGATTCGTTCTATTCGTTGGAATAGTACTGATGGCATTCTTCTTCATGATGGTTATGATGTAGATAAAATTGATACTACTGGAACCGAAACACATTTTATTGATTACAATACTGGAACAGATTATAAAGTATTTGGTATTTGTGATGATGGAACTACAGCCTATTGGGTAACTAACGTTACATCTGGTGGTACTACTAAACTAACTGTATATAAAAAAGCATTAACTGCTGATTCATCAACTGCTGGTACAAAAATGTTTGATGTAACTGGTACTACTGTTACCAATGCGGTAATGGAGTTTGCAAAAGAAAGAATTATTGCTTGCTTTAATAACTCTGTATATGAATTTACAAGTTCAGCAACTACTTTGCCAACAGCATTATATACACATCCAACATCTGGATATATATTTACAAATATAACTGCTTCAGGACCAGCAATATACATCTCTGGATATAACGGTATCCAATCATCTATATTTAAATTTACATTATCAACTGCGGGTGCTTTGCCTACCTTGACTTCTGCTGTTGTGGCTGCAGAAATGCCAGTAGGAGAAATTGTTCATAGCATTAAATACTATGGCGGCTACATGGCTATCGGAACTAGCAAGGGTGTCCGTATTGCAGATGTATCTGACCAAGATGGTTCAATTAAATATGGTCCTATAGTTATTGAAACAACTGACCCAGTTTACGGATTTGCCTGCAGAGATAGATTTGTTTGGTGTGCTACATCTGTTGGTACAGAACCAGGTATTACTCGTATAGACCTTGGCGCTGAGATTGAAAACCTACGATTTGCCTATGCTAATGACCTTTATTACCCAGGGGTAACTGGTCACTCAACTACAAGCGTAGCCTTTCTTGGCAATACAGATACTATTGCTTTCTGTACTGCTGCAAAAACTGAGTATGCTGTATCTAATAAAGCCTTAACATCGAACGTAGCAACGCTTACTACATCTACTGCTCACAATTTAATCGCTGGAGATGTTGTTTGGATTATTGGTGTTGATGCTACATTTAATGGCGAATACACAGTAGTTAGTGTTCCTACTTCAACTACATTTACTTATGCAAAAACTGCATCTAACGTATCGTCTACTGCGGTATCTCCTACTGGAACAGTGGCTGCTGCTGGATATACATATGTTGAATCATCTAATCTTATTTCAACTGGCTATATAACCACAGGTAATATCCGTTATGGAACTCTTGAACCTAAAAACTTTAAGCGTTTAATTGGTCGTGGTAATTTTGATTATGGTTCTATGGCATTAGAAACAGTAGATAAAGATAATCTTGAGTATGAAATTATTTCTTACAGCGCAGATGTAGACCCAGTTGAAGTAACAACATCTAGCCCAGAAGACGCACAAGAATATCTTGCTTATAAGTTTGTATTAGGCAGGGATGCAACTGACAATACTAAAGGTCCAATATTTAAGGGCTACCAGGCAAAGGCTACTATTGCTACGCCACGTCAACGCATGATGCGTTTTCCAGTTTACTGTTTTGATATTGAAACAGATAGATATAATTCTATGTTTGGTTATGAAGGCAGAGCCTTTTCTAAGATTCAAACATTAGAAGACCTAGAACAAAATGGTGACGTAATCACCTGGCAAGATTTAACTACTGGAGAAACTCGACAGGCAGTTATTGAACAAATCACATTCACCCGTATGACACCACCTGATAAGAGATTTGATGGCTTTGGAGGAGTACTCGAGATAACTATTAGGACAGTATAAAATGACACCTACTGATTGGGCTGGATTAGCCGTAGCCGTAACCACCCTTGTTGGAGCACTAGCAACCGCAACTAGATGGATGGTTAAACATTATCTTGCCGAACTTAAACCCAATGGTGGCTCAAGTTTAAAAGATAAAGTCAATCAGTTAGACGATAAGGTTGAATTTTTAACAGAGTTAATGTTACAAGTATTAAAAAAATAGGAGCATCATGAGTCAGGTAAATAATTTTCTGGCAGTAGCAAAGGCTGAGATAGGAACTGTTGAAGGTCCTAAAGATAATGAAACAAAGTATGGTGCCTTTACTAAGGCAAACTTTCAGCCATGGTGTGGAAGTTTTTGTATGTGGGTAGCAGCACAAGTTGGATTAAAAATTCCTAACGTGGTATCTACTACGCTTGGTGCAGAGAAGTTTAAGGGTATGGGTGCTTGGTCTAATGCAGCAACTGCTAAGCCTAAGCCTGGTGACTTAGCCTTCTTTGACTTTGCTGAAGGTGGTAATCCAGTAGACCATGTTGGAATTGTTGTTAAAGATAATGGTGATGGAACAGTTACTACTATTGAAGGCAACACATCTGGTGACAAAAAGAAATCTGCCAGTGAAAGAAATGGTGGAGAAGTAGCACAGAAGATTCGTGCCTATCGTTTAGACAACAAAAGAAAACTAAAGCCATTTATTGCTGGCTTTGGCACACCGAAATGGAGTAAGTAATGAAAGACCTAATCAATAAACTAAAAGACCCAAAGTTCAAAGCAGCCTTTAAGTCTTACCTTCGTGCAGTTCTTGCATCTGCTATCACCATGGGCATTGCCCTTGCTGCTGATGTAGCACCACAGTATGCAATTCTTATCGGCTCGATTGCCGCACCTGCTGCCAAATGGGCAGATAAGGCTGAAAAAGAATTTGGTTTAGGCTCTAACTAAACCCTATTTAAACGGGCTACAAGCCCCATAGAACATAGAAAACCCCCGTCCTGGTCTTCCCCTAACCAGAGCGGGGGCTTTTCTGCTTTATAGGAGGCTACCTATAAACCTTTTAACCCTTCAAGTATATCATCAATCCGTATCAAGTAGCCCTTACTTGGGTTGGGTTGAATGTTACAAGTAATAGCCCTACCACGTTGGGCAACTACCCTTTTAAGGATTTCTGTAGGCACTAATAGAGTACCACTTTCTATAACAAATGCCCAGTACTCAGCCTTTGTTGCTGACAAACCAGATGCATACCACTCATCATTATTGTGGGACCAACAAACTGTTTCTATATATAAGTTGCCAGTATCTTTCCATTTTAAATCTGTCTTTACTTCTACTGTTTTGCCACCAGTAAGTAACTCATTAACTAGTTGCTCACCTTCATGACCAACAGCAAGGTCTAAATCAAAATCAGATAACTTACTCATTAGCCTATCTCATAAACTGATAATGGAACTATTGGTTTAGGTTTTATATTGTGCAATTTTCTATATCCTTCTCTTTGGTTTTCAGTAGTTGCTGCCCAGTAACCACTGACTGCATATTTGATTGAGTAATCAAAACATTGCTGTATCACGGGACAATTATTGCATATTCTTTTTAGCATTGGCAAGTTGTCATAACTACCTTCTGTAAAGAAAAACTCTGTGTCAATACCCTCACACGCTGGTCTTCCCTCCCATTTTGGATAGTCGTTCATTTAACCTCCAGTCGAATAAAAACCTGAACCTTTAAATTTTACTGCTGGAGCAGACCATATACGAACCATTATCTCAGCGCAAGTGGGACAAGGTGGTGCAATGTTTTCATTTATCTCAACTATGGTAGTGCAAGCGTTGCATTTAAAATCATATGCTGGCATAGTTAATTACAATCTGGTTCAATATCGTTTGGATATGGAAGAGTAACCATTGAACCGCAGTTAGCACACTCTCCATCTAAAAAGTAAAAGTTTATTTCTTTGTCTTCATCAAAGGCTATAAGGGCTATAAATACCTCACAACCACATATACAGGTAGTGCCTAGGGTTTGACCACGAAGGTCCATTGCTTTGCTGTAGTCAGTAGGGTGTAGTAATTCCCTTATATCTTTACTCTCCTGACTCATCATCATCTTTCTTTTTAGGTAGTACATCTTCGTCAGACTCTGGACGCCATCCACCTAAATTTCTAATTAAAGATGTAACTGCACGTTGAACTTTCATTCTTGCACCATCTGCAGTTGTATCTAATTCCTTTGCTACATCACTCCACTCGCCTAATTCCGTTGTAAATCTGGCTTGTAAAATTTTTTGCTTTGCCTCTGATAGTTTGTAATAGGCTGCTGCAATATCTGACCGCAAGACTAACCAGTTGTTTCCATCTGATACTTCTGACCTACTAACTGTCTGGGCTAAGTCTTTTATCTTGGTTGGAATCTCATATGATTCTGAAATAACTGATGGCAAAAATGCTTCTATGACAGCACTGTTGTAGTAATAAACATCTACATATTCGTAGCCACTAGTCTTGGCTTTTTCTTTTTCACAATACTTTAATGCAGCATTACGTAAAGATTTTGCAATTAATTTTTCTTTGTCCTTTGGTTCAAGGGTAGACCACTCTTTATATTTAACTGGGTGTGTAACAAACCATAGCCATAATGTCTGGGCTATATCTACCCGTTCAACCATTGGATATTTTCTATTGTATTCAGTCGCTAAGGCAGCAACAAGCGACTCGTATTCTTCCGTATATGAGTCGTTCATTAAAAAAATACCTAGCCCTTGCCTGAATCAATGCCTGCCCATTGACCTCTTTGCACCATAAGTCCGATTATGGCATAGTTTGCTAGGTCAATCAGTGTATCTTCTATTGTTTCGTAGTTTGGCGTGTCGCCATTATCAACTAGATGATTAAGTCTGGCTAGTTTGTCATGCATTCTAACTCGTAGCCCATTTAATGCACCGCCAGGAGCATGGGCTATGTTTAATGGACCGTAGTCCTGATGCTTTTTATAAAGAATATCTAGTAGTTCATCTGTAATATCTGCTGCGTATTTACTGTCCTTCATCTAACACCATCCTTAAGTTGTCATCTATATCTATCATTGCTTCTTGAACTAGAACTTCTTCTACTATCTCATTACCTTTGCCTTCGGCAGCAGCCAATATAACTTCAGCCAATACAGTAAGTCCTGAGTTTTTAGCGTCTGCTGTTTTTAATACATAGATATCTCGCAATGCATTTAGGATATCTAATCCTTTATTATCTGATAAAGGAATACCAATTAATCTAGGGTGTTCTTTTATATACCCCCAGATATCTTCTTTAAGATATGACTCGTTTGATTCGCTCATCTATAAATCCAATCCCTTCTGTTAATACTACTGAGTTCACGTCATGCCCATCTGGCATCTGAACTATATTTGCATTACCCAACTCACGGGTAATCTTCTTGCCGAACTCTAGTCCTGCTGCATCACCATCTGCAAGAATAATAACTGTTTCAAAATCATCTAATATTTTAGAGTAATATGGTTTCCAATTGTTAGCGCCAGGAATTCCAACTGACGGATGATTTGTTTTAGCAACTAAAGTTATACAATCTATTTCACCTTCGGTGACACATATGTATCCGTCTGCTGTTAGCACTGC
>Ga0078894_10004574_pt1 | contig 10590 bp, 10 predicted proteins | sample LauGreSu1BDMLBSD_2_FD_67506 | JGI IMG/M metagenome (GOLD analysis project Ga0078894, IMG submission 67506) | Freshwater lake microbial communities from Lake Michigan, USA - Su13.BD.MLB.SD (version 4) (version 4) | ecosystem: Environmental > Aquatic > Freshwater > Lake | place: Lake Michigan... | reverse complement strand
CCGGCCGACGGCCTGCTCCGCTCCAGCAAGGACCGCCACGAGCACGAGCTGGTGGTGGAGGCGATCACCGAGGTGCTGCAACGGGCGGGCCTGACCCCCCATCGCCCCCGCCATCCGCGCTTAGCCCGCCACGGCAGGCTGGTGCACCTCCACACCCCGATCACCGCGCGGCTGGAGGCGGGCCAGCGCCTGCTGGACCTGGCCGAAGCCCTCCACCCCACCCCGGCGGTGGCAGGCCTGCCGCGCCGACAGGCGATGGCCTGGCTGCGCAGCCTTGAACCCTTCGAGAGGGGGTACTACGCCGCGCCGATCGGCTGGATCGACCAGGAGGGCGATGCCGATCTGCGGGTAGCGATCCGCAGCGGCGTGCTGCGGAAGGGCCAGCTGGAGCTCACCGCCGGCGCTGGGCTGGTGCGCGGATCCCAGCCGGAGCGGGAGCTGCAGGAGGTGGCCTTGAAGCTGGGGGTGCTGCAGCAGCAGCTCAATCTGTCGATGGAGCCGGGGAGGCCAGCAGCCGCGCGATGGTGAGATCGGCGAGGGGCACCCCGCCCAGCCGCTCCACCTCCCGCACGCCGGTGGGGCTGGTGACGTTGATCTCGCTGAGCCGCCCGTCGATCACATCGATGCCGACGAAGAACAGCCCCTCCTGACGCAGCACTGGAGCCAGCTCGGCGCAGATACGCCGCTCCGTCTCGGTCAGGCCGGCGGCCTCGGGCGCACCGCCCACCGCGAGGTTGCTGCGAAAGTCGCCGGCGGTGGGCACCCGGTTCACCGCCCCCAGCGGTTCGCCATCCACCAGCAGGATGCGCTTGTCGCCAGCGCTCACCCCAGGCAGGAAGGCCTGCGCCATCACCGGCAGGCGCTGCTGCTCGGTAACCAGCTCCAGCAGGGCGCGCAAACCGGGGGTGGCGGCGGCGGCAAACACCACCCCCTGACCGGCGCGGCCGCCCAGGGGCTTGAGCACCACATCGCCCTGCTCAGCGGTAAACGCCGCCAACACATCCAGTCGGGCGCTCACCACGGTGGGGGCCATCAGGTGGCTGAAGCGCAGGGAGCTGAGCTTTTCATTCCAGGCCCTCAGGGCGGCCGGGCGGTTGAGCACCCGCACCCCGCCGCGCCGCTCCGCCAGCTCGAGCAGGTGGGTGGCATAGAGGTATGCCTCGTCCACCGGAGGGTCCTTGCGCATCCACACGTGGGCAAAGCGCTCCAGGGGCAGCCGCTCCTCCGCCCCGAGCCGGTGCCAGGGGGTGGGCACCCGCCAGCCGTCGACCCCGGGCTCGATCGCCGCCAGCTGAACCGAGCGGGCCAGTGCCCAGGCGGTGTGGCCGGCATGGGGGTGCTCGGCGGCGGAGATGTCGGCTGGGGTGCAAACCCAAACGGGCAGGCCGGCCCGCTGGGCGGCCTGCATCAAAGCCACGCTGGAATCCTTGGCGGGATTGAGCCGTTCGATCGGATCGATCACGAACAGCTGGGCCCGATCAGCCCCGGACGGAGCGCTCACAGCGAGCTGGGAGTGGCGTTTCCGCCGGCCCCAGGGCCGCCGCCGCCGCCAAGGCTTGCCAGGTAGCCCTCAAGCCCGTCGAAGCCTCCGATCGCCTTGCCATTGATGAACACCTGGGGCACAGAAGTGCTGCCACCGGATCGCTTCCTCATGATCTCGCGGTGGAACTCATCAAGATCCACGTCAAATTCGTTGTAATCGACTCCGGTGCGATCAAGCAGGCCCTTGGCGCGGATGCACTCAGGGTTGAAGCGCGAGGTGTAGATGTCGATCTTCAGGTTCGGCGGCATGAACACGGACCTGGTCAGCGCGCTGATCCTAAGGGGAGGGGCGAGGGGAAGAGCCGGCGGGGCGCCGGCGGGGGCTCGCTGATAGCGTCAGCGGAAAGCGGCACGCCTGCCTTGATCGACCTCACCGACTTCAAGCGCGACCTCTCCGAGCTCACCGACCGCCTGGGCCATGCCCAGGACTGTCTTTGACGTCCCCGCTCTGAAGGCCCGCCAGCAAGACCTCGAGCAGCTGGCTTCCCAGCCCGGCTTCTGGGACGACCAGCAGCAGGCACAAAAGCAGATGCGCCGGCTCGATGAGGTGAAGGAGCAGCTGGCCCAGCTCGACCGCTGGCGCTCCGCCGTGGACGACGCCCGCGCCACCCTGGAGCTGCAGGAGATCGAGGCCGACGCCGAGCTGCTGGAGGAGGCCGACCAGGGGTTGCAGCGGCTGCGGACTGACCTGGATCGCTGGGAGCTGGAGCGGCTGCTCTCAGGTCCCTACGACAAGGAAGGCGCGGTGATCAGCATCAATGCCGGCGCCGGCGGCACCGACGCCCAGGACTGGGCTCTGATGTTGATGCGCATGTACACCCGCTGGGCCGAAGACCACGGCATGAAGGTGACCGTGGACGAGCTCTCGGAAGGGGAGGAGGCGGGCATCAAGAGCTGCACGATCGAGATCGAGGGCCGCTATGCCTACGGCTACCTGCGCAACGAGAAGGGCACGCACCGGCTCGTGCGGATCTCGCCGTTCAACGCCAACGACAAGCGGCAAACCAGCTTTGCCGGGGTGGAGGTGATGCCGAAGCTGGAGGAGGAGGTCAAGCTCGACATCCCCGACAAAGACCTGGAAATCACCACCTCACGCTCCGGCGGCGCCGGCGGCCAGAACGTGAACAAGGTGGAAACGGCCGTGCGCATCCTGCACATCCCCACCGGCCTCGCGGTGCGGTGCACCCAGGAGCGCTCCCAGCTACAAAATCGGGAGAAGGCCATGGCGCTGTTGATGGCCAAGCTGCTGGTCATCGCCCAGGAGCAACGAGCCGCCGAAATCGCCGACATCCGCGGCGACATCGTGGAGGCGGCCTGGGGGAACCAGATTCGCAACTACGTGTTCCACCCCTACCAACTGGTGAAGGATCTGCGCACCAGCCAGGAAACCACCGACGTGCAGGGGGTGGTGGATGGCGACCTCGACCCCTTCATCCAGGCCCTGCTCCGGCAGGGGGTGGAGGTGGGCGGCGGCGGGGAGGCAGCCGCCTGAGCGGCCCCCTCCCCGCAGGCGGCGGAGATCAGCCGATCTGGGCGTTCGAGCTGGCGGCGCGCACCCGCTGACGCAGGCGACGGCTGACCCCGAAGGCGGCGGCGGCGCCCACGATGGGCAGCGGACCGGGCACCGGAACGTTGTTGAAGCCCACGTTGTCGAAGATCATCTCGTTCGCCGGAGCGTCAAACCTCACCGAAGTAGCGGTGCCGGGCAGGGTCACCGACACCTGGGCCCAGCAGCTGAAGGCGGCTCCAGGATCGCTTCCGCCCGGGCAGTTCGAGCCGAGGGGGGCGAGAGACCGGCTGGCGATCAGCGAGCCCGTGCCGTCGGGGCCATCGAAGAAGCTGAGCTGGCCCGAGGCGCCAACCGAGCTGTAATAGGCGGAGAAGGTTTGGAAGCCACTGGCATAGTTCGCCGTGGTGCCGGTGCCACTAATCCACGCCATGCCTGCGATCGGCGTGGGCTCGTTGGTGAAATCTCCCGATCCCCCGGCGGAGAAGGCCTCAAGAGCGAGGGCGTTATTCGCGAAGGTTGTGGAAGGGTAGTAGCTCGCGATCGGCACTTCATTGCCGACTCCTTCGAAGTCCAGAACAATGCCCATCGCCTGGCCGGGAAGACTTCCCAGGCCGAGCACGGCGAGGGTACCAACCCCCGCTCCGAGCGCCTTGACGAGAGGAGCGGGGCGAAAGAAACTCGAGAAAGAGGGAAGATTCATGGTGGTGATCTTGCGCGCGGCCTGCGCAGAAGTCGTCAGCCCGAAATGTAGCCATTTGCATTAGGAACGGAAGCACTTGTTTGCAGAAAAAGATATTACTACCACCATTCTTTTAACGCGATTGCACTCTTGCTGGTTCTTCTTTCCATGGCGACGGCTATGCAACTACTCCCTTCGCGCACCCTGCGCAGGTGAGTAGCGTGACCTCACCTGATCCCCTGTCTTGGGCGGCCATGTCGGCGGACCTCGAAGCTTCCTCCTCCTCCCCCTCCGCCCCCCCCGGGGCCGCCGCTGCGCCACCCCGATCGAGCTTCATCAAGCTCGCCATGCGCAACATGGTGCGCAAGGGGCGCCAGAGCCTGCTCCACTTCGGTCTGACCGCCCTTGGCCTCACCTCCTTCCTCGTGTTGATCGCCTGGCTGGGACGGCCCCAGCTGCCGGGATGAACGCCGCTCCGGAGCTGGATCTGGTCGTCGAGATCGACGAATCCCTGGCCCCGGCCCTGCGGGCCGCCGCCGCTGGCCTGGCCTGTGCGGAGGGTGCCGAAGCCCGGTGGACCGCCCTCTTTCGCCGCTGGCTGGCGGAGCTGGCCGATGAACTGCCGCCGGCGTTGCGTCACGGGGGCTACAGCCTGAGCCTGCAGATCGGCGGCGACGACGCCATCGCCGCGCTCAACCAAAGCTGGCGCGGCCGCTCCGGCCCCACCGACGTGCTCGCCTTCGCGGCCCAGGAGGGAGCCCCCCCATTACCCCCGGCCGGCGGGGATGGGGAGGCGGATGCTTCCCTCGAGCTCGGCGACATCATTGTTTCGTTGGAAACCGCCGCCCGGCAGGCCGATGAACACGGCCATCCGCTGGAGCGGGAGCTGCGCTTTCTCGCCAGCCATGGCCTGCTCCACCTGCTCGGCTGGGACCACCCCGACGAACCGGCGCTGGCGGCGATGCTGGCGCGACAGGAGCGGCTCTTACTAGGCCACAACGGGGGTTTCCCCCCGGCAGATGGGGTTAGGGTGCCGCTGGCCGGACAGACAGTCGATGGCAACGCCCATGCTGGTTCCTGAGGATCCGCCCCCGCTGCGTCCCATCGTTGATGTGCATCGTCGCGGCCGCCGGCTGCGGGTGGGAGCCTGGCGGGTGGCGGGTGACCTCCCCGCGAGTTTTCGCTACGCCGCCCAGGGTCTGGCCTATGGCTTTGCCAGCCAGCGCAACTTCCGCATCCACGTGGTCACCGGGGTGATGGTGTTCGGCCTCGGCCTCTGGCTGCAACTGAGCGTGGATCGCCTGGCGGTGCTCGTGCTCACGGTGGCGGCGGTGCTGGTGCTGGAGCTGCTCAACACCGCCACCGAGGCCGTGGTCGACCTGGCGATCGGCCGCCAGTACCACCCCCTGGCCCGCATCGCCAAGGATTGCGCCGCCGCCGCCGTGCTCGTGGCGGCCCTCTCCTCGATGCTGATCGCCCTGCTGCTCCTTCTCCCCCCCCTGTTCCAGAAGATCGGCTTCTGACCCGTCCGCTCGCCCCATGCTCCTGGTTCTCGACAACTACGACAGCTTCACCTTCAACCTCGTGCAATACCTGGGCGAGCTGGCGGCAGACCACCCCCTGGCGCGGGATCTGCAGGTGGTGCGCAACGACGCCCTCAGCCTCGCCGAGATCCGCGCCCTGGCGCCGGCAGCGATCCTGATCTCCCCCGGCCCGGGGGACCCGGATCAGGCCGGGGTGTGTCTGGAGGTGCTGCGGGAGTTGGGGCCCCAGGTGCCCATCCTCGGGGTGTGCCTCGGCCATCAGTGCCTGGCCCAGGTGTTCGGCGGCAAGGTGGTGCGGGCGCGGGAACTGATGCACGGCAAGACCTCGCCGGTGCACCACGCCGGCCAGGGGGTCTTCGCGGGCCTGCCCGAACCGCTCACCGCCACCCGCTACCACAGCCTGATCGCCGAGCGGGAGAGCCTGCCGGAGTGCCTGGAGATCACCGCCTGGCTGGAGGACGGCACGGTCATGGGATTGCGCCACCGCCAGTATCCCCATCTGCAGGGGGTGCAGTTCCATCCGGAGAGCGTGCTCACCGAGAGCGGCCACCGGCTCCTGGCCAACTTCCTCCAAGACGCGGAAGCGCGGCCGGTGGCGGGCGCTGGCGATGCCGGGGACCGGTGATAGCTTCGCGCCATCGCCGGGGCCGTCGCGGTCCACCCTCCGCCATGTTCGCTGGTCGCGTTGCCCTCCGGATCCGGCCCCACCGCCTTGGTGCCGCCGCGGCAACCCCGGCCCTGGCCCTGGCCACTTCCCTGGCCCTGGCCACCACCCTGGCGCCAGCCGCGGCGAGCGCTGCCGGGGGCGTCACGATCACCAGCTACGGCCACAGCGCCCTCCTGATCCGCGGGGGTGGCGCCACCGTGCTGCTCAACCCCTTCCAGGCGGTGGGCTGCGCCGCAGGGCTGAGCGAACCACGCGTCAGCGCCGATGTGATCCTGGCCAGCAGCCGGCTGAAGGATGAGGGGGCCCCGGTGGCCAGCGGCCGCCTGCTGGTGAAGCCAGGCTCCTACCGGGTGGCTGGCCTGCGCTTCGAAGGCATCTCCCTGCCGCACGACCGCTTCGGCGGCAAGCGCTTCGGGCTCTCCACCGTGTGGCGTTGGCAGCAGGGCGGCCTCGAGTTCGCCCACCTCGGGGGCACCGCCGGTCGCCTGAGCCCCTCCGACCGCGTGCTTCTTGGCCGCCCCGACGTACTGATCGTCGGGGTGGGCGGCGGCGCGAAGGTATACAGCGGCAGCGAAGCCGCTGAGGTGGTTCGGGAGCTCCAGCCCCGGCGCGTGATTCCGGTGCAGTACGGGGGCCGTGCCGCCGCCGGCTGCGACCAGGGCGGGGCCCAGCCCTTCCTCGACGCAATGGCCGGCACGAAGGTGAACCAGCCAGGTCGCAGCCTCAGCCTCACCCCGCCCCTGGGCGACACCACGGTGATCGAACTGATGCGCTGATCCCCCGAGGCCCCAGGGATCAGAGCCCTTCCACGGCACGCCAGGCCTGCCAGAAGCGCTCCATCTGGGCACGGGTGCCAAGGCTCACCCGCAGGCTGCCGTCGATCTGGGGTTTGCCGGCCATCGAGCGCACCAGGATGCCGGCCTCCTGCCGCAGCCGCTGCTCCACCAGGCCGGGCTCCTGCTGGGGCCAGAGCAGCAAATAGTTGCCCCCGTCCACGTGATGGCGCACGCCCGCCTGTCGCAGCTGGCCCACCAGGGCCTCCCGGGCCGCCAGCACCTCAGCCACGTACGCGTCCACGTAGGCGGCATCGGCGAGGGCGGCACGGGCGGCGGCCACGGCGAAGCTATTCACGTCGTAGGGCCCTGTGACCCGGCTCACCCGATCGACGAGGGCGGCCGACCCGAGGGCAAAGCCGATGCGCAAGCCGGCAATGCCCGCGGTCTTGGAGAGGGAGCGGAGCACCAGGAGGTTGGGGTGGGCGGCGAAGGGGTCGTGGCCGCCGGCCGCGGCGATCAGGGGCGGCAGCACGCTGTCACCGGTGAAGGCCTCGTAGAGCTCATCCACCACCACCAAAGTGTCGGGGGCTGCGGCCGCCAGCTCCAGCACCCGCGGCGCCGCAAGGCGGGTGCCGGTGGGGTTGTTGGGGTTGCAGAGCAACAGCAGGCGGGGGGGACGCTCGCGCAGGGCGGCGCGGATTTCGTCGAAGGGGAAGAGGAATCCCGGCAGGAGGTGGGGGATCGCCTCGATGGCCATCCCCTGCATGCGGGCGCACGGCGTGTAGTAGCCGAAGGTGGGGCTGGTGGTGAGCAGCCGCTCTCCCGCGGCGCCATAGGCATGGAAACAGGCGTGCAAGGCCGCATCCACACCGTTGAAAAGGCCCACATGGGCGGGGGTGAGACCGCTGGCCGGCCCTCCGAGGGAGGCGATCACCGCCTCCCGCAGCCCGTCGTACTCGGGGTAGATCGCGTACTCCTCGGCGGCGATGGTGCGGATCGCCGCTACCACTTTCGGGCTAGGCCCGACCGTGTTCTCGTTGAAATCCAACCGCAACAGACCGCGTCGGCCCTCCAGGGGGGCGCTGTAGGCCTGCAGGGTCTCCACCTCGGGGCGGGCCGGCGGCGGGGCGGAGTGGGCCTGGGGATGGGTCACGAAAGGCGCAAATGGCCATCCGCAGCAGCGTAGACAGGCCGCCGCGGGCAGGCGGGCGCAAAGGATGGGGGACTGGTGGGCCGGTGTTCCGGCCCCCGGGTGCGGAGATCGCTACCAACAGCGGCTGCCAAGGTAAGGGCAAGAAACGGGGTAGCGTTGCATTACTGGCGGAGCCAAATTAGCTCCTCAACAACACCCCGCCCTATCCCCCAACATCCCCCTGGGTGCCTGCCTCCTGCTGCCTGCACATCTCACTCTTACCCCACCCTCCATCACGCAGCACGCTGAGGCCCCCCTCTACCCCCTAAGCCAGCGGATAGGGCTTAGCCTGCGAAGCCCCGAATCAACGGGAGAACGCGCCTCCTTTCACCCTTCCTGTTGCCACCGACCATGGTTCTGCCCGACTTGCCCGATCTGACGATTACGGGCGCCACCGTTCCTTCCCCTTCCGGCGTCGGCCGCCCGATTCAGATTTCCTGGACGGTGGCGAATGTGGGCACCTTGGCTGCGTTCGGCTTCTGGACGGACGAAATCTATCTGTCTACCGACAATATCTTCTCCCCAGGCGATGTGTGGATCGGCAGCTACGACCGCGGCAATGGCGAGCCGCTCCAGCCGGGTACCAGCTTGATCCGCAGGGAAACTATCCAGCTGCCGAGCATCCCCGCCGCCGGGCAATACACCCTGTTCTTCCGCAGCAACCCCTTCGCCGACATCGAGGAGAGCCGGAGCGATAACAACCTCTTCTCGCTGCCGATCACCATCAATCTCGACGGACCGGATCTGGCCATCGTGACCGCCACGGCACCGACCAGCGCCCGCTTCGGTGAGAGCATCACGGTTTCCTGGACCGTACGCAACGAAGGCACGGCAGCCGCTAGCGCCAGCTGGTACGACGACGTTTATCTCTCCGACGACGAAGTCTTCGACGCGAGGGACCGGGAGCTCGCCTTCAGCGTGGTCTCCAACCCCATCCCATTGGCGGTAGGTCAGAGCTACTCCCGCACCCTGGCAGCCACCGTGCCGAGGGCCCTGTTCCGCCAGGGCACGTATTACCTGCTCTTTCGCAGTGATCCAGGGCAAGTCCAGGGAGAAATCAGCGAAGCCAACAACATCTCTGTCCTGCCGATCAGCCTCTCCGATCCCAACGCCGTCCTGCCCGTCGTCACGCTCAGCACCGCCCCGACGGCCGGCAGCCTCGAGGATGGCAGCGGCACCCTGGCCTTCAGCTTCCTGCGCAGCGGCGCCACCGCCAACCCCCTGAATGTGCGGGTTGGCATCGGCGGCACGGCGGGGATGGGCAGCGACTACACGATTCCCGGCGCCGCCGCCGGCCCCCTCACCAGCATGGTGGTGTCGTTCGCCGCCGGCTCCAACACCGCCACGCTGGTGGTCGACCCCCTGGTCGACGCCGACCCAGAGGAGAACGAGAGCGTAATCCTCAGCCTGCTGGCGGGCACGGGCTACACGGTGGGCACCAGCGCGCCGGTGACGAACTGGATCCTCAACGACGATCAGGCTGTCGAAAACCAGGGCAACGCCTTTCTGCTGCGCCGTAGCGATGACCAAGCCTTCGTGCGCAGCGGCGGTGTCACCCGGATGGTCACCGCTCCCTGGAGCACCAAGGTGGGCGCCGCCGCCGACGACTGGAAGATGCTTGCCGCCGAAACCATCAACGGCACCAATCAGATCCTCTGGCGCTACAAACCCACCCGCCAGATTCATCTCTGGAACCTTGATGCCAACTGGGCCTGGCAGTCCTCCTCCCTCCTGATTGATCGCACCAGCCCCCAGGCTTGGGACATCGAAACCGGCTTCCAACTCGATCTCAACAACGACACGACCATCGGCGCCCCCTTCAGCACAGTGGAAAGCCTGGGCAACACCACCCTGCTGCGGCGGGGGGATGACCGCGCCTTCGTGCAGAGCGCCGACGGCATCCGCCAGATCGTTTCCTCCCCCTGGGACTCGGGAGTGGGGAACGCCACCAGCGAATGGCGGATGCTCGCTGCGGAAACCATCACGGGCACCAACCAAATTCTCTGGCTGCACGCCCCCACCGACCAGCTCCATCTCTGGAACCTCGACGCCAACTGGAGCTGGCTCTCTTCCTCTCCGCAGATCCCACGCAGCAGCCCCCAGATCTGGGACATCGAAACCGGCTTCCAACTCGATCTCACTGCCGATGCGATCATCGGCGCCCCCCTCACGCCGGTGGAGAGTGTGGGCAATGCCAGCCTGCTGCGGCGCGCCGATGGCCGCGCCTTCGTGAGCGTCGGCGCTGGCGCCCCCCAGAGCGTCTCCTCCCCCTGGGGCGCAGATGCGGGCACCAATGCCAGCGACTGGCGGATGCTGGCCGCGGAAACCGTCCGCGGCGCCAACCAGATTCTCTGGCGCTACCGGCCCACCCGTCAGGTGCATCTCTGGACTCTCGATGCCAACTGGAACTGGCAGTCCTCCTCCCCCCTGATCGATCGCACCGGCCCCCAGGCCTGGGACCTCGAGACTGATTTCCAGCTGGATCTCACCAACGACACGATCATCGGCGCCCCTTTCAGCACCGTGGAGAGTCTGGGCAACACCACCCTGCTGCGGCGGGGCGATGACCACGCCTTCGTGCAGAGTGCCGGCGGCATCCGCCAGATCGTCTCCTCCCCCTGGGGGGCAGGAGTGGGGAACCCCACCAGCGATTGGCAGATGCTCGCCGCCGAAACCATTG
>Ga0078894_10004571_pt1 | contig 10595 bp, 12 predicted proteins | sample LauGreSu1BDMLBSD_2_FD_67506 | JGI IMG/M metagenome (GOLD analysis project Ga0078894, IMG submission 67506) | Freshwater lake microbial communities from Lake Michigan, USA - Su13.BD.MLB.SD (version 4) (version 4) | ecosystem: Environmental > Aquatic > Freshwater > Lake | place: Lake Michigan... | reverse complement strand
CGTAAACAAGCGCGTCTTGGTTTGACTCAAATTGGTCAGGGTGGAGATAAGACTCGCAAGAAAGTGCAATTTTGCACTTGTGTGGGGGAAGTACTTTGCTTCGGTCGAAGCAATGCCTAATTCTACCTTGGATTATTAACTTTACTTACCACTTGAATTACGCGGCAATCGGTAGTCTTTCGTAATGAGTTCAGCGAAAACTAAATCCTGGGTGCCTCTTTATATAGCACTCGGAATTGTTTGGGGCTGTTCCTTCATATTTATTAAGTTGGGCCTTGAATTTTTGACCCCATTTGGGGTGGCTTTTGGTCGCTGCTTATTAGGGGCAATTACTTTATTAATTGCGCTCAAAGTCATGGGTTTAAAGCTGCCTCGAGGGCGTTCAACTTGGGGGCATTTATGGGTGGTTTCTCTTTTGCTCAATGTAATTCCAGGAATTCTCTTTGCGGTTGCCGAAACTGAAGTAACTTCGATTCTGGCCGGAATCATTAATGCTGTAACACCACTAATGACTTTGCTAGCGATCATGATTGCCTTTCGCGAAGAGAAATTACCTTTTCATCAAGTGGTCGGATTAATTCTTGGTTTTGTCGGCGTTCTTATTGTCTTAGGCGCTTGGAATGGTTTGGGAACTAATCCATGGTGGGCTATCGGTGCACTTTTGTTAGCCGTAACTTGTTATGGAATCTCATTTCCATATTCACGTAAGAATGTTTTGCCACTAAAACTAGAACCTGAAGTGATGGCCGCTACGCAACTAGTTGCTGGAACTATCACCTTGTTGCCGTTCTATTTATTCGATGGCATTGCCGAAAACAATTACGAACTTGAGCCAGTGCTTGCAATGTTAGGTCTAGGAATTTTTGGAAGCGGATTTGCCTACATCTGGAATTTTAAAATTATGTCGGCTGCCGGAAGTGCGATTGCATCTTCGGTAACTTTCGTGACGCCAGTAGTTGCCGTAATAGTGGGCATAATTTTCTTGGGCGAAAGAGTTACCTGGAATGAACCTGTTGGGGGATTAGTAGTTTTACTTAGCGCTGCAATTGCGCAAGGTCGAATTAAATTGAAAAGCCAACGGGCAGTTCAAGGCGATTAGCTTTTAGTAACTCATCATTTTTAAGAATTTCAGGAGTCTTGCCATCGGCAACGATTACGCCACCTGAAAGAATTACTGATCTCTCGCAAAGCTCGAATGCATAAGGCAGATCGTGCGTCACCATAACCATCGTGATATCTAATGAGCGCAAAATATCGGCTAATTCGCGGCGACTAGCTGGATCTAAGTTTGAAGAAGGTTCATCTAAAACCAGGATTTCAGGCTTCATGGCCAATACAGTTGCAACAGCAACACGTCGACGTTGACCGAATGAGAGATGGTGCGGCGGGCGATCTTTGAATTCGCTCATTCCGACCAAATGCAGCGCTTCTTCAACTATCGCATCAAGGTCAGCGCCTCGCTTACCCATGTTAAATGGACCAAAAGCTACATCTTCTCCAACTGTTGGCATAAACAATTGATCATCAGGATCTTGAAAAACAATGCCGACTTTAGAGCGAATAACTTTGATTGACTCTTTGTCGCTGGAATTAACTAACTGGCCGGCTACTTCAACTTTTCCGTGGGCAGTTGGGTGAATTCCATTCATATGCATTACCAGAGTCGTTTTTCCGGCACCGTTTGGGCCCAGCAGTGCAACTCGCTCGCCTTTTTCAATTCGCAAGTTAACGCCATACAACGCTTGGTTACCGTCGGGGTAAGCAAAAGCGAGATTCTCAATTAACAGACTTGGTGTTGAACTCATATGTTTAATCCTAAACTGATTGTGAGAATTGCGAGAGCTGAAATTGGCAAAGCAAGTGCGATAAACCAAACTGACTTAGATAGCTTGGGTGGTTCTTCGTGCGGCAATACACCGGTGTAACCTCGCGAAAGCATTGCCAAGTGAACTCGCTCGCCTCTTTCGTAAGATCGAATAAAGAGAGCACCAGCTGCAGTAGCTAAAACTTTCCAATGTTTAATTCCGGTTGCGTTAAAGCCGCGTGACTCGCGTGCAACTTTCATTCGTTCCATTTCATCGTTGACTACATTTACATAGCGAAGCATGAATGAAGCGATCTGAACCATCAAGGTTGGCAACTTTAACTTCTCTAGGCCGCGCAACATCTCGCGAGCCGTAGTTGAAGTTGAAAGAGTGATTGCAGTTAATACGCCAAGCGTTCCTTTAATCAAAATTCCAGCTGCGGCAATTAAACCTTCTTGGTACAGGTCAAAGGGACCGACTGTGACAACTTCGCCCTTGCCGAAAAAAGGCATCAAAATGGCGAAGAAAACAAAGGGAATTTCGATAAGTGCCCGCGTAAAGAGGGTCTTTAGTGGAATTTTGGCAGTCAATGCCACTCCAATGATTAGTGCGAAATAACCCAGGAAGTTAAACCACCAAGTAATCGGCGTCGCAACAACCGTGAAAATAAAGAGCAGGGCGGCAATGATTTTTGGATGTGCTGGTAGTGAATGAACTACTGAATGGCGATGAATATAAAGCCGCTCACCCACATCATGACCATGGTGATGGCCGGTCTCTACCTTAACTTGTGGGCTTCTTGCGACGAAGTAATAGGAATAAACCACCAGAAACAGCACCTGTTGCAATTACTCCAATTACACCAGCAACACCTACGGATAGGCGTTCATTTTCAACGCCTTTAACCCCATAGTCAGCCAGAGCAGTATCAGCGTTTGCACTGTCTTTAGCTGTATCAATAAAACCAATTTCTTCAGCAACTTTTTCTAATCCATCAGGACTTGAAGATGCATAAAAAGAAGCGCCACCAGCTAGAAGGGCTGAGATTAATAACCCGGCAATAATGAATTTACGATTGCTCATCATGGTTAGCTCCGAATCTCAAGAGTAGAAGTTTTATCTTTCCAACCAAAGACTAAATCTGAACGACTTGCGATTACTGCGCTAACGGTCAATGCAGTAATGATTGCCTCACCAATACCAATTAAAATATGCGTTCCGACCATGGCGCCTAAAACTGTTGTCACTGAAAATGTCGCTGTCGCGCCAATCGCGTATTGAAAAACAAAGCCGACTGCAGCAATAGGTACCGAGATAAATCCTGCGGCAGCCGCTGCGACTGCAATTGAAGATTTATTCTTTGGAAGAATTTTACGAGCCAAAAGAAATACGGCGTAACCACCCCAAACTCCCAAGACCGACATATTGAAAACATTTAGACCAATTGCACTTAAGCCACCATCGGCAAATAAAAATGCTTGCATAACTAAAACCACAGTAAGTGCCAAAGTTGCCGCATAGGGGCCGACCAGAACTGCCGCTAAAGCACCGCCCAACAAGTGACCACTAGTTCCGGCCGCAACTGGGAAGTTCAACATTTGAACCGCAAAGATGAAAACTGCGGTTAGGCCAGCTAAGGGTGCGCTCTTCTCATCTAATTGTTTGCGTGCGCCAACAAGAGAGTAGGTAATTGCACCTGCCGAGGCGGCTGCAAAGATTGCCGAGGTTGGCAGGTCGATAAATCCGTCAGGAATGTGCATGGGAAAATGTTAATGCAAGTAATTCGCATCTGCAACTAGAAGGCAGATCTGGCAATTTCAGGTCAATTTAAGCGTGAAAGGCAAGGTGTTTTGAAGGCAAACCCACAGGCAAAGTAGAGCCGGGGCGTATAGAGTCACGGTTACTCGATGGTTGCTGGAAACTATGACTAGAGGAGATCTGCATGAGCGATGACGAAGGCATGGAAGATCTAGTTACCGAAGAAATGCTCTGGGATCGAATTCCAGAAGTTGAAGGCGCAGAACGTGCCAGTACTTATTACGAATTAAGCGCGCGAATTTTTGCCCGTGGCCAATATGACGAGGCGCTAGCACTCGCTGAAACTGCTTGCGATATTTACGATCAACTTGGTGCAAGCGCGCCTTCTGAAGGCGTAGCCCAGGCATATAGCGCAATTGGTTATAACTTAAATCAGTTAAAGCGCATGGAAGAAGCAGCAACTGCAATGTCTAAGGCTGTTGAAATTTTGCGCGCGAATAAATCATCAATCGCCCTAGAACTTGCTTGCACTCTTGGTGAGTGGTGGTTTGCCTCGAAGAATTTTGAAAAAGTTGTTTCCACAATGGATGAATGTGCTCAAGAACATTTACTTGATGGAAATGAATATGGCGCCGCGAATGATCTTTATTTAATCGGTTGCGCTCATCGCTCACTTAAGAATTTCCGCGAAGCGATCGTTTCATTCTACGAAGCTCGCGATCTCTTTAAGCGCAACAAAGAAGTTATTCAAGTTGCCCGTTGTGATCAAAAGATTGCTTCTTGCCACGTTGCTCTCGGCGAAGGTGATCTAGCTCTGACACGCGCGCGCAAAGCACTCGATGTTTTTGAGACTGCGCATGACCATATTCGTTCAAATAACGCACTCTTTGAATACGGTAAAGCTCAAGTATTGTTAGAGAATTACGAAGAAGGTCTAAATACCCTCGATCAAGTTTTAACTGTAGCTACCGATGAAGATCCTAAAGATTTCGAATTCATCGTAGATATTGAAACTTCTATGGCGGCAGTTATGCGAATTTTGGGTCGCAATACCGAAGCTGATGAAATTGATCGTCGCTTAATTTCAGTGCGCGAAGCTCTCGCCGACGAGTAGTTCTAACTTATTTAGGTAAGTGTTGTAACGCCCAGTGATACATAGCAATTGCGCCCGCAGCTGAAGCATTCATACTGCGAGTAGATCCATACTGATTAATTTCTAGTACAACTTCACACACTGCCACTGCTTCTTCGCTCATGCCAGCACCCTCTTGGCCAAAAAGAAGAACACAACTTTCGGGCAATTGCGTTGATTCAAGTTGTTTCGAAATTCCGGGCAAGTTATCAATTCCGATGATTGGTAAACCAGCCTCGCGACAGTAATTTCCAAAATCCTCAACAGTTGGATGATGGACAATCGTTAAATATCTATCTGTAACCATGGCTCCGCGCTTATTCCAGTCGCGTTTACCAACAATATGAACAGCGGAAACATTAAAAGCATTTGCAGTTCGAACTACTGAACCGATATTTAAATCATGCTGCCAATTTTCAATTGCAATCTGCAATTTATGACGTTTGGTATCTAAGTCAGCAACAATTGCAGCAACTGACCAATAGCGGTATTTGTCGAGGACGTTACGACGGTCACCATTCTCAAGAAGCTCTAAGTCGTATTCATTACCCGTAGGCCATGGTTTTGGATATGGCCCAACGCCAACTACGGGGAAAAATTCGCCCGGGCCTATTTCAGCTGGTGGCATGCTCATTGGGTTAATCTATCTTCAGTAATTAGAAAGTAGTATTCGCAGCATGAAGTTGCGCCCGTTATCAATTCTTTCAGTCAGCGTAGTTCTAGTTGTGCTTACCGCAGCTATGACTTCGGGTGCTCCAGCAGCCCTAAAGAGCAGTGCGATTAGCCCTATTCTGAAAACCGCAGCTAGCTCAAAAGCACTAGCTAATCCAGGCATGACTTTGATTGATCCAGTAACTGGGGAAATTCTTTTTGAGAGCAGTGCAACTTCTTTGCGTAAGCCAGCATCGCTGCTAAAAATAGTTTCAGCAACCGCCTTGTTAAGTTACTTAACTCCTGATCACCGGTTTACCACACAAATTTCTACCGGCTCAGAACCAAACACTTTGATAATTGCTGGCTCACTAGATCCATGGATGGAGCGAAACAATTCAGTTGCAACGAAAATGGGCCGTGTTTCCCTACCAAAGTTAGTAAAAACGGCCCTTAAGAAACTTGATGCCGACAACGGCGGCCCGATAACTTCTATGCGTATCGAGTATGCCAGCATGCATACAGTCGATCTCGATTTCATTAAGACGCAATTTGAAGCTCGAGATATCGAAGTAAGCCTGCTAAAAATTAATAGCGCGGAAACACGTTTATATGCGAAAGAACCAATAGCTACTTTTCAATCACCGCCGTTGCAAAAGATTATGGATTGGATGTTGATCTGGAGCGATAATACTCTAGGAAATCGAATAGCCATGCATGCATCGATGAGAGCTGGATTTGGTTATAACGCTACTGGAATTGAAAAAGTCTTCGTAAAAACCTTAGCTGACTTAGGCGTTGATTCAACAGGTTTCAATGCTGTAGATGGAAGCGGGCTTTCTAAATCAAATAAACTTTCGGCTCGAATGATTGGCCAGCTCCTTCTAAAAACATATAGCAATGAAAAGTACAGCTCTATATACGGTGGGCTACCTGTTGGTGGGGTAAGCGGCACATTGCAAGATCGGTTCATAAAGAGCGCACCATCGGCCATTGGTTTAGTTAGAGCAAAAACTGGAACCTTAAACGGAACAGTCTCACTTGCTGGTTACGTGCAAGGTGGCGACAAAGAGTACATATTTGTTGCGATAGCTGATCAAATTCCTAGAGGCATTACTGCTGCAAAGGCAGCTCGTACGGCGTTAGATAAAGTTCTGGCGAAATTTGCTAAGCCAGTTGTATTGCCTTCGCCCAGCCCATCACCGAGCACATCAAATATTGTCGAAAACCTTGATGGAACCACCGTAACAAGCGACCCAGGTTCTGGCGGTTAACGCATCGTAAGTAATTCCAATTGGTTCAGCACAGACTTTTATGGTTTGCAAAACTTTTAGATCAGAGACTCGAACTTTGGACAATGTGCCGCTCTTATAGTTGACCACAAAGAGCGCAGTTCCGTCGCTAGAAATTGCAAGTGATCTCGCCGCTTTTCCAGTTTTAACTGAACCTAAGGATTTGTTATTAACCAGATCCCAGGCAGTCACTTTTCCAGCGATATTTAAAGTCACATATAACTTGGTGTTATCTGGCGATAAAACAACAGCTCGTGGATTTACACCTATTGGAATCAATTTCTTTGAAAAATCAGTCAAATCAATTTGGTGAATATTGCTGCCACCCATTTCAGCAACATATGCCTTACTTGAATCTGCCGAAACAGCAATGCCTCGAGGGTAGCGACCAATTTTTATTGACTTAATCTTCTTCTGTTTCTCAACTGAAATTACATCTAATGTGTAAGAGCACCAGGTTGTTACCAGAATGTATTTGTTATCAGGGGTAACTTCTAAAACCTTAGGCACTGAACCGACTGCATAGACACCATCAATTTTATAGTTGCTTAGATTTATTCGGTAAACAAAGCTGGAATCATAACCATCGGCCGGCGAACAGATATCTGTGCCTTCTTTTTTACAACCCTTGCCATACATCGCGTAGTTAGTAACGTATAGGTATTTTCCATCGGGGGAGAATGAACCCTCAACTGGTGAACCTTTATATGATCCAGAGTATTTGGAATACCCGAAATCACTTAACTTTACTGAGTCCGGAATTCGCTTAATTAGCTCTTGAGTTTGGGAATCATAAATTGTGACCGAGTGCCGATACATCATGTTGTGCGCACTTACTAATCCCGTACCTGAAGAACGAACAGATTTCGGGGCAATGTCGCCGGTAATGGTCGAGGCTAAAGTTAACTTGGTTTGATCGGAGGTAACTTCGGCGCTAGTTAATTGAGGCAGAGCTAACGAAAATGTAAGAACCAATATTGCAATTCGGCGCATGCGCCAAGAGTAATGCAATTAATTAGTCGTCATCCTCATCGTCATCATCGTCATCTGAATGCTTAGATTTCTTACTACCGCTCTTCTTTTTGTCATCGTCATCATCGTCATCGTCATCGTCATCGTCATCGTCGCCAGCTTTTTTAGTTGGCGGCAAGATGATGTCATTGGCAGCAGATGAAGATCCTGGCGGTGTGATTGCGGCAGGAGCCTTAGCAGCAGGCGCCGGACTGATGGCAGCTGGAGCTGTTGGTGAGGCGCTAGAGCTATTTGAAGCACTCGAGAAAACTGGCGCGCGATAATCATCGTCATCGCCTTCTTCATCGTCATCGTCATCATCATCACGAGAAGCAGTCGCCATCGTAATTGTGTTGCCTTGCAGCGCACTGGCTGAGCTAGTCGCAGCCGGTGAGTCTTGGATTAAATTCAGTGTTTCAGCAGCTACAGCTGAGTGATTTTCGTGTGTGAGTAGAGCGACACCAGCGCCCATTGGAAGAACCAGGATGCCCGCCAAGATGAAGGTCAGATTGCGCATAGGCGCTGACTTCTTTATTGGGCGTTTTGCTGGCTGATCGTTTTCAGCGAGTTCGAACCATTCGGGCTTCTGATTGTTTTCCATGGCCAGAAATTAACCCATGAACCTGAGAGCCTTCTGGGAACGCCAGCGGTGAGCGCTGTGTATTTAACTTAGTAGCCTTGCTCTGTGAGCGTAAATCAGCCAGATAAGAGTTCGGATCTGCGAATTCGCGGCTATTTAGACCTCATGAAATTGCGCGTGGTCGAACTATTGCTTGTGACCACCTTGCCGGCCCTGGTGCTTGCCCAAAATGGCATCCCTTCGGTGGGGCTTTCGATCGCAACAATTCTGGGCGGAACATTGGCAGCTGGAAGCGCAAATGCATTCAACATGGTGATTGAAAGTGAAACCGATAAGTTGATGAAGCGCACTGCGCAACGACCAATTGCAACTGGTGTTATCTCGCGCAGGGAAGCAACAATTTTTGCAACTATCGTCGGGCTACTTTCACTTCTTATTTTTTGGTTCTTTACTACCGCACTGGCCACTTTGTTAACTCTAATTGCAATTGTTTTCTACGTAGTTGTTTACACAATGGCACTTAAGCGACGCACCGCACAAAATATTGTTTGGGGCGGAATCGCTGGGTGTATGCCAGTACTAATTGGTTGGGCTGCAGTTACAAATGAATTATCAAATGTAGCTTGGGCATTTTTCTTTGTTATCTTTTTCTGGACACCACCACACTTTTGGGCGCTAGCAATTAAATATAAAGATGATTACAACGCAGCCGGAATTCCCATGTTGCCAGGTGTAACTTCACAGAAGAATTTACACGGTCAAATGTGGTTTCACACGATTGGAATGTTTATTGCTTCAGTTGTAACAATCAGCTTTGCCGAACTTTCACTATGGGTGCAAATTGTGAATGCAATACTGTTTTTTGTTTTTGCCTCAACGCTGGCTCAACTTCGCGGTAGTAATCCAAATTACGGAAAAGTTGCAGCCAAAGTTTTTCAGTGGTCAATTACTTACTTAAGTTTGTATTCAGTATTACTTGTTGCCGCAGTTTTAATCTAATTAAGCCAAAAGTAATTAACCGAGCGCCTGCGCGATATCTTTAATTAGATCATCGCTATGCTCTAAGCCAACTGAAAGACGTAGCGTGGTTGCAGTAATTCCCATGGCAAGTTGATCTGGCTGACTTAACCGGCGGTGAGTGGTTGAGGCTGGGTGGGTAATAAGTGACTTGCTATCGCCTAAATTGTTAGAAATATCAATGATTCGCAAGGCATCCATGAACTTGTAAACATCTTTTTTCGTGCCCTTAAATGTAATTCCGATAGTCGTACCAAAACCAGTCATCTGCTTCTTTGCTAATTCATGACCTGGGTGTGAAGGCAAGCCAGGGAAACTTACAACTTCAATTTCAGGTCTGGTTGCTAAGAACTCAGCAATTTTCTGCGCGTTATTAGCCATGCGCTCTACTCGCATATCCAAAGTTTCGAGTGACTTCAAAAGCACCCACGCATTAAATGGGCTCAATGAAGGCCCGGTGTGGCGGAAGAATGGTTTGAAATATTCATTCATGTATCCGAAGCTGCCCAGAACTGCACCAGCTAGAACGCGACCTTGACCATCAATATGTTTGGTTGCCGAATACATAACTACATCGGCGCCAAGCTCGAGTGGGCGTTGCATAATCGGTGACGCCATAACGTTATCGACGATCACCGTTGCGCCAACCTTATGTGCCAAATCAGAAATCATTCGGATATCAACAATTTCCATCAAAGGGTTACTTGGTGATTCAAGGAAAACAACTTTGGTCGGCTTGCTTAACGCTTCTGCCCAAACTTTTTCATCGGTGCCTTTTACAAGTTCAACTTCAACGCCCCAAGCTGGCAAAAATTCAGTCAGTACGACATGGCAGGAACTAAACATTGCAGCCGATGCAACAACTCGGTCACCTGCCTTAACCATGCACGCAACTGAGGCAAACATGGCTGACATGCCTGAACCAGTAGCGACGCAAAGTTCAGCACCTTCAAGTTCGGCTAATCGATTTTCGAACATCGCAACTGTTGGATTACCAAAACGGCTATAAACAAAGTGATCAGTCTCATCGGTGAATGAATCTTCAGCTTCTTGGGCGGACGAATAGGTAAAACCACTATTTAGAAAGAGCGCTTCGGAAGTCTCGCCAAAGCCAGTACGGGTTAGGCCCGCGCGAACCTGAGAAGTTTGTGGGTTAACTTTCCAATCAGGGTCAGGTCGGCTGTTGGGTTCTTGATAGCCCCAGGCATTTTTGCTCACCTGCTAAGTGTAAGGGGAAGGACTATTGTGGTGCGCATGAGTAATCTCGCGGTAGCAGTTCAAGATTTAAGCAAGAAATATGGCGATACCTTTGCGGTTTCACACGCTAATTTCGAAGTACCGATGGGCAC
>Ga0078894_10004569_pt1 | contig 10599 bp, 12 predicted proteins | sample LauGreSu1BDMLBSD_2_FD_67506 | JGI IMG/M metagenome (GOLD analysis project Ga0078894, IMG submission 67506) | Freshwater lake microbial communities from Lake Michigan, USA - Su13.BD.MLB.SD (version 4) (version 4) | ecosystem: Environmental > Aquatic > Freshwater > Lake | place: Lake Michigan... | reverse complement strand
GAAGATCCGACTGTGGGTAGGATTGAGTGTCATCAGGTTGCTGGCTTTGCCTCGCTATATTTGCCGCTGACCTGCCTGCAGGACATCCGCTCAAAGGAGGCGGGATATAAATATAAGTAGCTGTTATTAAATAGCAATAGCTCTTTTTTGTGAAAAAAGCTAAATTCTTGGCTCGCCCTGCCGATGGTGAAGGTAGGGGGGTCCGGATGAAGGCCTTTACTCGGATAAACATCGCCGCCCTTTTGGCAGCATTTTTCGGATGGGCGCAGCCAGCCTCGTCGGCTGAGGCTACGGCTTTGACTTCAGTCGAAAGCGTAATTGATGAAGATCCTCTCCCATCTGTGCGAGCTCAAGGGATGGGCCACGCACTGACAACGGTGGCCGACGAAGCCGATGCCGCTATGCACAATCCGGCCGGGATCGGTGGGCTTGGCCCTGTAAAGGAGGGCGCGTCCTCGCCATGGATTCGTAAGCTGTACTTCCCTCTCTTATCAGCGGGAGCCAACACTAGCGCCAAGAGTCTATTAGGAGAGTTACGGAGCAACGGAGCATCCCAAGATTCAGTCATTGGGAAGGCAGCCGTAGAGAGCCGGGCCAACACCAGACAGTATGCACGGGTTACGGCTGCGACTGGACTTGTAATAAAGAGGTTGATGATCCTGCCATTTCAGGATTTCCAGATTGCGGCAGTGCCCCGAGCTAGTGGGGATTCCACGGTTATCGATACCCGCTACCGCAGCATGACTGGCCTAGGGTATGGCCTCAGTGGTCAGGATAGTAGGGGGCGTATCAGTCTTGGGTACTTTGGGTACTACGCCCGAAGACAAGAAGTCACAGGACCCCTCAGTTACGAAGATCTCATGGATACAGGCAGGCGCAATTCAGCGATTCGGACTTATGCCAATGAGTACACTGGCCGCTCAGATAATGTCGGCTTAATCTGGCGCTTTTCACCGTGGTGGAATCCATCTTTGGGAGTCGCTACTAAGAACCTAGGGAATTCTACCTTCCGCAATAGTGGCGGAGGACTGGATTTAGTGATCCCACAGCAAACGAGTGTTGCCGTCTCCGCATCGCCCAAGCTCGGAAAAGAGTCTAGGGCCAATTTTGTTCTTAAGTTCGATCAGCTGGAAAATAAGAGCCTGGCTCCCAACGAGAAGTATCATATCGGCTCCGAGCTGCTAGTCGGCGGTTTAGGCAGCTATGCGACACTGGGTCTTCGAGCGGGGTTCACGCACATGGGCGCTTCCGGCGGTCTCTCAGTTAACATGGGCCTGATTTCGGTTGAGGCGAGTAGCTATTTTGTCGATTTGGCTGCAACTAGCGGCGCCCGTGCAGCCGAACAGCGCCTCGGTGCGACTGTGTATGTCAATGTCGCTGAGTTCTGATATGATCGCAGGATGTTAGTGATATCGAACCTCAGCTTTAAATTTCGCCACCGACGCCTGTTTAATGACCTGTCCTTGACAGCGGGTCCTGGAGACCTTTGGCATATCTCGGGTCCCAACGGCGTTGGTAAGTCTACTTTTTTGTCGGTGGTCGCTGGTTTACTGAATCCAAGCAGTGGCGAAATCACCCTAAATTTGGCTAGCAAGCAGATTCTGGATCGACGAGCTCATCTAGAATACTTGCCGGCTGAGGCGAATGGTCTCTACTTAAAGATGGACTCTGTACAAAATCTACGTTTTTGGTCTCAGCTGCGCGGGCTAAAGCTAGACGATTCGGCGATTTTTGCGGCTTTAGAGCCGTGGGGCCTTAACCATCCTTTGTTGCGGGATGGCTTTCCAATTGAAAAGTACTCGACCGGTATGAAACGCCGATTGGCGTTAGCCAGGTTGGATCTGTCACCAGTGCCTGGCTGGTTACTAGATGAGCCGCTTTACGGCCTCGACCAACAGGCTATCACCGTTTTTAGAGAGCGGCTCCGCCAACATTTATCGCGCGGAGGGTTTGCCCTCCTCATTAGCCACGACTTGGAACCATTTCGTGATCTAATCACCGGGGCCAAGGAAATCTCAAGTAGGGGGTCAGCGTGAAGGCGACCACCTGGAGTCAGTATCTAACTCTCGTTAGACAGGGACTACGCGCCGAATTTGTGGATAAAGAGCGGCTTATTTCTCCCGTTCTTTTTTCGCTTACGATGCTGGTTCTATTTGCTTTCGCTCTAGGGGATCTTGATCAATCGCTACGAATCAGGGTTTATCTCGCCGAGACTTTTTTGACAGCGCTTTTTGCTCTTCAAATGAGCTTTTCACGACTTTTTGAGCCAGATCGTCAGGACCGTGTTTTTGAACTGCTCCGCACCTATCCGATTTCCTATACCTCGTTGTTTCTCGCCAAGTACTCGCTGGTCTTGATTTTGGGTAGCGCTACCTTGATACCTACCATGCTATTTGGCGCATTTTTGCATCAGTCTGCGAATCAACAGCTATTTTCTTGGGTAGTATTGGGTATCGGCCTTTTGGCTCTCGCAGGACTTGGCGCGTTGGGTGTCCTGCTTTCGGCGCTTACCTTGAAAGCACAAGCCAGGCAGATTATTTACCCATTATTGTACTTTCCGATGACGACCCCAGTATTGCTCGCGGCAGTTCAATCGGCTCGCCTTTGTTTGGATGTCGGTTTAGGAAGCCCGGAGTTGAAATCATGGTTAGGACTACTGGCAGCATTTGACATTATTTACATCACACTAGGCGTCCTTTTATTCACCGAACTAATGGATGAGAGCTGAAATTATGCTTACAAGCGAGGACAAACGTGAGTTTGTGATCGGTACATTATTGCAGTCACTAATCATTTTGCATTGGTGCATGGTCTTCTTCTTTGCGCCCGTTGATATTCATCAAGGTCCAGTTTATCGGATTATGTTCCTACATGTACCGAGCGCAATTGCGGCGTTTGGCAGTTCACTTGGGCTCTGTGTCTTTAGTGTGCTGGCCTTACGGAACTCCTCCGAGCGCCTCATGGCGTGGGCTAAGGGTACTGCTGAAGTCGGGCTCTTATTTACAATTCTAACTTTGGCGACAGGTTCTATTTGGGGGCGTCCTACTTGGGGAACTTGGTGGACCTGGGATGCTCGGCTGACCACGACATTCTTGCTTGCCTTGCTGTACGCTGGTTACCTACTGCTTTATGGGTCTTTGGCGCCTGGTCCAGGCCGCACTCGCGTGTGCGCGGTGCTTGGTATTTTGATCTTTGCAGACGTACCGATCATTTATAAGAGTGTTACTTGGTGGCGTACCTTGCATCAGCCGCCGAGCATGATACGCGAGGGCGGTTCAACCATGGACCCTGAGATTCTTTGGACTTTAGTGTCAGGTATTTTTGTGATGTGTATTTATGCAGCTTGGATGGTGCGAGTACGAGGTCGCAATATCATGATTGCAGAAGAGATAGAATCAGCTTCCTATGCAACCCTCGGAGCACGTTAAATTCCAGGTAGGTTTTAGGTTCATAGTCGATTTATGGAATTTGTAGGGGGTTTTTTTGGAAGCGATGAACATACCGGGTACCGATCCGATGCCGTTTATTCTGATGGCGTATTCAGTGGGTGCGCTGGGTCTATTGGGTTTCACTCACTGGATGATACTTCATCGGATCAAACTTAGAATTAAACTGAGACTACTTAACCAACCGGGAGCGCAGACCAGCCATGGCAACTAAGGGCAAAGCACGTTGGATCATCGGTGGCGTCATCATCGCAGGTGCCATCGTCGGTATCTCGTTCCTCAATCTTGGGGATAATTTAATTTACTTCTACACCCCGTCGGAGGCTCAAGCAAAGGCCGCTGATTTGCAGGGACAGACCATTAAGGTCGGGGGGATGGTGCTCCCCGGGACTGTAAAATGGCAGCCAGAGGGTCTATCTCTAGACTTCACAATGACGGATTTGAAAGGGCACAACATCAGTGTTCACCATAATGGCACTCCTCCAGATATGTTCAAGGAGGGTCAAGGTGTGGTCGTTGAGGGGCGAATTACTGATGACGGTCAGTCAATAGCATCGCGCAACCTAATGGTTAAGCATTCAGAGGAGTACAAAAAACCTGGTGCTGAGCACTCCTCGATGGATAAAGAGTTACTTGAGAAGAGTTTGTTCAAGGGCCAACAAACATCGGTGAAATAAAGGTCTGACGATGAGTAATGACGAACAGCAGTCAACTGAAGCCCCTAGTTCACGTCGCCGCACACACCTTTTGATCACGGGTATCATTATAGCTATTGCCGGTGTTTTAGTGGCGGTCATGGCCACCGGACTGCGACTCGATACCACGCGGGTCCCTCCAGCGAACATCGATAAGGCTGCTCTGCCATTTCACGTCGCTTGGGTTCAGGGGCAGTCTCTGTTACCACAAGTTAGCGGCGAGCATTTTACACTGAATGATCTCAAAGGCCGGCCAGTCGTCCTCAACTTCTGGGCTAGCTGGTGTGTGAGTTGTCGGCAGGAAGCTCACGAGTTAGAGCAGTTTTGGCAGGCCAATAAAGACAAAGTAACGGTAGTCGGCATTGCCATTCAAGACAGTGCCGAGGACGCGAAGAGATTCGCAGCCTACTTTGGTAAGACTTATATCCTGGGTCTTGATGAAGACGGCAAGGCCGCCATCGACTACGGTGTTTCTGGTGTTCCAGAGACTTTTCTGATCGATGCCGATGGTATCATCCGTCACAAAGAGATCGGTCCAGTCGATGCTAAGCAGTTGGCAAAAAACATCGATAAAATACTTGGTAAGAGCTGAATTTTCTCATCACGGAGCAGTGATAGCGAATTTAAGGCTCTGCACTACATAAGATGGGGTGCCTGGTATCTGATCGTCACTTTGGAGCGACACCGAGTACTTGTATGTGGCACCTGAGGCGAAATTGAAGACAGCTTTTGGCACAGTGATCGTCGCGTTGGTAGCCGTTCTCGTCGCGTCAAATAACTTTGACGGAGCGGTCCAGATCAAGGTTGAATCACTGTAGACGCTAACGTTCCAAGTAAATGAGTTTAATGGGTCGGTACTACCGCTGGCAGTAAACGGATTGGTCACTACTAAATTGCCACTGTCCCACGCGCTCTTAGCCACAGCATCAGTAGCGGCAGGAATTGAGCTCAGATCGAGTGAAAACACCCAGGGAAAATCAGCCATCCAAGCTTTAGAATCGCTGCCAAATTTGAGTTCCAGAAATAAGACATCAAAGGTGTTTATCGTGGAAGTCGTGGCAACCTTGGCCTGGCCTGTGTAGGTTTTGGTCCCGCTTCCATCATCGGTCAGGGTAATCAGAGACTTGCCCAGTAACGAATCTGAGCCGCGGATATATACAGTCGGTGTAGGGCTGAGACCATCGAGTAGTTGAGTTGAAAAGTTTAAGTAGGTTAACTTTTCCTGGGTGGTTTCATCCGCCGACTTACTCACCTGAACCGTGAAGTATTTAATGACGTTGTTGAATACTTGCTTCGGACTTGTTTCGCCTGTCGCGAACATGTCGAGCTTTAGAGCCTCTTTGTCGCCGTCATAGGGGTCTAACCATCTGACAATGCCGTTATTGTTATAATCTGGCGACGTAGTTTTAGTTGATGTCGTTAGAAGCCCGAGGCTGTTCGCCCCCATTTCACTGCGTAGAAGATTCACCGGACTAGCGAGTCTGGTGCCGCGCGTGAGGCCTAATTTAGAGACTCCAGTCGGTAGCTCTTGGTCGGACTGCTGTGCAGGGACGGTGTAACCCTGGATATCCAGGCCATCTGTACTTGTGAATTTTAGGATGTTTCCAGCGTTTATGAGTTTGGGTAGCTGAGTAGTATTATAACGCAACCACTGACGTAAGTTTTTGGAGTCGGTACCTGGCATCGAGAGCACCGCCTGCAACCTATAATTGGGTGACAAGAGGGCGAGCGTTTGAGCAAGGTTGGTTCTCACCTTTTTAAATTTGAACTTGCCCGCATTGTTGCTGATTGGTTCGACCCTAGCGATACCGGTATCGCGTTCTATCGTGGTAACAACCCAACCCTGCATAGCTGATAGACTGCCCTCAGCCGACGAAACGACTCCTGAAACGTCGTTGTACGTACCGCATAGGTCGCAGGAAGTCGCTGGCGACTCACCGACGTTGCCGCAACCACTGGCAATGACCAGCGCGGCACAAAAATGCAAAGTGGATTGCATTTTCTTCAATTGGAACCTCCTCGTATGCTCTCCCCATCGGCAAATCTCGAGACAAATTTAGCGCCGACTGCTATGAGGCAGTTGCTTAGTGGGTCGCCCGACCAAGTTTATATTTATATAAGTGCCAGTAATTAGATGAATAACTCGAGATTTACGCATAACAACGATAGTTTCATTTGTGATCACTGTGGTTGCAGCGTGCCTCCTCGTCGTGGTGGCTGTCGCAATCACTGTCCTTATTGTTTGGTATCTCGTCATGTCGATGTGAACCCAGGTGACCGTGCAAACCCCTGCGGCGGTTTAATGGATCCGGTAGGTTACGACATGAGCGCCAAAAAAGGGATCATGCTGATTTTCAAGTGCCGACGCTGTCATCAAACGACTCGAAACATGGCGGCACACGAGGATCCCGTGGCCCCCGATAATTACGAGCTTATTTTGAAATTGAGTTATTCATCAAAACCTTAGAATCATTGGGAATCAGCAATATTAAAACTTGACCTTTTAAAGTTGAATCATTACATTCCGCCGACCCGAGGATAGCGACATTTAGTGTGAGTTGGGAATGGGGTGGACTGTCGCTAACTTTCGTTTCGACGAGAGGAGGAGGAAAGTCCGGACTTCATAGAGCAGGATGCTGGCTAACGGCCAGGCGGGGCAACCCGACGGAAAGTGCAACAGAAAACAAACCGCCGTCAGCTGCGAAAGTAGTCAACGGTAAGGGCGAAACGGTGAGGTAAGAGCTCACCCGCAGCTTGGTGACAAGATTGCGTGGCAAACCCCATCCGAAGCAAGGCCAAATAGGGAGACGATCATAAGTGACCAAAATTACTTGTGATAACACCGGCTCGGTGATGTCTCCGGGTAGGCCGCTCGAGGCGACTGGCAACAGTCGTCCCAGATAAATGACAGTCGTCTTTGTCCGCTTCGGCGGCAGAGAGACAGAATCCGGCTTACAGCCTCCCCCAGTTCAGACTTGGGTCCTATCCTCGGGACTCCCGAATTTTAGATTAGAGACACAGTCCATGCCAGTTAAGCACCCAGATCCATTTTCCTATAGTACTGATGGTCTATCCGATCAGGTCAATCCTTACGTTGCAGCTCTTAGGTCTGCTAACGAGGATGGCTCGCTACCGTTAGCTTTTGGACGTGCACTTGAGGGTAGCCTCGGCAACTGGCGTCAGAGGGTGGCAGCGCACTACGGCAGATCCAAACCCTACGATCGGGTAGTCGTTGAGATAGGGTGCCACCTTGGGAAGACTTTGCTTGAGATGGCAGAGGCCAATCCAGATACGCTCTTCATAGGTTTTGATATTACCTTCAAAAGGGTGGTCACGACGGCGCAACGAGCGAAAGCTAAAGGGCTAGAAAATGTATTTGTAGTCCTTGCCAATGCTGCCGCGATTAACCAGATTTTTGCCCCAGGGGAAGTTGACGGTGTCATCATCTTTTTCCCGGATCCTTGGGTTAAAAAGGCAAGACAGGCAAAAAATCGCCTCGTAGATGCTGACTTTTGTGCGCGTCTTCAAGGCATACTTAGCAATGGCGGCTTTTGTTGGTTCAAATCTGATCAAAAGCCATACTTCGATGTAGTTGCGGAGCATTTGAGGGATAGCGGCTTCGAGCCGCAGCAGTCGCCCCGGCCGGATGCCTTTAAAAGTGATCACGTCAGTACTTTTGAGACCAGGTTTAAGCTACAGAATATAGATACTTACGGCGGCTGGTGGAAGCCGAGTGGTCGCGGGATCACACATTGAAAGGGGGGCGAAACAGCCCTCGTCCCTGCCGATCAATGTGCTATAATATGATTATGGCGCAGCAAAAACCCGACAATAAGCCCCCCGCAAGTCCAAAGCTGCTTAAGTTTACCGGTAGTGCTATTCATCCGGAAGCAGAGGCCAAGGTATTACCGGTTCCCGAGAAGCTCGTGGATCAAGCGTTGGCGATTGCATTATTCGATGCAGGGGCTGTGTTAAGTTCAAAGTCTACGGCTAATGTCGCTTCTATCGAATCATTCTCAGCGCCTAATGGTAAGCGGGCTCTGAAAGTTCGGGAGAAGACCTCAGCTGACTCTAGCTCAGGCACGGTTGAATCCTTACCTATTAAGGATGCCGATAAGGGTGCGGGAGCGGGCTCACTGCCACAGCGGAAAAAGAAGAGCCCGTGAAACCACGAAATTCATCCCCGGTAACCGATGCAGTTACGATTACCTGCCAATTGCGTAGGTATGAGGTCAACACAGTTATATTCTCAGCTATCATTGAAGAAATAAGAGCCTCTTTAGGGCTTGACGATTATCAAGTTGGCATCACTTTTGTCGGTAGCCGTGCGATTCGAACTCTGAATCACCAATTTAGAGGCTACGACAAGGTCACTGATGTGTTGTCATTCCCGCAGATTGAATGGCCGAAGCCTGTACCAATGAGCAAGAAGCCTAATATTGCTCGCAGAGCTGCTCGTAGAAGTGCCCGTATCGCAAGTCGCGCGACGGTTCCGCTACTTCTCGGCGACATCGTAATTTCCATTCCACAAGCTGCGATCAATGCTGCAAACATTGGTCAAACCCTAGAGCGTGAGCTTTGTTTCCTTGTAGTTCACGGATTCTTGCATCTTTGTGGATATGACCATATCGCGCCAAAAGACGAAAAACTTATGCTGAAAGTGCAGCGTGAGGTGATGCGAAATCTCGGAGAAGATAGTCGTCGTCCAATCTGGCGTAACTGCGTTAAGGCAACTTCAGGAAGAAGAAAGCGAGCTTGATAGTGATAGAAGCACTGTCTCCATACGATACAACTCAATTAGCAATAATCTTCGTGGCCTTATTGGTGTCGGCTTTTTTTTCGGGAACCGAGACTGCTATCACTGGATTAGGATCGCTCAAAGCCAAGCATCTTATGGAGCAGGGAAGTTCTGCAAAGCGACAACTCAACCTCTGGTTGACCCATCCAGGCAGAGTGTTAACGACCATTCTGATTTTCAATAACCTGTTCCATATTTTGGCATCGGCAGTTGCGACTGACTTTGCTACTAGACATTTACAGAGCCAGGCGATTGGCATCGCCACTGGTGTGATGACTTTACTGATTCTATTCTTTGTCGAAATCATACCTAAGTCGTTTGCTAAGACCCATGCAGAGCGTGTTGCAATTCCAGCCTTAAGAATAATCTACGCAATTTACTTGGTAGTTGCTCCTTTAGTCTGGCTCGTATCTGGTTTTGCTCTCAGAGTGGTAGGCAAGCTTGGCGGGATAAGACAGGATACGCCGCCGATCACCGAGGAAGAGCTTGAGTACTTAGTAAACGTCGGCGAGCGTGCTGGCGTGCTCGAAGAGACCAAGAAAGAGATGATTGTCGGCGTATTTGAGTTTGATGAAACTAAGGTACGCGAGATTATGACCCCTCGACCGGATGTTAAGTGGCTCAGTAATGATGCAAGTTTAGGTGAGGCCTTGGCTTTAGCTGTTGAATCAGGAATGTCACGGATTCCGGTATGTGAAAACGGTGCCATCGACAATGTAATTGGGATTTTGTTGGTTAAAGACTTACTTAAAGTCGCTCGTGATCAGCAGCGTGAAAGTACGCCATTTAGCGTCAAGAAAATCATGCGAGCACCTTTCTTTGTGCCTGAATCAAAGCCGGTGATGGATGTTTTTAAAGAGCTTAAAAGCAGCAAAAATCACATAGCAATTGTGATAGACGAGCACGGTGGCACAGCTGGCCTTGTAACGATGGAAGACATCCTTGAGGAGATCGTTGGAGAAATCCAGGACGAGTATGACACCGAGGAAGCCGAGATTCTTGAGACGGAACCTGGGGTATTTGACGTTGCGGGTTCTTGTAACATTGACGAGTTTCTTGAACATTTCGGCATAGAAGAAGAAGATCTTAAAGAGAAGCCGGATGAGGGCACAGACACCATCGCTGGTTGGATTGTAGCGCTTTTGGGTGATTTGCCAGCACAGGGCGAGAAGCTGCGGATCGGTCCGCTCAATCTCGAGGTTACAGAGGTCGAAAGGCAGCGGATTCGGCGCGTCAAAGTAACTGCCACCAAACCAGTGCAGGAAGATCCGATCGCTGGCTAAACCGAAAGAGGCCGCAGGTGTTTTCGCATTGATGTCATGCGCGATGCTGCATCTTCAAGGCGCTCGCGGAATGCGGAGCTGCGGCTTGCCTCTCTAGTAAGAGCTTCGTGGGCTAGCTCGTATCTTTCTAAGTGCCGGCACACCAAGACCATGTCTACCCCGGCAGCGACCGAGTTAATGATCGCGTCTTGCCAGTGAGCTGGATCCTGGGGGACTGCCCCCATATTCATGTCGTCGCTGACTACAACGCCGTTATAGCCGAGTTCGTCTTTTAACAGACCTGTGATGATCGCCTTGGAAGAGCTGGCTTCTCCAGGTCCTAAAGCGGGATAGATACAGTGAGAAATCATGACCATTGGGGCAAAAGGCAGCAGAGA
>Ga0078894_10004568_pt1 | contig 10600 bp, 9 predicted proteins | sample LauGreSu1BDMLBSD_2_FD_67506 | JGI IMG/M metagenome (GOLD analysis project Ga0078894, IMG submission 67506) | Freshwater lake microbial communities from Lake Michigan, USA - Su13.BD.MLB.SD (version 4) (version 4) | ecosystem: Environmental > Aquatic > Freshwater > Lake | place: Lake Michigan, USA... | reverse complement strand
TCAGAATGGGTATGCTCTGCTAAGAATTTCGCACGAATTGCTTCGTAATTCTCTGTCAATTTATTTATAGAAATAACATCAGCAGTTAAATAGCCTCCTGCTTTCATAAAAGGATCCAAGTCCTTGGAATATGCCTGAAGAATTTCTTCTTGTGTGGCTGTATCATGAAATTCTACATCACAATTCCATTGATCAAAAAAAATATTTCTCGTTTCAAAGAAAGCACGAATTTCTCTTGGGTTTGATAGTTCAATGTTTTTTTCAGGAATAGATAAAATTGCCATGGTTGAAATTGTTATTTTAAACTACGTAATCTCAGTTCACATTCACAAAGATATTCCAAAGTCTCCAAATGACGTTTTGCCTCAAACAAATTTGTTCCCCAGGCATAAGTACCGTGTTTGCGAATTAAAAATGCATGATTACTCAATGAATCCTTGCGATTCCTCATTTGTGAAGTCAGCAGTTCCATGTCTTGCGAATTATCGAATACTGGCACTTGCACTTCGATCTCATGTGTTGATTGTCCTGCAAAACCTTTTTGCACTTCATATCCTTGAAAAGTGATAGAGTCACTAACTAAATTTGACAGTACAACCGGGTTTACAGAATGACTGTGAAGGATCACTTTTGTTGAAGGAAATAAGCCATAAAGGACACAGTGAATAAGTGTTTCAGCTGAAGGTTTTACTCCAACAAAATCACCTGTAGCTGTTCCTTCAAAATTAACAGTTATAAAATCATTTGCAGAAAATTCACTTTTGTCAACTCCAGATCTTGAAACCCAAATATTATTGTCTAAATCCCTTAAAGAATAGTTAGTTGAGGTTGCCGGCGACCAACCTTTGGTATTATAATTCCGAATTGTTTCGGCTAATTTTTCTTTAAGAACTTCCAAATTCATGTTACAAATGTAATCGAGATTTTTTTATCTTTTTACCATAAAAAAACGCGTTCAATCTAAGGACGAACGCGCTTCATTATTTCTATATTTTCTATCAACGAGAAAGGAGTTCTTTAACAAGTGATGCAATCAATTTTCCATCTGCTTTGCCTGCTAATTTTCCAGTCAAAACACCCATTACTTTACCCATTTCTTGGGGGCCGGATGCTCCTGTTTGTGCTATCGCAGCTTCTACTTCAGCGCGCACCTCTTCTTCAGAAAGCATTTTAGGCAAATATTCTTCTATCACTTTAGCTTGAAACAATTCTTCTGCAGCTAAATCCTCTCTCCCCTGCTGATTGTACAAATCATACGTTTCTATGCGTTGTTTGTGCAATTTCATGCAAATTTTCATAGCGACATCTTCCGAAACTTCTCCATTACCACCAGATGTTGCTTCCAATAATAATTTTGATTTAATGTCTCTCAAAGCAGCCAAACGTTCTTTCTCTTTGGCTAACATCGCACTTTTTATGTCTGCGTTAATGCGTTCCGTAAAATTCATTAGTCTACGTTATCGTGCAAGAAATTATTATTGCGAAGAGAAGTACCAGTCTCATCTTCCGTAAGTCCAAAACGACTCACAGTTTCTTGCGTACTCTTTTGAGAATTATCCAATTGAATGTTACGACGAACGTATGCTGGTTCATTTTCAAATTCTGTTATTCCTTCAGCTTTTTTCAATTTTGAAGTATAATCTTGAATTTTAGAAAGACGCTCTTGATTTCTGCGTTGCTGCTCTTCCGGTGAAAGAATTGATTTCGCTGTTACAGTGTCAAGATTTACTTTTTCATTGTTATCATCTTCCAAAACATGACGAACAACCTTTTCGACAACTGGTTCAGGTTCAGGTGTAACTGTTGTGTTTTCTACCACTTGCGCTGGAGATGAGATCTCCCAGTTGAATTGAACACCATTGTCATCTGCTTTTTCTTCTCTCAAAAAAGGTTCTTCCGTTACAGGCAGTGTGTTAACTGCAGGCTCAACAACATTTTGAACATTTGCTGTCGGTTCAACTAATTCATTTTTTAGAAATGGCTCAACAGTTGTTTCATTCACTACCGGTGGGGTATATGAATTTACTTGTGTTGGAGAATCAAGCGGTTTAACGATTTCATTTTTTGGTTCATCGTCAAGGGAGCGCACCGTCTTTTCAGGTGCCTTATAAAAACCCACATTGTTTCCTGTATTAAAACCAGTAGCAATCAATGTAATACCTATTTTATCGCCCAATGTTGCATCATAACCATGACCCCAAATAACATCAGCTGTAGAACCTGCTTCGTCTTGGATGTAATCTGTGATTTCAGAAATTTCATCCATTAAAACTTCCTTGTCACCGTAAGTGATGTTGAGTAAAACGTACTGTGCTCCGTTGATATCGCTATCATCAAGTAATGGCGAAGCCAAAGCTTGTTGAACTGCTGTAATCGCACGATTTTCTCCTTCTGCAGTTGCGCTTCCCATGATCGCGTGACCACTGTCTTTCATAACAGTTTTCACATCATTAAAGTCAACATTAATTGCACCTGTTACAGAGATCACTTCTGCAATTCCCTTTGCTGCGATTGTCAATACATCATCAGCTTGTGAAAAAGCATTTCCAATAGTTAAGTTGCCCGTAATCTCACGAAGACGCTCATTGTTTATCACTAACAATGTATCTACATTCTGACGAATTTTTTCCAATCCATCTTCCGCTTGTTGTCTTCTTTTTCTTCCTTCAAAATTGAAAGGCACCGTGACAATACCAACCGTTAGGATACCCATTTCTTTTGCAACCTGAGCAATTACAGGTGCTGCACCAGTTCCAGTTCCACCACCAAGTCCTGCTGTAACAAAAACCATTTTAGTGTTTTGGCTCAACAGTTCTTTTATCTCCTCGATATTTTCAATCGCTGCGTTCATTCCGATTTCAGGAATTGCACCAGCACCACGACCTTCTGTCAAGGATGTTCCAAGTTGTATTTTGTAGGGCACAGGAGAAATATCCAAGGCCTGACGATCAGTATTACATACGATGAAATCTACGCCAATGATTCCTTGGTCGTACATGTGATTGACAGCATTGCTTCCGCCTCCACCTACGCCGATCACTTTAATGATCGAACTCGTTTCTTTTGGTAAATCAAACTCCATATTCCCTCGTTTATTCTATTTGCAAATTTAATTATCTTCCTTGAACCAATCTACACCTCTTTTGACAATTGTATCAAAAAATGATCCTCTGTTTTTAACAGAATGTGTTTTAACTGCTCCGTTGCTTGCTGCTTCAGTAGTTGAATAGTTTTTCTCCAATGCCTCAAATCCTTTGAGTACCAATCCAATACCCGTTGCATACATTGGGCTTGTCAAGTTTTCGATGTGGTTATTGTTCGCTAAATGCTCAGTTGGATAACCAACACGCGTATCCATTCCTGTGATATATTCGAACAATTGTGTAATGTGCTTCAATTGAGCGCCTCCACCTGTTACAACGATTCCTCCAATCAATTTTTTCTGGTAACCCGAATTAATGATTTCATAATGCACCAATTCTATGATCTCTTCCATTCTTGCTTGAATAATACTCGCAAGATTTCTAACAGTAATTTCTTTCGGGTCGCGACCTCGCAATCCAGGAATGCAAACGATTTCGTTTTCTTGACTTTCAGATGCAAGTGCTGAACCAAATTTGGTTTTCAACATTTCTGCTTGTCGACGCATAATTGTGCAGCCTTCTTTGATGTCCTCTGTGATGACATTTCCTCCAAAAGGAATAACTGCAGTATGACGTATGATTCCTTCGTGAAAAATTGCAACGTCCGTTGTACCGCCACCTATGTCAACCAACACTATTCCTGCTTCTTTTTCTTCATCTGACAATACAGCGTCAGCGGAAGCAATCGGTTCCAGGATAATTTCCTTCACCTCTAATCCAGCTTTCTCGACACATTTTGTAATGTTCATGGAAGCCCCAATCTGACCCGTAATGATGTGGAAATTTGCTTCCAAACGGCGGCCGAGCATACCGATTGGGTCTTTGATTCCTTGCTCATTGTCAATAATATATTCCTGCGGCAATACAGTGATAATGGCCTCACCAGGTTGCATTACCAACTTGTACATATCTTCCACCAAGGCATCGATATCTTTCTGAGATATCTCAACATCAATATAATCTCTGGTGTGGATTCCTCGGTGCTGTAAACTTTTAATGTGCTGCCCTGCAATTCCAACATTCACGACACGCACAGTCAACTGTCCATCTACTCGCTCTTGAGCTTCCTCCACCGCAACTTTGATTGATTGTACTGTTTTCTCAATGTTCGCAACCATTCCTCTCGTTACCCCGAGCGACTCGCTTTTACCCATTGATAAAATCTCAATCTTTCCGTGCTCATTTTTCTTGCCCACGAAACAAGCGATCTTTGTTGTTCCTATATCCAGTCCGACTATAATCTTTGACATAACTGTTAATTTTCCTGCGTGTTACTTTCTATTGTTTTGCCTACAATCTGTTTATCGTACTTCAGATTGATTTCGGTGTATTTATTCCATCCTTCATAGGGGATTGCCTCACTGTAAAAGATCTTCAATTTCTCAAACTTCTCTTTTACCTCCTTGTCTGTGTTTGCTGTTCCGAAAACAATCTCTTGTCCCCCTACGATTGGCACTAGAATAAAATCTCCGCTCTTTTTAAGGTGAACTTGCCCTATCAGTGCCTGCATTAAGGGGTCTTTACAAACATAATTTGAAATACGATAGACATCATCTAGCTTTCGAATACTTTTCAAAGAGTCATTGTTGATAATCTCCGACACAGAAATTGAGGTTGGACGATCCTTCAAATTTCCGCTAACTACAAGCACGCGAGCCGTATGGATAGTCGACGTTTGCATGATCACCCCGTCATCATCCAAATAATACGATTCTCCAAACTGATTAAAAATGCGCGCAATTGGTTTACGGACCACCACATCAATTTTCCACCCATGACCGATGTTCGTGAAAACTTTCACTTCCTTGACTTCAGTCATCGCCCTGATAAATTTTTCAATGGCAGCGACTTTCAAATCACGTTGCATTTGTCCTTTAAAAACGAAACCACGACGCTTTAGTCGCTGATGCAATTCATGCTCATTTAAAAACGCATTTTCTCCTGTTACATGGATCACAATATCCGCTGTTTCAAGCGTGCTTTCTGATTGAGATTGTTGAGAAAGAACTAAAACTGTTATCACTCCCCCTAAAAATAGCGCCCATAACGATCCTTTCACCCACTTGTTCATGACAGCACTTTTTTTAACGGTTCAACAATGCGATCAATATCACCTGCGCCGATCGTTAACACTACCCCGTTATTGAATCCTTGGAAGCTTTTCAATACTTCTTCCGGCGAAAGAATTTTCTTGCTTTTCAAAGAAATTGCCTCTAATAAAGCTTCACTTGTAACACCTTCAATTGGCAGTTCTCTTGCAGGGTAAATTGGCATTAGAATTAAATCATCCAGTTTTGACAATTCTTTCGCAAATCCATCAAAAAAATCGCGTGTTCGAGAAAAAAGATGAGGTTGAAATATTCCAGTAATTTTCTTGTTGGGATAAAGAAGTCGAATGGATGAAATCAGTGCACTAAGTTCAGTTGGATGATGCGCATAATCATCTATGTAGACAAGATTTGGTTTTCTAAGATGGTATTCAAACCGTCTTTTAACGCCCAAAAATGTGCTAAGTCCTGTTCGAATTTCATTTTCAGAAACTGAAAGGAACTCCAAAAGTGCAATACATGCCAATGCATTTTCGGCATTGTGTATTCCTGGTATTCCGAGTTCTACTTCACTCCATAGCGAATTTGGGGTTCTGACATCCATGTAAAATCGCCCGTCATCCATGCGCAAATTAGATGCAGCATAATCTGCTGATTCAGAATCCAGCGCATAGGTGATTGTTTCTGCCGATGAATAAACATCCAAGCCTTCACGTTTCACCAAGCAACCAGCTGGGTCAATCAACTGCGTATACTGCTGAAATCCTTGAATAAATTCATTAGAATCTCCATAAATATCAAGGTGATCAGCATCGGTCGACGTAACAATTGAAGCAAAAGGCTTTAATTGCAAAAAAGATCTATCGAATTCATCAGCTTCAATCACCGTATATTCTGCACCTTTTCCAATTAATAAATTGGAATTAAAATTTGTTGCAATGCCGCCAAGAAATGCATCACAGGGTTTAGATGATTGATTTAGAATATGGGCCAACATGGAACTAGTTGTCGTCTTTCCATGTGTACCTGCAACACCCAATCCTTTGCTTTGTCTGGTTATCAAGCCCAAAACCTCAGAACGCTTGAATAAGGCCAATCCTTTATCCCGAATAAAAGCCAGTTCTTTATGGTCTCTTGGAATTGCAGGAGTGTAAATGAAAATAGTTTGTTGGATGTTTGGCAATGTTGAAATTGCGACCTCACCTAAATCTTCAAAATGAATGTCTATTCCCTCATTAATAAGTTCATGTGTGAGCGCTGAAGGTGTTTTGTCATACCCTGAAACTTCCCAACCCAATGATTTAAAATAACGCGCCAAGGCAGACATACCAATTCCTCCAACACCCACAAAATATGCGGCATTAAATTGATCGAAACTGATATGATCCAAGCGACTCATCTATCTAGCAATTTTTTCTAATTCATTCACGATGTCTGCTGTAGCATTTGGTTTAGCCAACTTTTTAATTTCAGAACTGTATGTCATCATCCTTGATTCATCCGTCATCAATTGAAAGACCACTGAGAATAAATGTTGCGTTGCCTCAGTATCTTTCACTAAAATCGCCGCATTTTTATTTACTAAAGCCATTGCATTTTTCGTTTGATGGTCTTCTGCTACATTCGGGGAAGGAACCAAAACCACTGGCTTACCAATGAGACAAAGCTCAGAGACGGAAATTGCACCTGCACGAGAAATAATCACATCGGCAGCTGCATACGCTAAATCCATTCGATCTATGAACTGCACAAGTTTTATAGAACCAACCTTTTTTTGATTCATTATTTCAAGCATTTGCTCGTAATAAAGCTTGCCGCTTTGCCACAATATTTGAATTTCATCATGACGGGCTATCTCAGCAATATTTTCAACTAAAGCGTTATTAAGTGTTCGCGCACCAAGACTTCCGCCGATGATCAAAATCGTTTTCTTTGAAGAATCAAATCCATAATAATTCATTGCTTCTTCGCGTTTCCCATCAATCGACACCATGTCATGTCTGACAGGATTTCCAGTTAATCGAATTTTCTCTTTTGGGAAAAATTTATCCAGACCATCATAAGCTGTGCATAACACATTGACTTTGGATGCCAAAAGTTTATTTGTCTTTCCAGGAAATGAGTTCTGCTCTTGCACAAGAGTTGGTAATTTCAACATAGTAGCCGCTTGTAATGTCGGGCCACTTGCATAACCACCTACTCCAACAACAGCTTGTGGTTTAAATTCCTTCAGGATGCTTCTTGCTTTGAGTAGACTCTTTACAATTTTAAATGGAAGCAAAAAATTTGAAAACGTCAGTTTTCGCTGAAAACCGACAATTGCAAGTCCTTCGATGCGATAACCCGCGGCTGGAACTTTTTCCATTTCCATTTTTCCCTGTGCACCAATAAAAAGTATCTCTGCCTTTGGATTTCTTTTTTTTATTTCATCCGCAATGGCGATCGCAGGAAAAATATGTCCTCCTGTTCCGCCACCTGATATAATTACTCGATCTAAATTCATTCTGCAGCAAGTGAATTAGAAAAACCACTGTCTTTTCCTTTTTCTTGACGATAGGCAATACTCTGAACGATTCCAATTGCGACACAAGTCATGATTAGAGCAGAGCCACCCATTGCCAACAAAGGCATGTTTTGACCTGTAACTGGAAAAACTCCTGTACAAACCAGCATGTTTACAGCTGCTTGAGTAAGTAATAATATTCCGATTCCAACACAGGCAAACGTTTCAAATAGATTATCGGATTGCAGAGCGATTCTGAAGATCCGATACAATAAGATCAGATAAAGTAAGATGAGGATGATTGCTGATACTAAACCAAATTCTTCCACAAAGCTGGAGTAATAAAAATCAGCGTAAGCCTCGGGAATATATTCTTTCAATTCTCCATCACCTACACCCAAACCAAAGATAGATCCATGTTGAATTGCAAATTTTGCATTCATCGCTTGGGCATTTGAACGCACATCATTGTCGTTCTCCATTTTATTCATGATACGATTTTCCCAGGTTTCAAAGCGCGGGAACAACTTTAGTTCTGGAACAGCCTTGTGCAAGCCAACGACTAGAATAGCTAACACTACTATTCCAACTAACGTCATAAAGATTTTTGATATCGGTACTTTACCGATAAAAAGCAAGGTCATACAGATTGCAAAAAGCAAGGCAGCCGTTGAAAAATTATCCTTAAGAATCAAAACACAAATAACAATAACAGGGATAATTAACGGTTTGTAGCCTTCTTTCCAACTCGATAGTTGATCTTGTTTTTTTGACAAAATCCGGGATAGATAAATGAGCAATGCCAGCTTTGCGAAATCTGATGATTGGAATGTAAGACCTATAAATGGGATTTTGATCCACCTTCCTGCATCATTGACTTTTGTACCAAAGAACAATGTAAATAAGAGCAAAGCTATACCGATGTAATAACCAAATTTAGAAAGCTGCATGATGTATTTTGGGTCTTTCTTATGAATCCAGAATAAGACCCCAAAACCAATGATTACATATACAAAATGCTTGAATAAATACTTAAAAGGTGTACCTCCCTCAATTTTTACAAGGATGGGCACAAAACTGTAAACACTCACCAATGAAAATGAGAGCATTAACAGCGTGATGATCCATATGACACCATCACCTTTCAGGTATTTCAAGTATTCCCTCATTAAGACCTCATCAACTGTATGAAATTTTCAAATTTTTCTATTTTTTCTATCACCTCTTCTCCTGAGGCAGTAAAAAGAAGTATTTTCTTCGGCGCTTTCAGATGATCAACAAAATAGAATGCATCAACAACCGTGTCCGTTCCAGCGCAATTGATCAGTCCATCCAGCCATTCGTCTTTAAAAGAAAATACAGATGCATCATAAGTGACAATAGAATCAATATTGTTCAACAAGCTAATGTCCTCATTGAGTAATTCATTCACCTCATCACTTCCCGCCATCCAAACAATTTTAAAAGGAAATGACTGCATTGTATTCAATAAAACACCGGGAGTTGGATTCAACCATGTAAACACATCCATTCCCCACAATTTTCCTAACGGACGCAGGGGCGAACCTTGTGCTTTCAACCCCTCAGAACGGGCCTGAAGTAATCGATCATCAGTTGTAGTATGTAGTTTATTCGCCATGATGCTCAGAATTTATTACAATGCTCTTACAGCATCCTTAAACTGGTTCCCTCTGTCTTCATAGTTCTCGAACAAATCGAAACTTGCGCATGCAGGAGAAAGCAAAACAGATTCATCCTTCTTCGCTAAACGGTATCCATACGCTACAGCCTCCATTGCAGATCTCGCCTCAACAATTGTGGGAATGACTCCAGAAAAAGTTTCCATCAATTTTTTATTATCTACACCAAGACAGATGATTGCTTTCACTTTGTCTCTAACTAGATCCATCAACTCAGCATAGTCATTGCCTTTGTCTACACCACCGACAATCCAAACTGTTGGTTTGTCCATACTTTCTAGTGCAAACCAAGTTGAATTTACATTTGTCGCCTTTGAATCGTTGATGAATTCGATTCCATTCACCTTGGCAACAAATTCCAATCGGTGTTCGACATTTACAAAGTCCTCTAGACTTTCTCTTACAACTTCTTTTCTGATTTCCAGAATTCTTGACGCTATCCCTGACGCCAAGGAGTTTTGGGTGTTGTGTTTCCCTTTCAGTGCTAAATCGTGAATTGACATAGTGAATTGTTCTTTTATGTTTATTGTTAGTTGTTTTTCATCTGCAAAGCCTCCCAGTTTCATTTCTTCTTTCAAAGAAAATGGTGCTGTTTGAGCTGTAATTGTTCTTTTTTCGACTTCTGAGCGAATGATTGGATCGTCATAATTGTAGATGAACCAATCGTTTTGTGTTTGATTTTGTAGGATGCGAAACTTTGAGTCGACGTAGTTCTGCATGACGTAATTGTAGCGATCTAAATGATCTGGGGTAATGTTTGTTAGAATTGCAATGTCAGCTTTGAACTCCTGCATGTCATCAAGCTGGAATGAACTTAATTCAAGTACAAACCAATCATAATTTTCTTCTGCTACTTGCTTGGCGAAGCTAAAACCAACATTACCAGCAAGTCCAACCTTAATGCCTGCTTTTTTGAGGATGTGGTATGTGAGCATGGTAGTAGTTGTTTTACCGTTACTTCCCGTAATACAAATCGTTTTTGCTTTGTTATAGAATCCGGCAAATTCAATTTCCGAAACAATGCGAATTCCCTTCTCTTTTATTTTGACAATTACCGCTGCTTTATCAGGTATACCAGGTGATTTTACAACTATATCTGCATTTAAAATTACATCCAGATTATGCCCACCTTCTTCCCATTTTATCGAATTGTCATTCAATTCGCTTTTAAAATTTTCCTTTATCAATCCAAAATCGGAAACATAC
>Ga0078894_10004567_pt1 | contig 10601 bp, 12 predicted proteins | sample LauGreSu1BDMLBSD_2_FD_67506 | JGI IMG/M metagenome (GOLD analysis project Ga0078894, IMG submission 67506) | Freshwater lake microbial communities from Lake Michigan, USA - Su13.BD.MLB.SD (version 4) (version 4) | ecosystem: Environmental > Aquatic > Freshwater > Lake | place: Lake Michigan... | reverse complement strand
ACCGCCACCGGCAACTTCCAGGTGATCCGCCACGAGCACCTGATCCGCATGAAGGATCAGGCGATCGTCTGCAACATCGGCCACTTCGACAACGAAATCGATGTGGCCTCCCTCAAGCAGTACACCTGGGAGAACATCAAGCCGCAGGTGGATCACATCATCCTGCCCAGCGGTAACCGCATCATCCTGCTTGCCGAGGGTCGTCTGGTGAATCTGGGCTGCGCCACCGGCCACCCCAGCTTCGTGATGAGCAACTCCTTCACCAACCAGGTGCTCGCCCAGATCGAACTGTTCACCAAGGGTGAGCAGTACGGCAAGGAGGTGTATGTGCTGCCCAAGCACCTCGACGAGATGGTGGCCCGCCTCCACCTCGACAAGATCGGTTGCAAGCTCACCGTGCTCAGCCAGGAGCAGGCCGACTACATCAACGTGCCGGTCGAAGGCCCCTACAAGCTCGAGCACTACCGCTACTGAGCTTGGCGTCGCCGGTCCCCTTCGCGGGGGCCGGCCTTTTCGTTGGCGCCATCCCGTGCGTTCGGGGAACCCGCCCATGGAAGACTGACGCCGTCCGGCGAAGAGCGATCCGTGGCCCTGGAACTGGTGCAGAAACTGCCCGAGATGATCGGCAACGCCGTAGAGGCCAATCCGCTGGCGGGCTACGGCGCGATCTTCGCGGCGATGTTCCTGGAGAACCTCTTCCCGCCGATCCCCTCCGAACTGATCATGCCCCTGGGGGGCTTCTACGTGCGCAGCGGCCAGCTGGCGCTGGTGCCCGTGGTGCTTGCCGGCCTGCTCGGCACCGTGCTCGGGGCCCTGCCCTGGTATGGCATCGGCCGGCTGGTGAATGAGGAGCGGATCGAGCAGTGGCTCGCCCGTCACGGCCGCTGGATCGGCATCAGCCCCCAGGAGTTGCACCGCAGTCGCGATTGGTTCAACCGCCACGGCACGGCGCTGGTGTTCTGGGGGCGTCTGATCCCCGGGATTCGCACCCTGATCTCGGTGCCCGCGGGCATCGAGATGATGCCATTTACGCCTTTCCTGATCTGGACGACCGCCGGCAGCCTGATCTGGACGCTGCTGCTCACCCTGGCGGGCTACGCCCTGGGTGAGGCCTACGTGAATGTGGAGACCTGGCTGGAGCCGGTGGCCAAGGTGATCAAGGTGCTGCTGGTCCTATCGGTGCTCGGCTTCAGCGCGTGGCTCGCTCTGCGCACCTGGAAGAAGCGGCAGGACAGCCACTGAGGGCAGACCCCTGAGGGGAGCCCGTCCCCAGCAAAAAGGCGTCCCGAAGGACGCCTGAACTGGCTTCGTGCCGGTTTGTAGCCCGGCTGGGCGAGTGGCACAAGCCCCGGCCGTCAGAAGGGCACTTCCTCCTCGCTCGGCTCCCCGCCGCTGAAGCCCCCGCCGAATCCCCCGGACGCGGCGGCTTCGCTGTCGCGCTTGGAGCCCAGCAGCTCCAGGCGATCGACGCGCACCACCGGCTTGCTGCGCTCCTCGCCGCTGGCCTTGTCGGTCCAGCGGTCGAGCTTGAAGGAGCCGATGATCCCCACCAGGGATCCTTTGCGCACGTAGTTGGCGGCCACCTCGGCCTGCTTGCCCCAGATCTCCAGGTTGAACCAGTCGGGTTCGTCGTCGCGGCTGCGGCGGTTGACGGCAAGGGTGAGGTTGGCAACCACGCTGCCGGATTCGAGGTAGCGCACCTCGGGATCGCGGCCGGCCCGGCCGACGAGGGTGACGGAATTGACGCCCATGGCTCTGTTCGTTCTGCGTTCAGTGGATCAATGATGCGGCACCCGTCGCCGGGAGCCACGTTCTTTTCGTTCCACCCCCCGGATCGCCAGGCCCCAGATCGCCCCCCCGGGTGGCCCCTAGGATCCCGGAAAACCTCCCCTTCTCCCCGCCCCGGGCCGCCTTCTCCGTGTTCTTTCGTCGCTTTCAGCTCTCCCGGGACATCGGTATCGATCTGGGCACGGCCAACACCCTGATGTACGTCTCCGGCAAGGGGATCGTGCTCGATCAGCCCTCCGTGGTGGCCATCGATCTGGAGCGCAACGTCCCCCTGGCCGTGGGCGAGGAGGCCAAGTTGATGCTCGGCCGCACCCCCGGCAACATCCGGGCCGTACGCCCGCTGCGCGACGGCGTGATCGCCGACTTCGACGCGGCCGAGCTGATGATCAAGAGCTTCATCGAGAAGGGCAACGAGGGCCGGGGCGTGATCGCGCCGCGGCTGGTGGTGGGCATCCCCAGCGGTGTCACGGGTGTGGAGCGCCGAGCCGTCCGCGATGCCGGGCTGGCGGGGGCCCGCCAGGTCCACCTGATCGATGAGCCCGTCGCCGCCGCCATCGGGGCCGGCCTGCCGGTCACCGAACCGGTGGGCACGATGATTGTCGACATCGGCGGCGGCACCACGGAGGTGGCGGTGCTCAGCCTCGGGGGCACGGTGGTGAGCGAATCGGTGCGGGTCGCGGGCGATGAGCTCAGTGACGCCATCAGCGTCTTCCTCAAGAAGGTGCACAACCTGGTGGTGGGCGAGCGCACCGCCGAAGACATCAAGATCCGCATCGGCTCCGCCTTCCCCGACGACGCCCACGATGCGATCTCGATGGATGTGCGGGGTCTGCACCTGCTCTCCGGCTTGCCGCGCACGATCAACGTGCGGGCTGGCGACGTGCGCGAGGCGATGGCGGAGCCACTCAACGTGATCGTGGAGGCGGTGAAGCGCACCCTGGAGCGCACCCCCCCCGAGCTGGCTGCCGACATCGTCGACCGGGGCATCATGCTCGCGGGGGGCGGCGCCCTGGTGCGCGGCATCTGTGACCTGATCAGCCACGAGACCGGCATCCTCACCCACGTGGCCGACGAACCCCTGCTCTGCGTGGTGAACGGCTGCGGCATGGTGCTCGAAGACTTCGAACGCCTCAAGCGGGTGCTCGACACGCCCGACTTCGCCCGCCCGGCGGCCTGATCCCCATGCCGGCCTCGCGCTGGGCCCGGCTGCGCACCCTGCGACCCCTGCAGCGGTCGTGGCCCTGGCTGCTGCTGTTCGCGGCCCTGCTGGCGGTGCGACTGAGCAAGGGGGCTGCCCTGGCCGACCTGTATGCCCTGATCAGCCGTCCGTTCTGGCCCGGCACCGCCCAGAGCGAATGGCTTCGCGCCGCCGCCCGCAGCGAACAGGAGCTGCGCCTCGGGGCCCTCGAGCGCGACAACCGCCGCCTGCGGCGCCTGCTGGAGCTGCAGCAGGAATCTGGCGATCGCCTGCGGGCGGCGGTGATCTCCCGGGAACCGGCGGGCTGGTGGCAGCAGTTGGTGCTCGGCCAGGGGGCGCTGGCGGGTCTGCGCCCCGGTCAGGCGGTGCTGGCGCCGGGGGGGCTGATCGGCCGGATTGGCTCGGTTACCCCCAGCACCGCCCGCGTCACGCTTCTCACCGATCCAGCCAGCCGGGTGGGGGTGTGGGTGGCCCGCAGCCAGAGCCATGGGCTGCTCAGCGGCGTCGGCACCGGCCGGCCGCTGCTGCGCTTTCTGGAGAAGGATCCCCTGGTGCGACCCGGCGATGTGGTGGTCACCTCCCCCGCCAGCACCCTGGTGCCCCCCAACCTGCCGGTGGGGGTGATCCAGAGCGTGGAGCTGGGGGCCGACCCGGCTCCGGCGGCGGTGGTGCAGCTGAGCGCGCCGCTGGAGGCGGTCGACTGGGTGCAGGTGGTGCGTCGCTGATGGCCCAGCTCTCGCGCCAGCCCGTGTTTCTCGCCACCGCGCTGTTGGTGCCCTGGTTCACCCTGGCTTCGCCGGCCTGGCTGAAGCTCGCCGGCGTGTCCCCGGCCTGGAGCGTGCTTTGGCTCCTCCCCTGGGCGCTGGTGGAGGGGCCCGTCTGGGGCGCTGTGGCGGGCCTGGGCCTGGGCCTGTTGGTGGATTCGCTCCATCCGGGTCCAGCCACGTTGGTGCCGGGGTTGGCCCTGCTGGGCTGGTGGTGGGGCCGCCTCGGACGCAAGGGGCGGCCAATCCAGCGCAGCTTCAGCCTCGGCCTGCTCGCCCTGCTGGGCAGCCTGGTGCTCGGTCTGAGTCTGATGGTGCAATGGGGCCTGCTCTGGGGCCTGGCCCGGCGGGCCGCGGGAGGCCTGGCGGCGGAGCTCCAGCCCGCCCTGCTGGCGTTGCCCGGCTGGAGCTGGGAGGATCTCGGCGGCGCCGGTCTGCAGGTGCTGCTCGCCCAGACCCTCCTCACCGCCCTGCTGGCGCCGATGCTGTGTTCCCTGCAGCTTCTCTTCTGGCGCCAGCTGCTCGCCGGTGCCCCGCCCCGCTGATGGCCTCCCCCCTGCCCCCGCCCCTGCCCCCGTCGTCGCGGCCCCCGATGCTGCGGTCCTTCGGTCGTCGCCACCTGCTGCGGGCCCTATCCCCGGTGGCCCTGCTCGCGCTGCTGGCGGCGGGCTGCGGCCGCGGCGGCACCCCCCCAGCGGCCCGCGAACTCAACGTGTGGACGCTCGATCTGGCGCCGCGCTTCACCCCCTACATGCGCCGGGTGATCGCCGCCTGGGAGCGCCGCCATCCGGGGGTGACGGTGCGCTGGACCGACGTGCCCTGGAGCTCGGTGGAGCGCAAGTTGCTGGCGTCGGTGTATGCCCGAACGGCGCCGGATGTGGTGAACCTCAACCCGGTTTTCGCCGCCAACCTGGCCAGCCGGGGCGGCCTGCTCGACCTGGGCCCGGTGCTGCCCGCCGGCGCCAGTGCCACCTATCTGCCGGCCGTCTGGGAAGCGGGCCGCCAGGAGGGCCGCACCTTCGCCATCCCCTGGTATCTCACCGCCCGCATCAGCCTGGCCAACCGTCGCCTGCTCCAGCAGGCCGGTCTGGCGGCCCCGCCCCGCCGCTGGAGCGAGGTGCCCGCCTATGCGGAGACGGTGCGCCGCCGCACCGGTCGCTATGCCCTGTTCGTCACGGTGGTGCCGGACGATTCCGCCGAACTGCTGGAGTCGATGGTGCAGATGGATGTGCGCCTGCTCGATGGGCAACGCCGTGCCGCCTTCGATACGGCCGCTGGCCGTGCCGCCTTCTCCTTCTGGACCGACCTCTACCGCCGGGGCCTGCTGCCGCGGGAGGTGGTGAGCCAGGGGTACCGGCGGGCGATCGAGCTGTACCAGGCAGGCGATCTGGCCCAGGTGGCCAGCGGCCCGGATTTTCTGCGCAACCTGCAGACCAACGCCCCCGGCATCGCGGCCACCACCACCCTGGCGCCACCGATCACCGGGCCCGGTGGGGCCACCAACGTGGCGGTGATGAACCTGGTGGTGCCCCGCCAGAGCCGCCTGCCCCGGGAGGCGGTGGACTTCGCCCTTTTCCTCTCCAACGCGGAGAACCAGCTGGCCTTCGCCGAAGAGGCGCGGGTGCTGCCCTCGGCGCGGCAAGCGCTGCAGCGCCTGGAGAGCCGGTTGCGGCAGGGGCTCCCCCGCGATCCGCGCCAGCGGCTGGTGGAGGAGGCGCGCCTGTTGTCGTTGCGCACCCTCGCCAGCGGGCGCGTGCTGGTACCCGCCACCCCCGGCCTCAAGCGCCTCCAGACAATCCTCTACACCCAACTGCAGCGGGCGATGCTCGGGGAGATCGCCAGTGATGCCGCCCTGCGGCAGGCGGCGCAGGAGTGGAACCGCTACGCGGCAGCGCGCTGGCCCTGAGGATCGCCGGCGAATCAGAACAAATTCTTAAAAATCGCCAGATCGCCTCCGGGGCAGGGCTTTCGAGCGCGCTCTCGGGCCCGTTTGAGAGGTAAGGTTGCGATTCTTCATCAGGCTTCATCCATCGAGATGCCCATGACTCTGGATGTCCGGTCTTCCATCCAGCCCGATGGGCTGACCCACGGGCATTCCGATGGGTACTCCCCTGGCAGCTCCGAGCAGCGCGCCACGATCCTGGTGGTGGACGACGAGCCCGCCGTGCGACGCGTGCTTGTGATGCGTCTCCAGCTCGCCGGCTACCGCGTGGTCTGCGCCGAGGATGGCGAGGAGGCCCTGAGCCTTTTCCACCGCGAGCAACCCGACCTGGTGGTGCTCGACGTGATGCTGCCCAAGCTCGATGGTTTCGCGGTCTGCCGGAGGCTGCGGGCTGAATCCTGCGTGCCGGTGATCTTCCTCTCCGCCCTCGATGCCATCGCCGAGCGGGTGGCCGGCCTCGATCTCGGAGCCGACGACTACTTACCCAAGCCCTTCAGCCCCAAAGAGCTGGAGGCCCGCATCGCCACGATTCTGCGCCGGGTGGGCCGCGGCTCGGCCGCCAATGAACCGCGGGAGCAGCCCGCCGGCAGTGGCGTTCTGCGCGTGGGCGATCTGGTGGTGGACACCAACCGCCGCCAGGTGACCCGCGATGGCCAGCGCATCGCCCTCACCTACACCGAGTTCAGCCTGCTGGAGCTGCTGTTCCGCGAGCCCGGCCGGGTGGTGCCCCGCGCCGAGATCCTCGAGCAGTTGTGGGGCTACCCGCCCCGCCGCGCTGCCGACCTGCGGGTGGTGGATGTCTATGTGGCCCGCCTGCGCGGCAAGCTCGAGCCCGATCCCCGCAACCCCGAGCTCATCCTCACGGTGCGCGGCACTGGCTACGCCTCCCAGCGCCTGGGGGATACCCCGCTCGCGGCAGCGGTCTGAGGGTCTCGCGTTCCTGCAGGATGGGCCCATCTCCCCTGCCCTTCCGCCTGCCTTGTCGGAGCTGCGCGATAACCGCCTCAGTAAGGCCGCAGAGCTTGAACTCCTAGGAGCTCGTGGGCCGGATGGAATTCCTGGGCTTGCTGGCCGGATTCCGTATGCGCTTCGCTTTGCCCCTACGCACCGCGCGGCGGCACTGCAGGAGGCCTACGCCGATCTGGAAAATGGTTCCGAGCTCGCCGACACGGTGACTGTGGCGGGCCGAATCCTCACCCGGCGGGTGATGGGCAAGCTGGCTTTCTTCACCATCGCCGATGAAACCGGCACGGTCCAGCTCTACTTGGAGCGGACCTACCTCGAAGCTGCCCATCCGGAGGAGCCAGGCGTCTTCTCTCACCTCACCACCCTCACCGATGCCGGCGACTGGATCGGCGCCACCGGCACCCTGCGGCGCACCGACCGGGGCGAGCTTTCGGTCAAGGTGCGCGACTGGACGATGCTCAGCAAGTCGCTCCAGCCCCTGCCCGACAAGTGGCATGGCCTGGCGGACGTGGAGAAGCGCTACCGGCAGCGCTATCTCGATCTGATCGTCTCCCCCCACACCCGCGAAACCTTCCGCCGCCGCGCCGTGCTGGTGAGCACGATGCGCCGCTGGCTCGATGAGCGCGGCTTCCTGGAGATCGAGACGCCTGTGCTGCAGGCGGAGGCCGGCGGCGCCGATGCCCGACCCTTCGCCACCCACCACAACGCCCTCGACCTGCCCCTCACCCTGCGCATTGCCACCGAACTGCACCTCAAGCGACTGGTGGTGGGCGGCTTCGAGCGGGTGTACGAGTTGGGGCGCATCTTCCGCAATGAGGGAGTAAGCACCCGCCACAACCCCGAGTTCACCTCGGTGGAGGTCTACCAGGCCTATGCCGATTACACCGACATGATGGCGCTTACCGAGGAGGTGATCGCCGCCTGCTGCCAGGCGGTGTGCGGCACCTTGGTGATCGAGTACCAGGGGGTGTCGGTGGATCTCACCCCCCCCTGGACCCGCGCCACCATGCACGAGCTGGTGCAGCGGGCCACCGGCCTCGATTTCCAGACCTTCCCCGACCGGGCGACGGCCGCGGCGGCGATGCGCGCCGCCGACCTAGAGGTGCCCGAGGCCGCCGACAGCGTCGGCCGGCTGCTGGTGGAGGCCTTCGAGCAACGGGTGGAAACGTCCCTGATCCAGCCCACCTTCGTGCTCGATTACCCGGTGGAGGTCTCGCCGCTGGCCCGTCTGCACCGAAGCCGCCCGGGGCTGGTGGAGCGCTTTGAGCTGTTCATCGTCGGCCGGGAGACCGCCAACGCCTTCAGCGAACTGATCGATCCGGTCGACCAGCGGGCCCGGCTGGAGCAGCAGCAGGAGCGGCGCCGTGCCGGCGATCCGGAGGCCCAGACGGTGGACGAGGACTTCTTGCACGCCCTCGAGATCGGCATGCCCCCCACCGGCGGCCTGGGCATCGGCATCGATCGCTTGGCGATGCTGCTCACCGACAGCCCCTCGATCCGCGACGTGATCGCCTTCCCGCTGCTGCGCCCCGAACCCCCCTCTGGCGGCTGAGGGGAAGGCCGCCTGGGGACCGGGACCGGTGCAGTGAGATACTGGAGGGGCCTAGGCATTCTTCCCCAACCGGGGTTCTCGGTCCCATGAGTGGTGAGCGCGTCGGTTTCCGCTTCAAACACGCCGATGCGGTCGTGAAGCGCAACCCCCAGGGCCGATCGCGCCGGGGGTGGGTGATGGAGCCGGTGGAGCAAACCACCAGCCGTGGCACCAAGATGCCCGCCTACCGCATCCGCTGGCGGGACAGCGAGCGTCCCGAGATCGTGCTCCAGCACATGCTGATCGCCGATCCCGATCCCACGCCGCCCCCCGAGGGCGTCAGCCTCGTGCCCCCCGTCCCCAAGAAGTGAGGGAGGTCGGGCCCCCGGCCGCCTCCTCCGATCAGCGGCCCATGCTGCGCCGCAGATTCTCCAGCTCCTGTCGTGCCTCGAACGCCACCCAGTCGCCCTCCAGGGTGTCCTGAGGGCTGGGGGCTGGAGGGGTGCCCTGCCGTCCGAGCTCCGCCAACTCCTTTTCCACCCCGGCGAAGCGGCGGCCCAGCTCCCCAAGCTCCTGCCAGCGCAGCCGCCCCTGTTCCATCAAGCTGGCGATGTGCGCCTCGGCCCGGCCGGCCAGGTCGTCGGCTCCCGCCTGGCGCGCCCGCTCCACCCGCTCCTGCCAGCGCCGGATCTCCTCCCCCAGCTCCAGCAGCCGCCGCCGCCCCAGCTCCGCCTGCCCCTGCAACTCCAGCCGCTGCCGCCGCAGCCGTTGCTGCCGGTCGCGGGCCTCCTGCTCCTGCAGCAGCGCCTCCTGCCCCGGGTTGGCGCGCAGGAAGGACTCGAAAGTGCTCTCCAGCCGACTCTCCAGGTCTTCCAGCCAGCTGCTGCTCCCACTCATGACTCGCTCGCCGGCGCGGACTCGCCGGGGGCACGCGTGATCAGCGGGGCCTCGATCTCCTGCTGCAGGGGTGTGATCGCTGCCTCGCGAGACCGCAACAGCAGCTGGGTAAGGCGGGCGATCGCCCCCTCGCCCAGGTCCTGCTCACCGATCTGGTCGAAGGCGTTCCGGTAGAGCGCCTCGAGCTGCTCGATCAACCCCTCGCGCACGGCGCGCATCGCCTGGCGCTGCTCCTCTCGGCTCACGGCGGCCCCTCTTCCTCTGGCAGTGTTCCCGAGTCTGCCTGGGCCGTGGCGCCCGGCACCAGCAGGCGCAGGGAGAGATCGCCGCGCGGGTCGCTCCAGGCGGCGGTTGTTCGCCAGCCAGCCCCTCCGGCCAGGGCCGTGAAGGCCTCGGGGCTGTATTTCACGCTGTGCTCGCTCACCAGGGGCTCCCCCGCCGCGAAGGCCCAGCACGAGCCCGCCAGCGTCACGCTCTGGGGTCGCAGGCTCACCAGCTCCATCGTGACGCGGCTGGGGCCTGGTTCCCAGCGCGCCCGGTAGCGGAAGGCCTCCGGCTGAAAGGTGCCCCCCAGGTCGCGGTTCAGGCGCTGCAGCAGGTTGAGGGCGAAGGCCGCGGAGACGCCGGCGGCATCGTCGTAGGCGGCCTCCAACCGCTCCACCGTCTTCGGGTGGTCGACCCCCACCAGCAGGACGCTGTCGGCTCCCAGGAGCCTCCGGAAGCGGGCCAGCATCGCCCCGGCCTCCGCTGGCTCGAAATTGCCGATCGAGCTGCCCGGATAGAAGCCCACCCGGCGTCGGCCATCCAAGAGCGGATGGGACGGGAGCGCCTCCAGGGCCGTGTAGTCGCAGCAGATCCCCAGCACCGGCAGCTCAGGATGGCGCCGTTGCAGTTCCTCGCAGGCCGGGGCCAGATGGGCGGCGCTGATGTCGAGGGCCACGTAGGCCTCCGGCCGCAGGGCCGCCAACAGGGGGCTCACCTTGCGGGCGCTGCCGGCCCCGAACTCCACCACCACCCCCGATCCCAGGGTGTTGGCCAGCTCCTGGGCCCGCTCCTCCAGCAGGGCGGTCTCGGTGCGGGTGAGCGTGTACTCGGGCTGGGCGCAGATCGCCTCGAACAGCCGCGAGCCCTCGTCGTCGTACAGCAGCCAGGCGGGCAACTGCTTCGGCGTGCGGGCCATCCCCTCGCGCACCAGCCGTGCCATGTCGGCCGGTTCGGGGTGCAGATCGAGCATGGCGGGGCTCATCGGTCGCGCGCCAGGCGCAGGCCCCCGGCCAGCCAGCGGCTCGCTGGGGGGAAAAAATTGCGGTAGGTGGCCCGTTCGTGGCCGTCGGGCGTGAGGAAGGCGCTGCCGCGCAGCACAAACTGGGAGGTCATGAATTTGCCGTTGTACTCACCCACAGCTCCGGCGGCGGGGGCGAAGCCCGGGTACGGACGGTAGGGGCTGGCGGTCCACTGCCACAGCAGCCCGTGGGCCTCCGGCAGGCCGGCAAGAGCCGCGCACTCCCATTCGGC
>Ga0078894_10004566_pt1 | contig 10601 bp, 7 predicted proteins | sample LauGreSu1BDMLBSD_2_FD_67506 | JGI IMG/M metagenome (GOLD analysis project Ga0078894, IMG submission 67506) | Freshwater lake microbial communities from Lake Michigan, USA - Su13.BD.MLB.SD (version 4) (version 4) | ecosystem: Environmental > Aquatic > Freshwater > Lake | place: Lake Michigan, USA... | reverse complement strand
GATATCAGAATTAAGAAGTGGCTGTGTGAGAGTAATAGTTGTGGCATCATCTGCTGTGACCGCATCTACAACTCCTAGTGAGATCCTGTTGATGACAGTCGTTTGATCTGTCATATTTGTTGCCAAGTTTATTGTGGCAACGTTCCAGTTTGTATCCTGGGGGAACGCCACCGCTTTATAACCCTCAGCTAAAGCAGCACAGCCTCCGAAAGAACTGTTAGAGTTTGTAATAGAAATTTCACCGCCAGATTTCACCCAGTGGTGAATACCCTGACCAATGGCAAATACAGAAACCTCCTGAATAAAAGCTTCATTGACGGCGCGGATGTGGAAGCTCCTTTTTGTTGGGTCCATCCTAACATTGTTTGGATCCAACGAAATGTAAGCGTCGTAGTTGGCAATTGTGTTGGTCCAGGTTTTTGGACCCGAATTATATTTCTGCCAACAGCTTAAGTCCCTCTGCAAGCTAACCCCAGTAAACTGAGCCGTAACCATGGACTTAAATCCAGTTACATCATTACCGTCTGCGTTGATACCGCAAAGGCCGTAAGCTGATCGCACGGAACAGTTGAAGATGTATGGAGAAGCCCCCAGTATACCATCTGTATCTTGTTCAGGGGTGCCAGGGGGCTGAGGGGCAACAATCTCTGTTTCGCCAGGGTTAACAGGAACGTCCGGGTAAGACTGAGAGAAAATTGTTTGAACTTTTGCATAGTAATCGTCCAAGTCTGCTTCAGAGACGAACGAAAAACAATCAAGAAGGTGGTGGCTCTCAGAAAGACCTTCTTTGTCTTTGAAAGTGAAGTTAAAGAAGAATCCCCCACCAGTAATCCTTAGGATAGAACCACGGTCGGTGTCAATATTTCCCGTCTTTGGCGGAACATACAACGGTCTGATAACGGTCTTCCTCAGGTCTTCACCAATAACTGATACACCCCTAGGTAGAATTACACCGGGGTAATCAACACTGTTCATAGCCCTTAGTTGGGCATCAGACGGTACGGTACCGTTTACCCATGCCGAAACAGACGCACTGCCGACAGCATTATCGATTGTGGCGTCTCCAGTGGCGCACTTAATTACAAAACGGTCAAATGACTGAGCATCCTGACCTAGGCCATTTTGAATCCTGGCTACTTCTAATGCAGCTCTTTGAATGGTTTTAAAAGGTTTTTGGGCAGTATAACCAGCCTGAGTCATTTGGTTGGTGACAACCGGAGTTACCGTATCATCGTAAATTCCAGTTACATAAATGTCACTTCCAGTCTCAGAGTTTACATATAAAGTATAAGTCCCCGTGAGAAGGGCCTCATTCAAATCAGCGGGACCATAAGAGGTTTGAGTCCAGATACCACCATAATTTATAAATAGATTACCATTCTCACTATTCCAATATAAACCACCTTCTGGGGCCCCCCCTAAGCTCGTTCCGATGACCGGGTTAGTAGTGGAGATAGGCAACGCTGCCTTGAGGTTAGATGCGTTAGTACCGTCCTCCACCAGACCAAAACCGGGAACTCTGCCCCAAGATAAATTATTACCACTTCTAAAGACCAGTTGACCATTCACCAAGGGGGAATTTGGCCATATGTAGGAGTTAAATGCTGTTAGACTGTTGGTCTTTACGACTCCTACAGACGAAGCAGATGTAAAATTTATGGTACCATCAGCTAAAATCTCAACTCCTGTACCTGCTTTAACACCCTGGACTTGATCTGCAAGAACTTCACCCTGGGTTGTATCTCCAGCTATGTATTGGGCTCTAGTTAATGGCATCTGATTTTATTCTCTAGTATGGTTATTTTACCCGCACTGCGGTGGTCACTGTATAATGCCAGCATCATCAGCAAGTTCCAGAACAATGCTGGGGCCCCACTTCAAAAATGATGGGGCGCTATATTTACCAGATGGACAAGTTATGAACTCAGCGTTAGTTATGACCCGGATGTTTATTGTAGTGCCTTCTGCGGGCCCTTCAGTGAAGATTATTTTAGATCCTTCTACCCTGTATGAGTAGTCACTTTCGGTCGCACCCGGGAAGTAAGGAATCTGCATGGACCCGCCCAAATTAACCACGATACCCTGGGAACTCACTGAAGCAGCATTAACGGGTCTTGGCAAAGTTTCCCCAACATCAAAATACCCGTAAGTCAAGTCAAACTCGGTTTTTACACCATTGAATTGACTAGAGATTGAATTTAAAGAGTATACTTGAACAGGGTAAACCGATTGAATAGCCCAGAAAGAAGAAGTACAAACAGTTCTAACATCAAATATGGTACCCTCTGCAAGAGCCTCGGAGAAAGTAATTTCCAACTCAGAACCAGAAATCCTGGTCATGGTGTAGGAGTAAGGCTCTAATGGACCAACAGTCGTAAGGGGCAACTGCTCAGTACCGCCCAAGAATACAAAAGTATTATTGGCATTGATGTCAAATGGAGCCAAATTAATTGTAGGATCTTTTGACACCAAAGTAAAGGAGAACCGGATACCGTCGATTTCTTGGCCATCTTTAATTTTTAGTGGCACCATTTGCAAGGTCCTATTGTCATCGTCAGATGTGATGATTCTAATATCACTTACTGCTCCTGATAGGGGGGCTTCACTAAAGGTTATTTGATTGCCATTAACTGTGTAGTCCTTGCCAGGCACCTGAGTGACAGCGCCCAGAATTGCAAAAATAGAGTTAGCTGAAATCTGAGTTGGAGGGATAGGCACTCCGCCTTTAGTTAAAGTGAAGGTTGTTGTAGTACCGTTAAACAGAGATGTGATTGAATCCGCTGAATAAACAGTAACCTGCCCAGGAAACTCCACAAATGGTTGTTGGTCACAAATTTGTTGGTTTGCCAGGTTTGCGGATGGATTGATTTGCTCGAAGTAGTTAGCTGTAAGGGCTTGTCTTTGGGGACCAAAAATGATGATTTCGCCCTTATCGTTAACTCCAGTAATTGTCAGCCTACCACTCCACAGAGTAGTTGCTTGGAAGTCAGCTGCCAATTTCCTAGAAATGTCATTTGTTTGGAATTTAGGTAGGCCACGGGAGTAGTTGTAATATCCGGTGTATGCCCACGTATGGGTATTGGCAATGACTATTGACGGTTGATTAAACTCTACGGGCCACCTACTGGTAGTTAGAGCGTATCCACCGGTCTCAGGGGTCAACGATAAGGCACCAATGGGCAAGAGTCTTTCCCCCCAGTATTTAGGTTGAAGGTAAGTCAGCAGAGACTCCGGGGAATATCCCATAATTTGGAAGAACCTTAGTATTGCTCTCTTAGTATTGGACCAATTGGGGTCATATAACCCGGGTTCGGGAATTGGATTGGTACTACAAACCCTGACAGAGGTCTGAATGGGCCAAGGGTTTGGTATAGTGCCGGTAGTAAAGTAGAAACTATTACCAGAGTTAAGTCTGATGGCCCTGACTATAGAGCCTGAAATGCCGATTATTTGGACAAACTCGTGATTGATGTCATTTCCAATTCTAACGATGGAGACGGTTTGCCTTGGGTTCTGCAAAACACTAGCAGATAAGACAGAAAATTCAACTACTTCGGGTCTATACCTCTGTGTGGGCCCAGGTAATTGTTCAGTTTGTACAACTTCTGGGGAACTGACTAGGAAAGTCTCCGGCCCGGTAACTAGATCCTTTAGGCAAATGCCGAGGGATTCAGACCCATCATCGTCATCGTACTGATTATTAACTGAGTAGGTGGTGTAAGGATTGGTAGACCCACGGAAGTAGGTGGAATTCGGATAAATTGATGAGTATTCATCAGCAGCATAAGACCCCTGGAAAGTCTGACTCACTAAATCTTGTCTCTCCAAAGTGCTAGTATCTACAAATGGGGAATTAGTAGATGTTGGGGACAGTTTCTCTGGACCAGATGTTGGCTGGAAGTTGTTAGCTTCCCCATAGTAAACTGAAGTCCAGTAATTATTTTCCGCAGCATACCAGTTTCTGTTGGCATATGTAGTGTAGGTTCCCGAAGGGTTGTCAAAGGTCAGATAACTATTACTATCAGAGTCATAATTCTGTACCCATGGCCTATCATAATCAGATGCCGTTATTGTAACATAATATTCTATGTCTTGGTTTCCATCCCCTATCAGGTAGTTAAACTGAGGAGAAGACCCCAAAACCCCCGTCTCCACTGCATCAACAGTGAATACGCGACCCCATCCCCCCAGTATTCCGGGGTCAAATTGAACATTGGGCCTTAAACTCGATGACCCGAGAATCTGACTACTTTGGTTGAGACGTAGAACATCACCTATTTGGGGGGAGATAGCATTTGATGACGTATTACTTAATACTATGCTATAGGACTTTTCAATGTCACTACGGGGGTCATGGAACCGCCTAATGTAGGGCACCCCTAAAATAGGAATTAGATTAACATCAGTTGGTATGGTACTATCTGATGACCTAATTCTCAACTGTGCAAATCTAGCTGGGTCGTCCTGACCGGTATTGATTGTGGGGCCACCATCTGTGGCTAGGAAACCACGGTATGTGCATTCCTCCGTCTCTACCCAAATTGCACTACCTGGCTTTAAGGAATAAGGTAGTAAATATCGTGGGTCAAAATCCGCACTCAATTCAACTAGCTGAATTTCGGTGTTAGTTGGGTCAATATAAGAGCTTACTATTCTGGACCCTAGAGAAAGAATCTTTTTATTTTCTGACTTTTCAGCTTGGCCAATAGTTAAGGCTAAAGGTCTTTGAATGCCCTCAAAGACAAATCCTTGGGCGTTATTTTGTGCCCCGCTTATTGTATTAATTCCAAGAAAACCCTCAGCTTTGAAAGCTACGGACCCGAAGTTACTTGTACTATTTGTTAGACTTGTGATTCCACCATTTAGTGACCATACTCCGATTGCTGGGCCAATAGTATACACAGATTGCAATTGAGCATAAGCCCCGTTCCTTACTCTGAACCCGAAATGTCTAAAATCTGTATCTGTATCTACTATCCCCAGGCTAAGGTTGTCGGATGTTTTCAAGTTCTGATAGTAATAACGTATGTTATTAATGGGTACTGAGTTTAATTCCTGAAGCTGGTCCTCAATGGTAACATCGACTATAGATGCGGGCCTTTGTGATAAAGGCTTAGATAGATACGTGTACTCAGTTAACGACCACCACTTTTGTTCAGACTCCAATGTTGTGTAAACTTCATATGCCGTTGGGTCATTTTGTAAACTGACAGATGTGCAAGAGTTAGCAATGATGGACTTAAACCCAAGGACGTTAGACCCATTAAAGTCAATAAAGCACATCCCATAATCAGACTTTAAGTTTACCTGATTGACATAGGAGGATGAATTTTTTGTAGTATTTGAATCTATGTTGTTGGGGAAAGCCGTATCAGTGGGTCCCACGATGACAAAATCACCTGTATTAACCAGTAAATTACCGTCAGTGACTTTGCCCCCAAAAAATACTGGGAAAGCTCTTTGAACCTTCGTGTAATACTCGGCTAAGTCATTTTTAGATGCTTCTTCAACTACCCTTAGTCTGTGGGCCGATTTCAAAATGATGGAACAGTTGAAAATTACTGCCCTGGAGTTGACATTGAGTGGTATTGATGTAAACGCAACACTAGGTCCCCCACTAAATGGCAATTGCTTTTCTGTTGATAACTGAAAAGTATATGTTGTTATGGGGATGGCATAGTATTCACCTGCAGAGAAAGTGCCAGTGCTTTGATCGATACCGGGCGAATACTGGATATTTACTAAATCATTCAACTCTAACCCATGGGGTCTTATAGTTCTGAATAACGCATAGGTATTCTGATTGGTAACTTCGACTACTTCACTGTAGTTTACTTTATCATTAATTGAGAAGTTGGAAAGAGACGAGTTACCAGACAGTTTAAAAATAGAAGTTGTAGGTTGATTAACTCCCGCTAATGCGGTGGGGAAAGTATGATTACGGTATGAGGGCACATAAGAGGGGCAAACTACGCACTTTCTTAAGTCTAAACCGACAATAGAAATACCAGATGGTACTATAATGGACCCGCTCTCAGTGTTAAATTTGCTTAAATCAGACAAAGAAATATTCCCTGACCCATAGTTTGATAAGTCAAGAGAGAAGTCGGACAGGCTCTGTCCGGCACCATTATTAGCAGTGAATCTTGACGACGCTAAAAAGATTGTGTACCTATTTGATTCACTTTTTTGGGACAAACCGGCCAGTACATTACTGATGTAAATTTTTGATAGCTCCAGGATAGCCCTTGTTACAGTCTGGTAGGGTAACGCTTGTCCATCATTGGCAATGGCATCTGTAGAAAACTGAAATTCTGGAGCTACAAATACTACGTTGCCATTGCCACCAAGGAAAGGCGCTGCGATTGACCTCCATGACCTTACAGCATCACCTACATTCAAAGTACCGTCAATGGTATTCAACCAGGTTTCACCCCTCTCTGGGGTGCTTGTGGGGGCATCTGGTAGAACTGCCGTGGGACCAACTTTAATTACTCTTCCGTCTGTTGTTCCAAAGAATAATCCCGGTTCTTGGCTATTGGTGTTTAAACCGATTTCACCGGGTTGTAGTTGGTTAGTGGGGCGCTTACCCAGGAGACTGGATTTTGCGAAAATGATTTTGTTTGCTGATTGTTCTCTGGTCATTGCTAAAGAGCTTTCTGTTTGAGCGCAAAGGCGCCCCTATTCTTACCCTTATTCCTTAGAGTAGTCTTTGACTCCGTCATATAAAATACCAATTACTTTGGCAGCGTCCTTGTTTGATAGCTTGGCCCATGGGCCTTTCTCGTAGGACGGCAACGGTTGTCTGACTTGAGTTGTAATCATTCGGGTTATTTCGTTATCTGAGATACCGTGACTCCTCAGTGCGTCATAGACTTTAGGCAGATTGTCCCTCATTTTTAGTAAATTTTGGGGGGCATCCCCCCTGATTGTCCCTTTATGCACCCCCATTTGGGGGTCAAATTTTGAATTGTAGTCCCCAGAAGTCATGGAATTGATTTTACTGAGGTCAAAAGTTGAGCCTCTTGGCAAAAACGCTTTATTGGTAAAAACCCCTAATGCCTCGGATAACGCTGCTTTGACATTTTGTTGTGATAGCCCCATGTCAACAAACCTGGACTTACCGGTTTTATCAATCAGGACATTACCACTGTGGGCATCGTTGTGGGCTATCCCGAGTTTATGGACCTGTGATCTTAGGAACCAGTAAGCATCTCCGATGGTGGTTTTCCCAACTTTATCCGAAGATTTACTGAAATTACTATAGTCGTCACCCGGCACCCGGCTCATGACTATGCGCCCATTTGTAATATAGACACCATGCTCTACTTTGGGTTTGCCTTTAGCTATTTCCCCATATACTAATTTGGGCCCTAAACCGGCTTTTCCCAAAATTTGAGTTATTTCCGCTTCTGTTGTACTTACTTGGCCACGTTTAACGGCGTAGCTTGGATTTCCTTTTACCAAGAGCACAGTACCGAATCCACCTTCTCCTAATTTGGTCCCCTTTCCTGTAGATCCGGACCAGTCAAATTGATCCTTAGTACCATTAATAACCCTGCCTACCTTAAAATTAGAGTCAAAATCTGAAGCATCATCTCTGGCCCATTGTGTATTACCGGTAACTATTTTTCCTGATTTTTTGAGTGGCTTCTGACTTACTTTGGCTACAGATTTTGTGCTTGGCTCAGCATCCGGCCCCACCCTATTTAAGAAGGTGGACAAACTCTCGGACATCTCATCACCTAGCTCCAATTCGCAAACATCTGTTTTTGTTATGCAAGAGTACCTACATGACTTCCCGATAGAGCATCTCTTTTTCCCAAACACGGAATCAACCCCCGTTTAATAGGGTCTCTAGCCTAGCAATTCGATTTGATACTGTGTCTATCTTTTCGGAATATGATAATTCTTCACCTGTGGCAATTCGGTGGTCGTCGGTTTTCTTTCTGGCTAGGTCCAAGGTAGCCATCTTAGCGTCTATGTCCTCGCGCTTCTTCACTAGTTCCTTAACTTGCTTCATTTGTTCCTGCAAGGATTGGAACGCCCCCCTTTGACGAGAGAGTTTCATCTTACCGTTAAGGGATTCTATTTGGTTGGTTAAATCCGTATGTTTTTTCCCAAGGTCATCATACTCGCTGTAGCTAGGTCGAAGTCCGAGGTCTACTGTAGGTTCCAATACAGTACCTTTGGCGTAATCAGTAGGCTTATGTGAATAAGCTTGGATCGCCTTATCGTATGCTTCTTTTGAGATTTTATCTTTTCTCATTTTAAGAGTCCATTATGATTTCTTTTACCCTAGTTGAAGTCAATATTTTTTCTAGCCATAATGTCCATGGCTTCACTCCATTTAAATTTATCCGACCACCAGGCAGACGATGACGGCCCCTTAGCGATGTTCTTGGAGTGCCTAGACTTAAACTTTTTGCGCTCCATTTTCATGCGTTCAGACTCACCCTCTTTAGGTTTGCCTGCAGTTTCTGCCCCCTTCTGACCGAACTTCTTTAGCTCTTCTTTACCGTCATGGCACCATTTTACCACATGGCTTTTCTCGTCACCAGGTTTAGTAGGGCGGGGTTTATTACAAGCCATTTTAGACTTATCGTAAGTCTCCCCAAACTCCTCAGCAAACATGTTATAGAAAGCCTCTAAGGCTTCATCGCTAAAATTTGCACTACCGTAAAGCATTACTCCTTCTCTCCATATTTCAAGTAATCTGCAATTGCCGTTAAACCGTGGGAAGCTTCTGAGATTTTTGACGCAATCCATGGGTCTAGATTACTGTCGGGGGTAATCATCTTCAAAGAAGAAGCAATGTTTTCTTGCATCGATTTTAACTGAGTAATTAGCATACCGCCATTGGCCTCAAAGTCACCTTCCCCCATAATAAATGTGGATGGCTTGGTGGCCGGTTCCTTCTCTAGGCCAGGGGCAATTGCCATCTTGTCCATTGGCATGAGGTCAGGGTTTTGCTCCCCGGGACCTTTACCAGGACTGGCAACCTTTGGGCCTTTAGCACCCTTGGCAGTATTTTCCACAAAGTTCAAGTCAAAGCCCAAACCTTGAAGACGTTTCCAATCGTACTCAGAGATAGTCATTTTATCTTAAGAAGTAATTAATGTTACCCTCTGCTTGACAAGGGTGTAATATCTGGGAATTCAACCTCTCCGCACCTAGCGAGGCCACCATTTAAATAGTTTCCGAAGTGGCGATGGCTTAATGAACCGTGTCCTCATGATTTCAGAAATTTCTAAATATAAACTATCTAATGTCTCCTTATTTCTTTTTATTGTTAAATCAAATTTGTCCCTCTCTTCAGTTCCGTACTGGACTGACAAGATGCCAATCGGCAAATTACCCACCTTGACTAGCCTATTATAGAAACATTCAATCCCGTTTCTAGACAAATAGTCCTTACAAGCTTGTGGCAATTCTTCACTAAATTTTACGGTCAACCAGTCATCTTCTTTAAGCATGGCCTCAATTTCCCTTATGAAACTGCCTATTTGAATATCTTTAACCGGAGATGTCATAGCAGCACTATCTTTAGCTGTGTAGGTATTGGTTGTGGACATTTTTTGAAGGTGGTACCCGGTAAAATCAACTTGCCCATTGTGGAAAGAACACAAAATAACTCTAGAGGCATTTGTTATGATACCAATTTGAGCCAAACAAGTGTTAATTTCTTTTTCTTTCTCAATGTGGTTTAGGAAAACATCCAGTTTATTTATAGTCCTAGGGGCAATCACCTTGGTAACAAGGGCCCAAAGGGCAAACCCAAGAACCAACACAGAATCACCGGTAAAAGTGACATTAACTGGGGCTTGGGGGGTTGGTTGCGGAGCAGGGGTCCCTTGTTTGATATTGATTGGAGTGGCCATAGGATTTGATAAATTATTTGGTTTTAGAATGCTTTTTCCAAAGGTCGTTATCGGCCTGACGAGCCTTACCAACCCCCGTAATAAAAGAATTCACCCTAGCTAATGCCCATTGCTGGGGAGATACCCCGGGGCGGTGGCCGGAGCGCCATGCTGCAATGCCCCTACTATATACTTCCCTAAGAATACTAGCAGAAATGCCAGACTTCTCTGATTTTGCCTTCAGGGCCTTGCTAGACCCCTCCGAATATTTATCATCAAAGGCTTTCGTTGCGGGGGATTGGGGGATTTTTTCGTTTCTTTTTCTGAACTTATCGTCAGATTCCCAGTCTTTGTATAGATCCTTAGAGGATACTCCGGGGTCTTTAGCCTTTTGCATTGTGTCTTTAGCTTCTTTTTTGGCAATAGTTTGCTCCTCAGAAGTCAATCCTTTTTTGTACCTGTCGGGCAGGGCCCTCTCTACAAACTGCAAATCAAAACCAAGACCCTGAAGGCGATTCCAATCATATTCCATCAGTCATTACCCGGTAAACCACTTTCGCCATCTTTCAGCCTCTGCCTGACAGTTTCCGGCAAACCAGACTCCCATTTGTTTTTGATTGCAATGCGGATGATGGCAGCCATGACCTTACGCGGATTGGCAGTGCGACCTACTGATGACCATGCCGCAGCGACATCTTGGGGGCTGGCAATTGGAAAAGACGTTCCGGGGCCTGCGAATTT
>Ga0078894_10004565_pt1 | contig 10602 bp, 10 predicted proteins | sample LauGreSu1BDMLBSD_2_FD_67506 | JGI IMG/M metagenome (GOLD analysis project Ga0078894, IMG submission 67506) | Freshwater lake microbial communities from Lake Michigan, USA - Su13.BD.MLB.SD (version 4) (version 4) | ecosystem: Environmental > Aquatic > Freshwater > Lake | place: Lake Michigan... | reverse complement strand
CTACCGGGTCAATTGACTCCCATCTTTGCCCTGACTGGCTCGAGCGTCGGACGGCCGAAGAGCCGTCCGGCTTCGCGGTGAATTGGCGAGTTCTTCGACACTTCCGACCGAGGCTGGACTTCCTTTGGACGGCGGTGCGTGCGCTCATTCAGCAGGATCCAAACTTGTTCGCGGCGAGTGCTGGCATCATGCGCTTTGCAGGCTTGACCATGACGGCCTAATCGAAGCGTCAGCGATCCGGATCCCGTGACAGCGGGTAGGCTCCAGTGATGTGCGAGGTTAAAGCACCTTCGATCCCGGTGCCTGGTTTCAGCGTACGAATTCGGGTAATGGCGGGTGTCTCGATCGGGATGGGACATGTCGCTCGCTCGGTGTCGCTGGCTCGGGCACTCGAGTCGATCGGCGCCCAGGTGGATTGGGCTTGCGGATACGAAACAGCACGATTCTTGTACGAGCGCGGTGTCTCAGCCGAGCGAGTCACGCGGTTCGTCAATGACGCAATTGTGAGCCATGAGGCTCTACTCGATGACAAGGCACAGTTGCGTGATGCCGAGGCCTGCCTCTCGGGGAACTCAGTTGACTGGGTTGTGGTTGATTCATACGCATTCGGGTCAACTTGGCATCGCGCCATCCGCGATCGTTCGACGCGAGTGCTCGCCTTCGACGATCTACTCGACCGACCACTAGACGTCGATATCGTTGTGAACGCAGCGACTTCGGCTGACGCTTATCTGCAGCTCGCGCCGGGCGCGAAAGCAATCTGCGGTTTGAGGTACGCTGTGACGGGTCACGCTCCAAGACGTGGTGGCGACGACCAAGGAGATGTATCAATCGCCTTTGGTGCCAATGACCCTTTTGACATGACAGGGAGGGTCCTCGACGCCGTCATGCGTTCGCCGTCGGATCTTCTTCGGGGGCTACGGACTCTCTCTATCAGGCTTGGGCCGCATGCGCCACATCGGAACGGCGTTGAGAGTCGTCTGCGCGCCATCCCTCGCGCCCGGTTCGCCCAGCCCGAGGATCGGAATTCGGTGCTGGTGATTGGCGCGGCGGGAGTTTCGCTGCTTGAGCGAATGCAAGACGGAGAACCTTCAATCCTGCTCTGCGCATCTTCGAATCAGAGACGCTTGTTGGAGGCGGCCGTGAGGGCGGGTGCCGCGGTCGAAGCGGCTGATGCCGACGATGCGGTCCGGATCGCTAGCGAGCTCATCGAGGACCCCGGTCGGAGAACATCGATGTCCGCTGCGGGACGGTCCGCAGTCGATGGGATGGGGGCGCAGCGAATCGCCCGGGTGATGAATCGTGCAATTGGGGTGCGGCTGCGACGCGCGGAATCATCCGATGCGGAGCGGCTCCATCGATGGCGCAATGATCCGGCCGTTCGATTGGCGTCCCTTTCTGGCGATCCAATCCCATGGAGCATGCATTTAGAGTGGTTTCGAGACTGTCTTCGAAGGTCTGATCGAACCCTACTCATCGCGGAGCGTGCTGGCCACCCGGTTGGAACCCTGCGATTCGACGCGCAGCAAGCCGTGGCCACAATCTCAATCACCGTCGACCCCAGCCTGGCGGGTGCGGGCTTTGGCCCCGCAATGCTGGATGCCGGGTTTGGTTGGATCCGGCGGGAAATGCCGGAGATCGCGCTGCTGCGAGCTGAGATCCGACCGGACAACGCCGCCAGTCGCGCCGCATTTGAGTCAGCTGGCTTTCGAATGGCCGCGGCGATTGAAGATAGGCTTGAGTATCACGCGATGGTCCGACGCCAAGAGAGTTCGCCATCATGAACATTTGTACCAATCAGCATCCCCTTGTCATCGCCGAGTTGTCCGGCAATCACAACGGCTCGCTGGAGCGTGCGCTCGCAATCGTTGATGCTGCTGCGGACTCCGGTGCGCATGCGCTGAAGATCCAGACCTACACCGCCGACACCATGACGCTTGACATCAGGGATCGCGAGTTCCTGATCTCCGACCCCCGAAGCCCATGGCATGGCCGGACGCTCCATGACCTGTACCGGGAGGCGCACACGCCGTGGGACTGGCACCGGCCGATCTTCGAGCGCGCGCGCGAGAGAGGGATGATCGCGTTCAGTACGCCGTTTGATGCCACGGCGGTTGACTTTCTGGAGTCTCTCGATGTCCCTTGCTACAAGATCGCAAGCTTTGAGGCCACAGACCTTCCGCTGATCCGACGAGTTGCAGCGACGGGCAAGCCGCTCATCGTCTCGACGGGCATGGCATCGCTTGCCGAGATTGATGCGCTGGTCCGCGCTGCGCGAGCCGAGGGCTGTCGAGATCTGGTGCTGCTGAAGTGCACGAGTTCGTACCCGGCGACGCCTGAGCACTCCAATATTCGGACGATCCCGCTGCTTCGAGCAAACTTCGGCTGTGAGGTCGGGCTTTCCGACCACACCTTGGGGATCGGGGTCGCCGTGGCCGCCGTTGCACTCGGGGCGTCCGTCATCGAGAAGCACTTCACCCTCTCACGGGCGGATGGAGGGGTGGACGCCGCATTCTCGCTTGAACCGCGCGAGATGCGAATGCTCGTCGACGAAACGCAGCGAGCTTGGCAAGGACTCGGCGAGCCAACGTTCGGTGCCGGCATCACGGAGGAGGGCAGCCAGGTCTTCAGGCGATCGCTGTACTTCGTTCGGGATCTTGCCGAGGGCACGGAAATCGGCCCTGAGGATGTCCGATCCATCCGACCGGGATACGGGTTGTCGCCGCACTGGAAAGATCATGTGATTGGCAGGAAGGTCGCGCGAAGCGTCGCCCGCGGTACACCGGTGACCTGGGGAGTTCTTTAGGAGGTGAATGCCGTGGTTCAGGGAGCGCCCATCATCCGGACGAAACGAGCGGTCTTGAGGCCGCTCGTTGAGGCGGATGTTGGCCAGTCGTATCTGAACTGGTTTTCCGACCCCGAGGTGGCTCGATTCATCGAAGCGGCGCGTGTACCGCAGTCGGCCGAGTCGTTGCGTTGTTTCGTGAGGTGTCGAGCGGGGCATCCAGATGTTTCGTCCTTTAGGGTTGTTTCGGCCGAGACAAACGGCTCGTGGGCACCAACAAGTGTGATCCATGCGCAGGATCGATTGGCAGCGATGAGCATCATGATCGGAGCTACAGATTGGTGCGGAGTCGGCCTTGCGGGAGGGTTGATGCCCGCAGTGGTGCTCACCTTGCATGAATTTCTCGGCGTGAGGAATGTCGATCGCGGCGTGAACCGGGAGAATCTTCGGGCGTATCGGGCGTATGAGCGCACGGGGTTTCGGGACTTGGGCGAGACGAGTTCTGGGATTCGGATTTGCCTGGACATCGCGACTCTGGTGGACGCGGCAGGAGGCCTCAATGCCGCTACGTGACGGGGTCGGCTATCTGGCATTCGATGCATTGGTCAGCAAGTGCGTCCCCGGGGCTACAACTCGCGCTAGACGCATCAGGCAGATCGTGGCAGCGCACGCGTTGGGCGGTTTCATGCAACGATGGGACGCAACCGACCGCCGAGGCGATCCATCTCCGGGAAGCAACGGCGAGGATGTCGAGACTGAGTTTGGCACGTTTCAGCCGGCTCAAGCGCGGTTCTCGCCATCGGCATCCGCAGTCTTACGCGGCCTTTGGATGGGGCTTCTTGCTTTGGGCGCTGCCATGTGGGCAACTACCTTGCCCGCCCGGCGACGTCGTGTTGCTGGGAGCCATACCATTTTGATTGGGACTTCAACGGGCGACTGCATCCGCGATGGATCGGACAAGCGCTTCGTGGAGTTCTGCAGGCACGGACCGGTTTCACGCTTGCATCCACCGACCAGGCTGTTTGTGCAGTCAGCGCACGGCGGCATCACCTCCAGTGATCCGCAGATCGAGTACTCGCCTCGTCCGCTTTATGGTCTGCTCCGTGGCTCAGACCTGACGGCGCTGGCACGCCTCCGCTTGGGCATGTTGCTGTTGGTGCGCGCGACCCAAGCTCTTCTCGGTACCTGCGCGGATCGACAGGCGGCTCTTCTCGTGCGAGACGTCATCGAATCAGCGGTGGTTATTGCTCTCGTCCGGGCGGGCAAGCTCGAGCGGGTCCTTTTTACGAACAGTTCAGCTAGCAGCCAACCACTCTGGGTACGGTCTGGTGCCGTGCCGTGTTCGATGATCTGGTACTCGGAGAACAGCAAGTGGCTTTGGCAAGTTGCCGAGGGAGAGGCGGAGTTCCCGATCTACAGGCATTTGTGTATGGAGGAGCATTGGGTCTGGACTGAGTCGCACGCGAATTGGTTGAGATCCCTCGGACCTTCGGGGCCGATTCATGTGGTGGGGCCGATTCTTTGGTATCCGTCGCACCGAGCGGAGCCGTCGAAACCTTCGCCAATCGCTTGGGTCACGGTGTTCGATATCCTGCCACTTACGCCGTTGAGAGCCCGAGCGATCGGCTTTGTGGATGACTATTACTCATGTGAGGCGTGTATTGGATTCCTTAAGGGTGTAGTAGAAGCTGTTGAAAGGCTGAAGGGGGGCTGCAAGACAGACGTCCGAGTTCGTATCAAGCCCAAGCGAGTTCAGGCTTACATGGATCCTGCATATGCGGAGGTGCTGAACGCCTTGGTGAGAGATGGATCTGTGGAGGTCATTGATCCGAAGGAGGATCTGTTCGACCTTGTGCGGCACTCGGCTATCTCGGTTGTGCAGCCGTTGAGTTCGCCCGCGCTGGTTGCTGCCCACATGAAGGCGCGCGCCTGTTACTTCGACGCTTCCGCGCGCTTGCGTATTCCTGAGCACCTTGATCCCGCGATCATGTTCGTGCAGGACGTATCATCTCTTGAGCGTGTGATTTTCGATGCGGTCATGGCCAAGTCCGTTGACCGTCCCGCTACGATTCCGTCATGAGCTGGAACGTGTTGCTGTCGGCGCCGTACATGGTGCCGTTTGCCGATCGGTTCGTGCCCGAATTGCAGGCCGCCGGTTGCCGCGTGACGGTTGCACCGGTCGAGGAGAGACTTGAGGAGACAGATCTGCTTCGACTGATGCCGGAGATGGACGGCATCATTTGTGGAGATGATCGCCTGACACGCCGCGTCATCGAGGCGCTACCGCGGCTGAAAGTGATCTCGAAGTGGGGTACGGGGATCGATTCGATCGATCAACAAGCCTGTGCCGATCGGGGCGTTCGCTTGTGCAACACGCCGAATGCATTCACGACTCCGGTCGCCGATTCAACTCTGGCGTACGTGCTCGCGTTCGCGCGGCGTTCATTCGAGATGGATCGTGCGATGCATGCGGGTGACTGGAGAAAGATTCCCGGTCGCGCTCTGCATGAGTGCACGCTCGGCATCATTGGCGTGGGCAACATCGGTTGTGCTGTGGCGCGTCGCGCGCGTGCGTTCGGGATGAGGGTGCTTGGCTGCGACCTACGGTCCTTGTCTCCCGGCACCTTGTCCGAGTTCGGCATCGAGCAGGTCGATCTGAATGTTCTCCTGGAGCAGAGCGACTTCGTCACGCTGCACTGCGACCTCAACCCCACCAGCCGCCATCTCCTCGGCCGCGAGGCGTTCGGAATGATGAAGCCTCAGGCGATCGTGCTGAATCTCGCCCGAGGACCATGCGTCGATGAATCGGCGCTGGTTGAGGCTCTCCAGGCCGGCCGAATTGGCGGTGCGGCCCTCGATGTCTTCGAGGTCGAGCCGCTAACCATGAGCAGTCCGCTGCGCGGGATGCCGAACGTGCTGTTGGCGCCGCACAACAGCAACAGCAGCGCAACGGCGTGGGAGCGAGTGCACCGATCGACGATTGATCAGCTGCTTGCTGCGCTTCGCCTGAGCCCATGACTCATGCGAATCACTTTCATTGGACAATCCTCGCTGCTGCTCGAAGGTCACCATGGCGCCGTTCTTGTCGATCCGTACTTCTTCGATACCTGCGCGGAGCGTCACGGGACCCATCTGTGTCGGCTGAAGCCGCCCGGTGTCGCAGTGTCGGGGCTTCCTCCGCTGACGGCGGTCCTCGTCACCCATGAACACGACGATCATGCGGATGCGGCCAGTGTGCTCGCAGTGGCGCGCAGATTTCCCGGGTTGCCGGTGCATGGGCCGGCTCCGGCGGTCGAGACCGTGCGAGGCCCGGGCGTGATCGAGCGACCGTTGGTCGCAGGCGCAGGTTGGCAGGATCTTGGCCCGAGCATCCGGTTCATGGCCACGCCCGCGGCGCATCCGACTCGGGAGCGGCTCTCCTGCGGTGCGGATCGGTGGTGCGGGTACGTGATCGAGATAGATGGCGTGAGGGTCTGGCATGCGGGCGACACGAGCGGGCACGACGACGTGATTGCTGCTGCTCGGGCGGCGCACCCGCTTCGCTGTGGGTTCCTCCCCGTGAACGAGCGCAGTTTCCAGCGCGAGCGCATGGGCATCATCGGCAACATGTCCCCTCGCGAGGCCTTGCAACTTGCGGATGAGGTGGGTCTTCCTGAGATCGTTCCAATCCATTGGGATCTCTTCGAGTGCAACGGCACGTCTCGCGGGGAGGTCGAGGCGGCTCATCGGGCTTGTGGTTCCCGGGCAAACGTGCGCTGGATTGAGCCCGGTGATTCAATCGAGGTTTCTCGGGACGATTCATGACGGTTGCACCCTGCTCAATCATCATCAGGACCTTCAACGAGGCAAGGCACCTTCCAGAGTTGCTCGCATCGATCGCCGCTCAGGATCATCCTGCGGATCGGCGAGAGGTAGTCGTCGTCGATTCTGGGTCGACGGATGGAACCATTGACATCGCTGTGCGAGCGGGCTGCCGTATCCATCGGATCGACAAGGACCGATTCTCGTTCGGTCGCTCGCTGAATGAAGGCTGCGCGGCATCGTCGGGAGACCTGTTGGTCTGCGTCAGCGGCCACTGCGTACCAACCGATACGCAGTGGCTCTCGAGACTGCTGGCACCGTTCGGCGATCAGAGTGTTGGCGCAACCTATGGTCGACAGGTGGGCGGTCCGGCCACGCGATTCAGCGAGCACCAGATTTTCGCGAAGTACTTTCCCAACGGAGGCCCGTCACAGTCCGCCTTCTTCACGAACAACGCCAACAGCGCATGGCGACGGGATGTCTGGCAGCGCTTCAGGTTCGACGAGGACTTGACGGGCTTGGAGGACATGCACCTTGGCAGGCGTGTGGTGCAGTCTGGATTGCGGGTTCAGTACGTGGCTGAAGCCGCTGTTCACCACCACCACCACGAGTCATGGGTTCAGGTTCGGCGTCGCTACTTTCGCGAAGCGGTGGCATTGCGTGAGGTCATGCCTGAACTTCACCTTTATGCCTCGGAGGCGGCCCGATTCTTCGCAGCGGCCGTCATGGGCGATCTGGCGCGTGCGTTGTCCGAACGGCGTGCGCTTCGATTGGCACCCGAGATCATCATGTTTCGCTTCAACCAGTATCTGGGTGCCTGGCAGGGAAACAGCTTGCACAGGAAGCTCTCCAGTCGCGAGAAATACCTGTACTTTTACCCATCATGAAGCGAGCAGTCGTCATCACGGGTGCCGCCGGCGGTGTGGGGCGTGGCATCGTTGCCGAGTTCCGTGCTGCTGGCTGGCGCACCTTTGGAGTGGATCGCCCGGGATCGGCGCCGTCAGGCGCGGACGTGGACGTTCCATTCGACCTCCGTGCCGTCGCCACCTCGGAAGCCGATGGCGACAGGTTCATTCAGGCATTGCGAGCCGAACTTGGCCATGATCGTGTTGAGTGCCTGGTGAACAATGCCGCCGTTCAGATGCTCGGCACCACCGAGGCCGCCACTCTCGATGATGTTCGGGAGACGCTGGATGTCAATGTGATCGTGCCGCTGCGCTTGACGCAGTTGCTGCTGGGCGATCTGGAGCCCGCGCAGGGCAGCGTGATCAACATCTCCAGCGTTCACGCGGTCGCGACAAAGCCCGGTTTCGTCGCGTATGCCACCAGCAAGGCGGCGCTCAGCGGCATGTCGCGTGCAATGGCGATCGATCTGGGCGGACGGGTCCGCGTCAATGCGATCGAGCTTGCGGCCACGGAGACTCCCATGCTTTCTGCGGGGTTTGAAGGTCGCGCGGAGGACTTCAGACGGCTTGCCGGCTGCCATCCCGTGGGTCGTATCGCGGCGCCGGGTGAGGTTGGCCGGGTTGCCGTGCTGCTTGCGAGTCCTGAACTGACGGGCTTCATCACGGGCTGCTGTCTGCGGATGGACGGAGGCGTCACGGCCCGCCTTCATGATCCCTTATGATCAAGGGATGGGCGTCATGCATGTCGTTGCCGTCATCCCAGCGAGACTTGGAGCGAGCCGATTTCCAGGCAAGCCGCTCGCGCCGATCCTGGGCATGCCCATGGTGGGTCACTGTGCGCTGCGCACCGCAATGTGCCCGCGTGTGTCCAGCACGCATATCGCGACGTGCGATCGTGAGATCGCCGAGTTCGCCAACTCGATCGGCATCGATGCCGTGATGACTTCTGACCGCCACGAGCGCGCCAGTGATCGCGTCGCTGAAGCTGTCCGTACGATTGAGGAGCGATCCGGCCGGCGTATCGATGTCGTGGTCATGGTTCAGGGGGATGAGCCGATGGTGACGCCGGGCATGGTGTCGGATGCCGTCGAAGCATTGGAGCGCGACCCCGGAATCCAGGTCGCCAATCTGATGGCGCCGATCGATGATCCCGAGGATTTCGAAGACCCCAATGAGATCAAGGTGGTCGTGGATCGCAGAAGCGATGCGCTGTACTTCTCCAGACGCCCAATCCCCGACGATTCGAGGCTGCGGGATGCCACGCCCCGCTGGAAGCAGGTCTGCGTCATTCCGTTCCGTCGGGATTTCCTCTTTCGCTACCTTGAACTTGAACCGACCGCACTGGAGCGAGCCGAGAGCATCGACATGAATCGGGTACTCGAGCATGGAATCAAGGTGCGAATGGTGCCGAGCAGGGATCGAACGGTGTCGGTTGACACCACGGAAGATCTTGCGACGGTGAAGGAACTGATGGCCAGCGATCCACTCGTGGCTTCCTATCTCGGTCTGGAGCGCGCCCCGTGACTAGCATGCGAGAGTTCGCGCGTGCCTCGGTTCGTGGCGTGCTGAGAGGGTTCGGACTGCTCGGCGCGAGTCGTGTTTCGTGCCTCGTGCGCGAGGAGTTCGAGCCCGTGCGATCGATCGTGCTTCCGGGTGGTCGGCTAGTGCGGTTCGCCACGCCGAATCTCGTCGCGAGGCACCGCGCCGTGACGCTCTTCGAGAAGGAACCGGAGACCATCGCTTGGATCGATGGGTTTCGTGATGGAGATGTTCTGTTCGACGTTGGTGCGAATGTCGGAACGTATTCAATATACGCGGGGGCGTCCGGTCATCGGGTCATTGCGGTCGAGCCTGAGTCGGGTAACTATGCGCTTTTGAACCGGAACATCGCATTGAACGGTCTGGACATGATCGTGACGGCATACTGTGCGGGGTTGTCCGACAGCAACGGACTGTTTCAGTTGAATCTCTCGACCACGCAGTCCGCAAACAGCCAGCACCAACTTGGGACCGCGACGGATTTCGAAGGTCAGGCGTTTGAGCCCATGTTTCGGCAGGGGGCGGCGGGTTTCACACTGGATGCCTTGGTGGCGGCCTGCGGCGTGACGCCTAACCATTTGAAGATCGATGTGGATGGTCTTGAGGCTGCGGTACTTCGGGGCGGTGCCGGTACCCTCTCGAATCCATGCCTCCAATCAATTCTCGTGGAACTGAACGATTCGCGTCAGGACCATCGGGAGGCGGCATCGTGGCTGGCTGCTCGAGGTTTCCGCGAGACGGTTCGCGGGCAGTCTGAGATGGTTGCTCGGGGCAGGTTCAGCGACTGCTTCAACTGCGTGTGGCGCAGGGAGCAAGCCTGATGCCTGCCGGATCATCGCTCCGAGGCTTGCTTCGGCGGGTGGCTTCGGGAGGCCGCCAATTGCCTGAGCCGCTTGGTGTCGGACTGCATCGAGCGCGATCAGCGACGCGGGATCCTGTGATTGTCGATCGTTTCATCCTCTCGAACTTTTACCAACCAAGCCCTCGCCAGAAGCTCTACCAAGAATGCCTGAGGGCCGCTGGCATGGAGTGGTCGGACAACTTTCCGAAGCAGTGCCGGTACGACCTGCTGGTTCAGCTCCTCGAACATGTGCTCCGGCACGGCATCCGCGGTGATGTAGTCGAGTGTGGATGCTGGAAGGGGCACTCCACCCGCATGCTCGCCGCAACCATGTCGCGGTTCGGTGGCGGCCGGCGGCTTGAGGTGTTCGACTCTTTTGAGGGCGGACTTTCCGGCAAGACGCCCCAGGACCGAAACGAGCGCTTCGATCTCACGCCCGCGCAGATCGAGGAGGAACGGCGCACCTTCAGTTCCACCGAGGCTGAGGTGCGCCGCGCTCTGGAGGGCTTCGACTTTGTAGGACTGCATCCAGGCTGGATCCCGGACCGGTTCGGTGATCTCGCTCCGAGGCCATGCGCATTCCTGCGCATCGACGTCGACCTCTATCAGCCGATCCGAGACACGCTCGAGTTCTTCTGGCCTCGACTGGAACCGGGCGGAATCGTGGTGCTTGATGATCATGGCTACTGCCAATTCCCCGGGGCGCGCCGCGCGGCCGAGGAGTTCTTCGC
>Ga0078894_10004564_pt1 | contig 10602 bp, 7 predicted proteins | sample LauGreSu1BDMLBSD_2_FD_67506 | JGI IMG/M metagenome (GOLD analysis project Ga0078894, IMG submission 67506) | Freshwater lake microbial communities from Lake Michigan, USA - Su13.BD.MLB.SD (version 4) (version 4) | ecosystem: Environmental > Aquatic > Freshwater > Lake | place: Lake Michigan, USA... | reverse complement strand
TGGCCATGAAGCAGTGGTCCGACCCGATCCCATCCCGAACTCGGCCGTCAAACACTGCATTGCCGATGGTAGTGCCTGTATAGCTTGCGCGAGAGTAGGTTGCCGCCGTTTTTAATTTTGGGATTCTGGGGGAGGCCTTCTGGTCTCCCCCAATTTTTTGGTCGGATGGTTTTGGTTTGTTCCGTCGGATGAATCCTGACTTTTGGGGTTATTATTTGTCGGAATGCTGATCCGAGCTGAGGCGCTGCGGATAGGGTCAGAATCGTGATTGAGCGGTGGTCGCTTTTTGAGATTGAATGAGGCCGCGATGAATCCTTACCGGGAGATGGTGGCTGGGTATGCGAGGTGGCTAGAGATTGGAAAGCAGATGCCGATGGGAAGGGCGGTTGGGGCCGACGCTGTTGTTCACGGGGCAAGCGGGCCTGTTGTGATGATTTTTTCGCCCCACCCTGATGACGAGTGTATCGTTGGTGGGCTGCCGATTCGGCTGCAGCGGGAATGTGGGTGGAAGGTGGTGAACGTGGGCGTGACCCAAGGAAGCAGGGTAGATCGGCAACTGGAGAGGTTGGGGGAGTTGCGTGGGGCATGTGGTTATCTGGGATTTGAGTTGGAGACGTTTGGAGAACGTGGGTTGGAGAAGGTCTCACGAAGTGCCCGCGTTGAAGATCCGGACGGTTGGCATGGCAAGGTGTTGGCAATTGCTGACGTGTTGTTAAGGCATTCCCCGAAGGTCGTATTGTTTCCGCATGCAATGGATTGGAATGCGACCCACATTGGCGTTCATCATTTGGTCATGGATGCACTCTCCCATCTTGGAGGGAGCTTGAGCACTTCTTTGGTTGAGACCGAGTTTTGGGGACAGAACTACAGTCCGAACCTTTTGGTTGAGGTGGATCAGCAGATCCTGACCGATATGATCACGGCATTGACCTATCACGTTGGTGAGGTGAGGAGGAATCCGTATCATCTGACCTTGCCTGCGTGGATGGTGAACAATGTGCGTTTGGGTGGGGAGACGGTTGGCGGTCAGGGTGCGGTTCCTCCGGATTTCGCCTTTGGAACGGTTTACCGCGTTCGCCGATGGCAGGACGGGAAGCTGGTTGAGTCCTTTGCGGGTGGGCGGGTTCTTAGGGCATGCGACAGGCCCGATACTTTATTTTTTTGAATTGTTGAGGAGGTCAACGATGAGGCTTGGCATCTTGTGGTTTCGGTTGCGCCTGGCGGCACCTGTTTTTGTGGTTGGCCTTTTTTTCGGTGTGGTGCGCCTTCTAGGAGGAGGGTTTGTTCAAACGGAGTTCGCGATTGGCCTGTGGGTGCCTCCCCGGTCCGCTGGTGATTTCGCGGCGAGGTATCGGGAGATAGCCGGTGCCAACTTCAATTTGGTTGTAGCGAACTCGGTCCCGGATGCTGCCCTGCAGTTGGAGTTGTGTCATGCTGCAGGGCTTCATGCGGTGCTGGAGGTTGCGGGTCCGGTGGAACAGCATCCGCAGGGTGAAGGTTGTTGGGGGTACCACCTGATGGATGAGCCCGGTGCGGGCTCTTTTGCGGGATTGGCACAGCAAGTGGAATTGTTGCGGATGTTTAGGCCGGGCCGACTCGCCTACATCAATCTTTTCCCTAACTATGCCAGTCCGGCCCAGTTGGGCACGCAAAGCTACGAAGAGTACGTCCGTCGGTTCGTGACGGAGGTGAAGCCGGATGTGCTGTGCATGGATCACTATCCGTTCATGAGGCCAGACAGGGACACGCGGGAGGCATATCTTGCGAACCTTGAGACGTTCAGACAGCACGCCAATGCCGCTGGAATTCCGTTCTGGAACTATTTCAATTCAATGCCTTTTGGTGAGCACTCAGATCCAACCGAGGCCCAGATTCGGTGGCAGGTGAATGCGTCACTGGCCCACGGGGCGAAGGGGGTCTTGTATTTTTGTTACTGGACTCCGGGGAAGGGGGCTGGCGGGAAGGGGGAGTTTCCCAAGGGTGGGGCAATCCTGACTGCGGAGGGTATACGGACGCGTCACTACGATGAAGCGCGACGGATCAATGGTGAGCTCAAGAACCTGGGTCCTACGTTGATGAACCTGACTGGGAATGGCGTGGTGCGGGTTCGGGCGACCGCATCGGCAAGTGATTCTCCGCGAGGGACGGGGCTCGTACGGGTGGGGATTCTTCCCGGCGATCCCCCAGCCAATTTGCTCTTGGGTTCCTTGATTCATCGGGATGGGCGTCGGGCTCTGATGGTTGTGAACCACGACCATTCGTACACGTGTTGGCCGACATTGCGCTTTGAGGTGCCGGTTTCGTTGGTGCGCGAGGTCGATCGCAACACGGGTCTCGAGGTGATCCCTGTCGACAGCAGTCCCGAGCTTGAGGGTTTTCAGTGTTCCTTGGGCGCTGGCGACGCACGTCTTTTCCTCTTTCCGAGGCGGGAGTGAAGAACGGGTTGATGAAATGGACATCCGAGAAACGCGGGGAGGCTTGCGGATCAGCCAGCATGGCGTGTTGATCAGCGAACTTAGGAACCTCCCTGGTCCAACGCACAGCCTGTTCGACGTGCTGGCGGCCTTGATGGTGATCCTCTTCCGATCGGGTCGGGTGGGGCTTCTGGGTTTTGCAGGGGGTAGTGTGATGGCGCCGCTCCGTAAGCTTGGATTTGGTGGCCCTGTGGATGCGGTCGATTTGAATCAGGATTTGTACCGGATATTCCGTGATCGGTGTGGTGGGTGGGCTGGGGACGTGTTTTGGCACCATGGTGATGCCGTCGAGTGGTTGAGGAGCCAGGATGGTGGGTTTGGGCTCATTGTGGAGGATTTGTCAGTGCCTGAGGGCGGGGACGTGATCAAGCCGGGCGTCAGTTGGGATGAGCTGCCTCGTTTGGTTCGTTCGCGTCTGGCCAAGGGCGGAACGGCGATCTTCAACCTGCTGCCCGGCGGGGATGGGCAATGGCCAGATGGGCTCCAGGAATTCCCGCTTCTCGGATTGGAAATTGTTCAGGTAGAACTGGAAGAGTACTGCAATCGGATACTGGTGGTCGGTGTGACGCCGTCCGCGCGGGTGATCGCGCGCCGGTTGGCGGTAGAGCTTCGTCGACTTCGTTCAAGGCAGGTGGGGAGGGTGCGGGTTCGGGCCGGTCTGGGACGCTGATGCGAGGCAGGATTCATGCAGGAATTGCATCGATCGCTCGACACTCTGCCTTGGGTCTGGCTTTCTCGACGGGATTTGTTGCGGACGCATGAACGCTGAATTGTTGGTACGGGCCAAAGAACTGGGTTTTTCCGATCGTCAGATCGCGCACCTCACGAAAACCACTGAGGACGTGGTCCGGGCGCGGCGTAAGGAGATGGGGCTCGTTCCGAGTTACCGGTTGGTGGACACCTGTGCGGCCGAGTTTGAGGCTTATACGCCCTACTACTACTCCACCTACGACCGTGGGGATGACGAGGTTCGCACGTCGGGCCGCAAGAAGGTCATGATCCTTGGTGGTGGACCCAACCGGATTGGTCAGGGAATCGAGTTTGACTATTGCTGTGTCCACGCGGCCTTCGCGCTCAAGGAGGACGGGTTCGAGACGTTGATGGTGAATTCGAATCCCGAGACGGTTTCGACGGATTACGACACCAGTGACCAGTTGTTCTTCGAACCGCTGACCCTTGAAGACGTCCTGCACATCTACGAGCGCGAGAAGTGCTGGGGTGCGATTGCCCAGTTTGGTGGGCAAACGCCGTTGAATCTGGCGTTGGGCCTGAAGAAGAACGGGGTGAACATCATCGGCACCTCGCCGGAGAGCATTGAGATTGCGGAAGATCGCAAGTTGTTTGCCGCGATGCTCGACAAGCTGGGGATTCCCCAGCCGAAGAATGGTTTGGCGACGAACGAGGCCGAGGCGCTCGCGGTCGCACGTCGGATCGGCTACCCGGTACTTGTTCGTCCTTCCTTCGTCCTGGGTGGGCGTGCGATGCAGATCGTTTACTCGGACAGCGAGCTGCAGCACTACATGCGCGTTGCCGTTGAGGCATCGCCTGAGCGGCCGGTGCTGGTGGACATGTTTTTGGAGGATGCGACCGAGGTGGACGTCGACTGCATCACGGACGTGGGGCAGTTCTCTAACCCATCGGACGGGACGATCGTGTTGGGAGGGATGCTGGAGCACATCGAGTTCGCGGGAGTCCACTCCGGGGATGCGGCCATGGTGCTGCCTCCGCACACGCTCAGTCCGGGAGTCATCGATACCATCCGTCGGTACACCCATGCGATGGCGACGGAGCTCAAGGTGATTGGACTGATGAACGTCCAGTACGCCGTGAAGGGAGACACCGTGTATGTGCTCGAGGTGAATCCGCGCGCATCCCGGACCGTGCCCTTTGTTTCGAAGTCGATTGGGGTGCCTTTGGCGAAGCTTGCTGCGAAGGTGATGGCGGGCAAGACGCTGAAGGAACTCGGATTCACTGAAGAGATCTGGCCGAAGTATTGGGCGGTCAAGGAATCGGTATTCCCGTTCAACAAGTTTCTGGGCCAGGACATTGTCCTGTCGCCTGAGATGAGGTCCACGGGCGAGGTGATGGGGTTGGATCCTGAGCTCGGGGTTGCGTATGCGAAGGCCCAGATGGCGGCCAACTCTCCATTGCCGCTGAAAGGGCGGGTGTTCATTTCGGTGGGTGATCCGCACAAGCAGCACGTTGCCGAGGTGGCGCGGCAGTTCGTCGAATTGGGATTTGAGCTGGTTGCCACGAATGGAACAGCCAACGTTTTGGAGGCGGCAGGGATGAAAGTGCAGCGGGTCTTGAAGATTGGGGAAGGCCGGCCTACAGCGGTCGACCTGCTCAAGAACAAGGAACTTCAGCTGGTGATCAACACGCCGAGTGGATCGGCGCCTCGGTCCGATGAAGTCCGGATCCGGACCACGGCGGTGATTACGGGAACGCCGATCATGACGACCCTGAGCGGGGCCCGGGCGGCGGCGATGGGGATCGCGGCGCTTCAGAAGTCTGGATACTCGGTACGTACGGTGCAGGAGTATCACTGAACTGAAGGTGGAGGGGGGGGTGATCGTTTGGCTGGATGGGAGGCTGGCCAGATTGTACGCACCCGTACTAAATGATTGCCTGAGTTCCGGGGCCGCGACATGTTCCCGAGCGTCGCATAGGCTGACCACTGCCATGAACCTGCCCCATCTCGTCCGCGCCGTCCTTCCCCTTGTGCTTGGGTCCTTTCTGGCCCAAGCGGGACCCGTTACTGGTTGGATGAATTGGCGTGGACCACGCCACGATTCGGTTTCCGCAGAGAAGGGTTTGCCTACCAAGATCGATGCGGCCAGCCCGTTGTGGTCCGTCGAATTCCCGGGGCAGAGCACTCCGGTCATTGCGAATGGGCGGGTGTTCATCAACGGCTACCTGGGTGAAGGTGCGGAGCTGCAGGAGGCGGTACGTTGTTTCGATGCGGCGACTGGCAAGCTGATCTGGGAGCACCGGGAGTCCGACTTCCTTTCCGACACGATCTACCTCCGGTACGCCACGTCCTCCCCGACGGTCGATCCCCAGACCGGCAACGTTTACGTGCTGTTCACGCAGGGGTTGCTGTGCGCGTTTTCCCCCGAGGGGAAGCTCCTCTGGCGGCACTCCATGATGGAAGAGTTTGGCCGGCTGACTTTCCCGAATTCACGGACGGCGTCGCCAGCGGTGGATGGCGAGTTGGTGATCACCCGGGGAATCACGAGTTCCTGGGGGGCACATGGTCCTGCGGGTGACCGGTTCTACGCCTACGACAAGATCAGTGGAGAACTGGTGTGGAGTTCTGCTCCTGGGGACCGTCCTCAGGACAACACGTTTTCGAATCCCTATTTCGACGTCTGGGGCGGGAAGCGGGTCCTGTACAGCGCGGGTGGTGACAGCACGCTCCTGGCGTTGAATGCCCGGACTGGGGAACCGCTCTGGCGCTTCTCCTTCGCCAAGGCCGGTGCGAAAGGCGGCATCAACGCGGCCTTGGTGAAGCAGGGCGGCAACCTGATCGCGACCCACGAGTCGGAGAACCTCGATTCCTCGGAGATCGGTCGCATGGCGGCTTTCCGCATTCCCCGGCCGGACGAGGTCAAGCCCACCAATTCGATCATCCCGCATGTCTTCCCGCCGAAGACCTTCGAGGTTTGGCGCAACGGGGTGGGTTCGTTGGCGAGTTCCCCTGTTGTCGTCGGCAACCGGATCTACGAGGTCAACGGTACGGGTGAGCTCTGCTGTGTGGACGCGGACTCAGGGAAGGTGCTTTGGAAGAAGAAGGTTGGCATCGAACAGCGCCAGAGCACGCCGTTCTACGCGGACGGATATCTTTACGTGGCGATGTACGTGACGATGAAGGATTCCAAGTCCGCAACGACGTCGGACGCGGACAGCGTGGCCAATGGTGACCTGATCGTCCTCAAGCCGTCTGATGACGGTGCTGAAGAGGTCAGCCGTACCCAGTTGGTCGGACGCTGTTTTGGTTCCCCTGTTGGATATGGTGGTCGGGTTTACGTGCAGACCGACAAACGGTTCTACGCGTTTGGCAAGGTGGCCTCGGAACCGGCACCGGTCTCGCTCCCTGAGTGGCCGAAGGCCGGATCCGCTGCCCAGTTGCAGGCGATCCCGTACGAGTTCCTCTTGCGTCCGGGGCAGACCCAGTCGTTCCGGATCCGTGCCCTGGATGCGAACGGCTTCACCGTCGACGAAAACGTCGATCCCAAGTCGGTGACGTGGGAGCCCTACGTACCGCCGACGGCCTTGGTTCGGGCGTTTGCGAACGCCAAGTTCAATCCGGATGGCCAGTTGGTGGCGACGCCGGCGCCGGCCGCGAGTGCCGGTCAGTTCAAGGCGACGCTCAAGCGTCCCGATGGGTCAGTGCTGGTTGGCTACGTGAAGGGCCGGATCCTTCCTGCTCCTCCGCTCAAGTTCGACTTCCAGCAGTTTGCCCTGACGAACAAGACCACGAACACGATGGAGCCGCCGACGGACTTCGCGTATCCGCCGCTCTCCTGGAATTCTGCCCGTTTCCGCTTTGAGGTCCGTGGCAAGGAGATGGATGGTGCCAGCACGAATCAGGCGCTGGTGAAGACGATCGACAACAAGCTGTTCCAGCGCGGGCAGGTCTTCTTTGGATTTCCGACGTTGTCCAACTACACGATCCAGGCGGACGTCCTGAGCGAGGGCAATGCCCGCAAGATGTCCGAGGTTGGCGTAATCAATCAGCGGTACGCCATCATCCTCAAGGGCAACTCCAAGGAGATCGAGATCAACTCCAATCAGGAGCGGATCAAGACGAGCAAGCCGTTCAAGTGGACCCCGAACACCTGGTACACCCTCAAGTCGAGGGTCGACATGCAGCCGGATGGTTCGGCGGTCGTGATGGGCAAGGCGTGGAAGCGCGGCGAGCCTGAGCCGGAGGGATGGTTGATCACCTTCACCCACCAGAATGGCCACAAGATGGGTTCTCCTGGATTGTTTGGCTTCTCGCCGCAGGAGCAACGGGTTGCCATCGACAACATCACGGTCACTTTGAACTGAAGCGCGCTTTGCGAACTCCGAGCCCACGTACACCGATGAAATCCATTCCAATCCTGACCGTGGCCCTGCTCGCTGCGGGCGTCGTGTCCCGAGCCGAAGACTGGCCCCAGTGGGGCGGAAACGACCCCGGGCGCAACATGTATTCCACGGCCAAGGGCCTTCCGGAGACCTTTGACCCTGGTAAGCTCAAGGCGGGCACCGAAGAGATCGATCTGGCCACCACCAAGAACGTGAAGTGGGCGGTGAAGCTCGGATCCCAGTCGTACGGCAATCCGGTGGTTGCCGGCGGCAAGGTGTTCGTGGGCACCAACAATGAATCACCCCGCGACAAGCGTCATGTGGGGGATCGGTCCATCCTGATGGCCTTCGACGAGAAGACCGGTCAGTTCCTATGGCAATTGGTGGTGCCGAAGCTCAAGTCCGGCAAGGTCAACGACTGGGAAAACCTGGGCATGCTGGCGGCGCCGCTGGTGGTCGGGAACAAGCTGTACGTGGTCACGTCCCGTTGCGAGGTGCTCTGTCTCGACACCGAGGGCCTGAAGAACGGCAACGACGGCGAGTTCAAGACCGAGGCTGCGTACGTCGTGAAGGACACGCCCAAGGAGGGGCAGCCCTTTGAACTCGGGCCGCAGGACGCCGACATCCTCTGGCGATACGACATGATGGATGAGTTGGGCGTGTTCCCGCATAACGCCTCGAACTGCTCGGTGATCCTCGTCGATGGTCTCCTGTACATCTGTACCTCCAACGGTCAGGACTGGACCCACGTCAATATTCCCTCGCCCAACTCCCCGAGCTTCATCGCGCTCGATCCGGCCACCGGCAAGTTGGTGGCGGAAGACAACGCGGGTGTTGGCCCGCGCATCTTCCACGGGCAGTGGACTTCGCCGGCGGCCGGCAAGGTGAACGGCAAGTGGCAGATCTTCTTCGGCGGTGGCGACGGTGTGGCCTACGCCTTGGATGCCAGGCCCCAGAAGGGCAGTGGTTCCGCGATTGTCCCTGTCCTCCCTGGAACGGATCCCGGGCTCACTGAGGAAAAGGAGACGGACTACCTCAAGAAGGTCTGGTGGCTGGACATCAATCCTCCCGAGTACAAGGCCAAGGACGGCAAGCCGTTCAAGTATCCGGCGGCCGAGGGTCCCAGCGAAATCAACTCAACGCCGGTCTTCTACAAGAACCGGGTCTACGTGGCATCGGGGCAGGATCCCGAGCACGGTGAAGGTGTGGGCCGGTTGGTCTGCATCGATCCGAGCAAGCCGGGTGACATCACCAAGACGGGAGTGCTCTGGGAGTACAAGGGCATCAAGCGCTCGATTTCGACCTGCTCGATCGACCCCGCCACCGGCCTCCTGTTCATCGGCGACTTCTCCGGTTTCGTGCACTGTCTCGACGCCGAGACGGGCAAGTTGCAGTGGGTTTATGACATGAAGGCCCACATGTGGGGGTCGACGTTCGTCGCGGACGGCAAGGTTTACGTCGGTGACGAGGACGGCGATTTCCTGGTGTTGAAGGCCGACCGGACGCTGAAGGTGATCAGCGAGACGAATCTCGGAGCGCCCGTCTACAGCACGCCGATCGTGGCCAACGGCACGATGTACGTGGGCAGCCAGACGCATCTGTTCGCCATCGCCGCCGGGGCCAAACCCACGGGAGTCGAGAAGCCCTCGGGTGCGATCGAGGTGAAGAAGTAGTCCCATTGCCGGACTCCATAATCCGTCGCAGCAGGCGGCCATTCGCCATCGGTGAACCGGCCGCCCCTTTCCAAACAACCGATCTGATATACGATCCGCTCTCCCGAGAGGAATTGACCATGCCGATCCCTACCGTACCCGCAGAAGCCGTTGCCGCCGCCAAGGCGCAGTTGGAGAATCATCTTCGTGAAATCGTCCAGTGGCATTTCAGCCCGGAGACGGGATGTCCGTTCTGGTTGAACTGGGCTTCGAAGAACTTCGATCCCCGGAAGGAGATCCAGACCGTCGAAGACCTTCTCAAGTTCCCGCACTTCCAGGACGAGTATCTCCGTGACCTCCAGCCCGAGAGTTGGGTCCCGGCGGCGTTCAAGGGACAACCCTTCAACATCTTCGAGACCGGTGGTACGACGGGCATGCCGAAGCAGCGCATTGGCTGGAACGACTACCGCGTCGACTACTCGGAGTTCTCCGACAAGATCAACGACGCCCATTTCCCGAGGGGTGGGGCCTGGCTGATGATGGGGCCGACGGGCCCGCGCCGGTTGCGCCTGGCGATCGAGCATCTGGCGAACGTCCGTGGGAGCTCGTGCTACTTCATCGACCTCGACCCGCGATGGGTGAAGAAGGTCCTCGCAGCGAAGAAGTATCAGGAGGCCAAGGATTACATGGTGCATGTCGTCGATCAGGCCGTGACCATCCTCAAGCACCGCAAGGTCACTGGCCTGTTCACGACCCCGAAGCTTCTCGAAGCCCTCGCCGAGAAGGTGAACCTCTGGGATGCCGGCATCCGGGGTGTGTTCTGTGGTGGCACGTCCATGAAGCCGCAGGAAGTGCGGTATCTGGTTGAGGAACTCCTCGAAGGCCGGATCGGGTTCTATCCGACCTACGGCAACACCCTCATGGGTCTTGCGGCCAGTGTGCCGCTGCAGCCGGAAGACCAGTTCTCCGTCACCTATTACGCGCCGCAGCCGCGGGCGATCCTGCGGGTAGTCAACCCCAACCAGACCAACGAAACCGTTCCGTACGGCGAGTTTGGTCGGGTCGAACTCACCACGCTGACCAAGGAGTTCTTCATGCCGCGTTTCCTGGAGCGCGATGAGGCCATCCGGCGCGCGCCCCGGCCACCCTACGCCTGGGACGGCGTGGGCGATGTCCGTCCGTTCGGCGCGATGGAGAAGAACATCGTCGAAGGCGTTTACTGAGCGCCGGAGTCCTGAGCCGGGGACCGCTCAAGGCGGATCCCCGGTTGATGGCAGAGCATGCAATGCGGAGGTGGAACCGCACCCGTCCGCACGATCAGGTATTTGCCTGAAGAGAAGATTCCTGCAGCTGGGTCTGGATTCGCTGGGTGGGCGCCTTCACGAAGGCGTTGCAGGTGGATG
>Ga0078894_10004560_pt1 | contig 10604 bp, 9 predicted proteins | sample LauGreSu1BDMLBSD_2_FD_67506 | JGI IMG/M metagenome (GOLD analysis project Ga0078894, IMG submission 67506) | Freshwater lake microbial communities from Lake Michigan, USA - Su13.BD.MLB.SD (version 4) (version 4) | ecosystem: Environmental > Aquatic > Freshwater > Lake | place: Lake Michigan, USA... | reverse complement strand
AAAATGTGTTGTGAAACGGGTGCACTCGGTGATGGTACGCCGTTCAATAACACATCGGTGGACCAGATTGCACGTATTATGCGTGATGAATACGGTCTGGAGCCGTATGGTAATGAGATTCTCTATAACGGCTATACGGGACGCATGATGGAGACGAGCATCTTCATTGGTCCAGTATATTATCAGCGTCTGCGCCACTGCTCTGCGGACAAGATTCACAGCCGTGCGTCCGGTCCGCTAGTAATGTTAACGCGCCAGCCTGCGGAAGGCAGGGCACGCGAGGGAGGTCTGCGCTTTGGAGAGATGGAGCGTGATTGTGTGGCTGCGCATGGTGTGACGGAATTCACAAAGGAGCGCCTAATGGAGTGCTCCGACGCGTTCCCATGCCATGTGTGCCGCGAGTGTGGCCTCTTGGCGATTGCAAACCCTGCGAAGGGTATTTGGAATTGCAAGGCATGTGGTAATACTACAAATTTCAGTGCAATTCAGATTCCCTATGCCTCCAAGCTCCTCTTTCAGGAGCTCGAGACAATGTCTATCTCCTCTCGCATTCTCACACAGGGTAAACTAAATAATATGCTGACCAATAAATAGAAATGGCTCGTCGTCGTGGTTGCAAAGGAGGCATAATTGCAAGTACTAAGAAGCTGCTTAGTCGTTTATTTAAGGCGGTGCCTGGCAAGCGTACCGTGAAGGCGGCAGTTAGGAGTGTGGAAAAGGTTGCACGTGCGCCTCTGAAGGTTGCTGGCAAGGTCGGCTCATCTGCACTGAAAACCGCGCGCAAGGTTGCGCGTGCGCCTCTGAAGGTTGCTGGCAAGGTTGGTGCGTCTGCACTGAAGACAACACGGGCTGCAACTCGTCGTGTTCGTAAACTTGTAAAGTATTAAATGCAATTGCACGCTTAAAAACATTTACAAATATTTCAATAGTTGTAAATGTCTGACTTAAAAAAGTATAAAGTGTTTTTTGGTGGCTGTGCGCGGAACATTGGAGCGCATTTAGATAAATCACTTGCATTGTTGGAGGAAATGCGCCAGCTTTTTGCACCTGAATCTGTCATTTATTTCATTGAAAATGATTCAACGGATGATACAGTTCAAAAACTGCAGGCATTTGATACAACGCACGAGAATGTATTTATTTATAAATTCAATGGCTTAGCACAAAAGATACCAAAACGTACAGTTCGCCTGGCATTTTGCCGTAATTTTATTGTAAATATTATACAAACAAAATACGCAGATTTTGATTATTTTATAAATGTGGATTTGGATAATATTTTAAATGCTGATACGATTAACGGACTGAAACGTTGTTTTACACTGGAGCAGCCTTGGGATGCATTGTTTGCAAATTCTCAGCCGGTCTATTATGATATATGGGCACTTCGAAGCAAGACACTCGGTATATCGTATGATTGCTGGGATAGAATCCATCATGACTATCAGAAGGGAATACCGCATTTTATTGGCAAGATTCCACACGTAAAAGCATTTCAACAGCATATTAGTCCAGGTCGCGACCTAATTGAGGTGCAATCTGCATTTGGTGGACTTGGCATTTATAGGGTTGCGGCAATTAGGGGTTGTAAATATGTTGGTGAAATTGCACAATGTGAATTTAACGAGACTACTGCATGCAATGGTGAGTGTTGTGAGCATGTGCAGTTCCACAAGGATATGATTGAGAAAAATGGGGCTAAATTATATATTGCACCATTCCTAATTGTTACGGCTGCTATGGAGCATGTCTAGGCACATGCTTTTCATGTGCCGAATCATGCAGAGCCCCCCGCTTATTTTTTCCTATATAAAAACAACGCAGCACCCAATAAAATAACCGCAGTTGCGCCAAGGGCGACATGCTGAGTAGAGGCGCGGCCAAGGAATCCTTCCGTCTTTCCTTGTGCAGCAGCCAACTCCTCCCTATATGTTTCACGGTCAATATATCTATCTATAACCCATCGTGTCTGTTTGGGTATCTGGCCAAAGTCATTTGATTCACCATCATACACGACCGACCCAACATCTTCAACTAGCGGTTTACTCATATCTAATTGCCCATTTTCATCCAATGCATATAGGCGATTTACTGAACTACCAACCCGTGCAGTAATTTGTTTACAACGAGGATATGCCGACCCAAATAATGCACGTACAACCGGTTGCGGATTTAGGGCATCTTTGACGTCCTCCATCATTGCCGGTCCAAGACCTTTTAGAGGTGGATAACCCATTCCAGCAAGGGCCGCCTGCATCCGCCGCCCTAGCGCATCACCTTTCGGTATTCCCTCAACATACTCATACATTGCCTCACCATTTGAACATTTCTGCGCCGTTTTCACAAAATAATTCACGCCAAGTGGATACGGTTTAACACCCATTTCACGTGTAAATTTATTGGAAGGCGCGCCAAAACCAATCATATCTGCATAAAAGGCGACCCCGCGAATTGCATCAACCGTTGCATCGAGACTCCCTTCATCACGGACACCAATTTGGCTCGGTATTACTAATTCATCCGACGGGTCATACGGTGGTCCAAAAAATCCTATACCTGTCGGTGCATCTGTCGGTAAAATTGTATTACGAATTTCATTTCCGTATTTTTGACTTAATGGGATTTGTTCCGCCATTCCTTACTAACATCATAGCAAAACAAAATTGAAGTGTGTGGCCGGCACAGCGGTGTTGCAACACAAATTATAAACATGGAATCACTCTTTACAGGCCTACAGAAAGCTGGAGTTAGCAGCACGCCGTCTGATGGTGCAGATTATGAAAAATGGTGGAATGCGTTTAGCAGTGAGGACGCGAGTGCCGTCAGTAGCAGTGACGCCGTTTGCAAATGCGGTGGTACAGCCGAAGATGTTGTCTATGACGACGTTTCGATTTGCAAGCGTTGTGGAGAGGTTATTGGGCGGCTGTTTGACACGACTGCGGAGTACCGATTCTTTGCACACGATGATAAATCAGGCGACCCGTGCCGTGTGGGTGCTCCGCAGGATCATCGTCTTCCGGAAGCCTCGCTAGGTACAATGATTCTTGGAGGACAGGGTAAAAACATGTATCGTATTCGGCGTTTTCACACATGGAACGCTATGCCCTATAAGGAGCGCTCGCTCCTCCAAATCTTCGACCGTCTTTCCCTAATTGCCACCAATTATGGTATGAGTGCATCCATTTTGGAGGAAACAAAGGAAATGTATGTAACACTCCACGAGCTATGTGACCGCCGCGGCCTAACACGCGATGCTGTGCTAGCAAGTTGTCTCTATACGGCCCTCAAGCAGGCCCAGACGCCGCGAAAGCCGAAAGAGGTGGCCGATATGTTCAGCCTTTCTACGGCAACATTTACGAAGGCACTCAAATTCTTTCAGGAGATATTTGCACTTGCCGAGCAGAAAGGTGTACTCAAGAAGCGTACTGTAGATACGACATATGGCTCCACGAAAGCAGAGGATTATGTAAGTTTGCCAATTAGTAAATTGCAGATTCCACGAGCAAAGGCGGCATCTGTGGAGGCGGCGGCACGGGCGGTTGCAACACTTACGGAGCGCGAAGGGTACAGTGTTGAGAATGTGCCACCATCATTGGCGGCAGGGTGTGTGGCATTTGTACTCTCAAATATGGACGGCGTTGATGCCAGTGTCGCAGATGTGGCCCGCGCGGCAGATGTATCCGTTGCAACTCTGCAGAAATGTCTCCGACGACTTGAGAACCATAAAGAAGTGCTTCTAAAAGCGGCCGGCCTTATGTAAGAGGCGCATTGCAAGCCATTGCAAATACATAATAACAGTTATAAGTAATGGGGCAATCCAGCTCGGCGCCGATACCAAGTAGGCTAACAAGAGATACGCTACTTACTTCAACACAGCCTATGAGGCGTGTTGCGGACGAAGCACTACAAATAATGTTAGAACGAATTACTCCACGTGATTTACTGAGTTTATCGAGCCCATCTGAATGCAGTAAATATGTAATGGTCATTGGGTCAGCATTTGACCAATTTTTTCGCAGTGTTGATGTCGTCCCTGTGTTAAAAGGGAAGCCGCCACAAACCGTCTATTTCCAGCGCGTCGATGTTTTAACAGGTCGTACATCAAGCGGGTCAAAAGAATTGGATGCAGCGTATACAGCATATAGGCAAAATATTTGCAAGGCACTCGGATATTTCTTCACAAAATTCCTGCAGATTTTTGCCGCACTTTCTCTCTCTATATTTGATGACCCTAATTTGCGCCCAGGCTCTTATGACCCATTTAGTGGAATACGTGCAGGTGTTGGATTTGGTGCACAACGTTACGGGCCAGTGCTGGGCTCACTGGAAAGTCCTGGGGGGCAGATGTATGGCGGTGACGATGATAGCAGTGATGACGAGGAGGAGCGTGAAGAGCGTGAAGAGGCAGCTGTAGAGGAAGGGTTACAGCTACCAATACAATCTGGTGGAGGCTATAATGATTTTTTAAAAGCATCATTTGAAATGTCTAAACCAATTAATGCAACTGATTTATATGGGCGTACAAATAAATTTTATCCAATGAAAGGTCGGCACATATTAGAGTCTCGATTAAGTATTTGTTATAGACCTACAGATAATATTCGCAGAGGAATTATTAGTTTAGTAAATATATATAGTAATACCGAAGAACTTGCTGTTGATATTGATATAGGGACCGGTACAAATTATGCATCAATTAAGCCACTTTATGTTAATAAGAAGGACAGGCGTGGATATAAAATAAGTTTTGAAATTATTTTACAATTTGAATATGATTCTTCATATCAAAAATATAGACTAAATGGATTTACAGGTGCAAGTAAATTTATAGACCGAGGAAAACAATACAAGTTTGATACTGCAATGTATTATTTAATGGATTATTTATTAAATCCACATGAATATAATAATAATTCAAATAGTTATACGCGACGTCAATATGATGGCCGCCGCCCTAGGCAAGACCATTATACATATCATACTACAGCAGCTCCAAGTCAAGCAGTTCCCGAAGAAATAAAGCCAATTTTCACTGCATTACAAGGGCAAATGCGCCCAGTTGCACATTGTATTGCACGCTCCTTACAGCTTATTAATATGGAAGCCCTAACTGGTAGTAGTCCAGCTGTAAGTCACATGTGTAATTTTAAATTCCTCGAGCCCCATCCAACTGGTTTGCCCCAGCCTGGCAAGCCTTTAAGCAGTAGCCCAGGCCTAAAATCACTCGAAACACTTTTCTATGTATTCCAAAATAATGCTATTCAAATAACGGATGGAAATCGCAGTGAATATTTGCAGTTCCTAATGCAACTTGATAAAATATATGATACACCAAATAGACAAGGAGATGTTGTGAAGTTTACAGAACTCATCAATAAAACAGATGGACAAATTTGCTCACAGCTCCCACTAACACAAAATATATTTAAACTAACTCCAGGCCCTGAAACAGATGCTGCAAAAGCGGCCGTTATGAAATTATGGGAAAAACAGATTGAGCATACACGTGAAGTTGACAAGATTTTTTCGCAAATGTTTTACAGGGATAAAAAAACAAATCAACTTCGTATTTCTCCTAATATTTTACATTTAGGGTTGCCTGGGCTAGATACTATTGCAGCGAATGCGCGGCGTCTATTAGTCAAGTATTATACCGACTGCGAATTTGAATACAGAAAAGGTGTGGCCAGTATATATAATATACGCGCAAGTGCATCACAGCAAGTTGCTGCGCGTATGGCGGCTGCACGGGCACCAGCACCAAGACCAGCTGCACCAATCATAGTGCCTGGTTTGCGCCGTGTGACAACTGCTGTTCCTTCACTTATTCGGCGTACTGGCGGCGGTGATAATTATACACGTAAAAATCCACGCTCAAACACCCTTTAAACAATCGGCAGCGCATGCAACGCCGCTTGCCTCTCAGCCTCCTTCCGTGCCCTAAAGCGTGTTATTACCACATAATTGGCAGCCCCTACAAGTGTTATACCAATTAGAGCATATCCGTATGCAACTGAATCTAGAGATAAGATTAATATAATTCCAGTAATAATTAAACCAACGCAGAGCATTACTGGAATTATATGATACATCATTAAAGGCTTGTTGGCAGATTGCAGGTGCTTGAGTGAAATCAAGTTTACCACGGTGCCTGCAACCCATTAAAGTCGCAGGAACAATTCGGCAGATCCATATAGGTCAGCAGTCCACTGAAATGCATAATAGTAGTAAGGACCATCTAAACGCCATGGGGAAAGTACGTGGGAATTTGTAACACGCCAATCACACCAGACCCAAGCACCGCCTGTAGCAGTGCCAAGGTAATCGCTCAAGTCGCGGGCGGCCTTGACACGTTCAGTTACTAAAATATCACCGCGCTCGAGCCATCCTGTTTGATAATATATTGGTCGGCCATTTAGGGAATGATTTTGATGTGCTGGTGTAAATGCCGCTAAAATACTTCCTCGAAGTCCCTTATATTCATAAATGAGTGTTTGGCTACGTACTGGAGCGCTCTTATTGAATAATATATTTGATTTTCCTACTACATATGCGTCAATTAGGTTGTCTGCATCTGCGTCTGCAACTTTGCGAATCTGTCTTGTAGCGGCGGCTGCAGCTGCGGCAGCAGGCAGGCAATACCTGTAAATCCATCTGCCAGAAACAAGTGGTGGGCCGGCAGTTAGAAGTGGTTGGCCCTCCTTTAAGAATATACATGCATCACCGCCAGGCTGCTGCCCTAAATCATACCATACAGCATTTAGGAGTTGGGTACCAATACCTCGTTTACGATATTGGGGATGAACACAAAAGTTAGTTATATAATGTAAGGGGAGGGTGTCGTTGCTACCGCTGCGACAGATGACGCCAACAGGTTGCGAGCTGATGCAACCGATAATCATGTTATCACGACGCAGAATGATTGGTCGCAGATTGACGGTCTTAATTGAAACAGGACTAAGTGTCGATATAGGAACAGGTCCTTCCACTTTATTATTGGTATTATAAAAGGCTCGTAAAAAATCGCAGAAATCTGCGAGGTCTGTCTGCAAACTGGCAAGTTGGCAGTTTGGTGGCAGGCTAGATGGTCTACCCGCTGACTGCAACTTTCTCGGCTTCATGGCAGGCGCAGGCCCAACCATTTTCGACCATAATACACTTATAAATGACGGTAGTTGAATTTTATTCCAAAATGACGCACCTGCATCCATTATTGATAATGAGTCAGTTAGATGATTTAAGCGGCGTTAGCTGGCGCTAGAAATTTGAATAGCCGACTGTCAATTAGGGGAGGGTGAATATCGCCTAGTCTGCCAACATGCCATCTGCAACTACTCCTGACGCCGCTACTAAGCCTGCCAATCGCTGCACCGCCTGTCGTAAAAAACTCACTCTAACTGCCACAACCTGTCGATGCGGCTGCCGCTTTTGCGACCTCCATCGTCTTCCTGAAGAGCACGCATGTACATATGATTACACTACTGAGGGCCGTCTAGCACTCAGTACTGCAATGGTCGCCGTCGTTGGCCCTAAACTCCGCGACTCCATCTAATTGCCTTTGTTACCGCAATGTGCCTTAAAATATATGGCAGCGATTTGAGGACACCATCGCGGATTTAGAGGCGTCCGCCGACCGGAATACCAATCAATAGCATCTTTTTCTTTTTTATCACGGCTAAGTGCAGCAAATTCTTTCGGATTTGCGCGCATATGCTCAAACCAGCTCACACCCTTTGTTAAGCCTGCAGCATTGACTCGCCCAGTAAATATATGATACTGAAAATACCAATTACGAGGAAAGTCGCGCTCTTGTCCTTGAAAAACAAGGCCACTATGTTTCAGGCCAATTATATGTGTAATATGTGCCTCCTCCTGAGTTTCCCGTCGTACATTTTCCTCTAAAAGCGCCTTCACAGACTTGCCAGAGCTAATATCTTTGCCTTCCATTTGGCCCTTAGGGGGTTCCCATGTTGCAGCATTTCGCGCAGCTCCTGTGCGTTTCACAACGACAAATCGTCGGCAATCAGGCGCGGCTCCTTGCTCGTGTAAAAATACACATGAGCGCAAGTAGACACGCCAACCTTCTGTAGGATGCTCCACATATGCATACGCCTTCTCAGGGTCAAATGGTAAATGCTCGGCACCCCGTATTAGACCGCGCTGGAATACATCAAAAATCATACCTATTTCATACCAAGTTTTTCTTTGGAATATTTGATATTTGCCTCAATTCGTTCTTTATGCTGCTCAGGAGCTTTTAGAAGTGCACGCGCACTAGAGACGAAAGCTGTTTTGTAATGGCCTTTCCAGAAAGCAATAATACCAAGTTCATCATCAAACGCCCACTCATAAATGCCTGGCTCGGGAAAAAGATACCCTTGGTGATATGTGCGATTTGTAATTGCAGCACCCATTGCATACGCCTCCTGACTGAATTTATCAAGACGACGAATGCCATGAAGCACATAATAGGGCGCCTCCAACCGAGTAGGGTCAATTTCGAGTGCAAGCCAGCCATAACGGAGTTTTTCACCAATATCAGCGGTGAGCTTAATTAAATTTACATACGACATATATTTTTCCTGGGACCAGCCGGCATCCACTTGTACGCGGCGCTTGTAACCTTCAATCGCTTCACTAATAAGACCTGCATCGCGGAAGCTTTGTGCCATATAGAAGAGTGTACGCGGGTCATTTGGCTTAGTGAGCAGCTCTGCTTTGAGAGCAAGGCCATCGCGCACATATTTGAGCGGGTCCTGCGAGCGCGCACCTTCGCATCGAGCAACTTGCCAAATAGTCGTAGGCAGCAAACCAAACTCTTCCTTCTCCTTACATGCCGGCCATTCATGTACCGCACCCTCATAAATCCATTCATATTTATTGGAGAAGAGTTGGACACGGTTGTGTGTAATAATGCCATGTTTTAGGATAACACGAAATGCATTTACAGTGGCTGGGACTTTGCTCCAGAACTCGTCAGTTAGAGGTTGGCCCTCAATACTATCATCTGCATCGAGCATCCAGGACCATCCTTCGGGCTCCTGGATGCGTGCGGCGGCAAGTGCTAGGCTGCGATTATGTCCAAAATTTACCCAAGCATCCTCCTGAATAATACCTGGTTTACCAGCTTCGTCCATAACACGTTTAATAATATCCTTTGTGGAATCTGTTGAGCCAGTATCGCTAATTGCATATGAATCAATAAAAGGAATGGCAGAACGAAGGGCACGTTCAATAACATGCTCTTCATTTTTTACAATCATTGTAAGACATATTTTAGGGCGTGGGGCGGCCATTATTGGAGCTGTCTGTTATTGGTAGACGGCATTTAGGATGTTTCATAGAGGCCCGAGAATGTGAAGGAGTCGCCGGTTGCCCATGCAAACGGCACAGTGGCAGATAGCGCTTCACTGAGAGAAGCACCTTTATCTGCTGCCACAACTACATATGTTGCATTAGAGTCATATTCAGTCCATGCATTACCCTGATACCAGCCTGAGCCAGCGCGGCCAATTACAGTTGGTAAGACTACTGAAGTAGACGATTGGGCAGTTACTGGGAGGGAGAATCGCCAATAACCTGAGCCCAGAGTTGTTGTACTTCCTACTTGGAAACGTACACGGACAAATGTTGTTTTTCCTAAGACTTTATATCTGCCACTAATTGAGCCATTACCAATAGCGGGTCCTGTTGCTCCAGTAGAGGAAGTCCATGAAACAGTGTATATTAACCAAGGGTCACTGTCAACGGCACCAGTTGCACCAGTTGCACCAGTAATGCCTATACCTGGTGTACCTGTCGCACCTGTAGCACCAGTTGCACCTGTAGAGCCAGTAGAGCCAGTGGCACCAGTAGAGCCAGTAGCACCAGTAGCACCAGTAGCACCAGTGGCACCAGTAGCACCAGTAGCACCAGTGGCACCTGTAACTCCTTCAGAATTATATGTAGTATTATCAACAACAATTTTATTTGAAATTGCATCGTACCAAATAGTACCAGTTACGCCAGGTAAAGGATTTGTAGGCTGCGGTGTTAATTGTAAATACAACGGGTCAATGCCGCCTATTACAGTTAATTTACCTGCAATTACAACTTCACCAGAAGCTCCAGTTGTTCCATCGAATGTAAATAATGTAGAGCCTGTTACACCAGTACCATCATAGTATAAAACAGCGCCAGTGGGCCCACTAAATGAAAATGTACCAGTTGCTCCTGTCGCACCTGTAGAGCCGGTCGCACCTGTAGAGCCGGTCGCACCTGTAGAGCCAGTTGCTCCTGTTGAGCCAGTTGCACCTGTAGAGCCTGTTGAGCCAGTTGCTCCTGTTTCACCTGTAGAGCCAGTTGCACCAGTAGAGCCAGTTGCTCCTGTTTCACCAGTTGCCCCTGTTGCTCCTGTTGCTCCTGTTTCTCCAGTTGCTCCAGTTGCTCCTGTTTCACCAGTCGCACCTGTTGCGCCTGTTTCACCAGTTGCTCCTGTAGCGCCAGTAGAGCCTGTGGCGCCAGTAGCGCCTGTAGAACCAGTCGCGCCTGTAGCGCCTGTAGCGCCTGTAGCGCCTGTAGAACCAGTCGCGCCTGTAGAGCCAGCCTGTTGATATGTATAGTAA
>Ga0078894_10004555_pt1 | contig 10609 bp, 1 predicted proteins | sample LauGreSu1BDMLBSD_2_FD_67506 | JGI IMG/M metagenome (GOLD analysis project Ga0078894, IMG submission 67506) | Freshwater lake microbial communities from Lake Michigan, USA - Su13.BD.MLB.SD (version 4) (version 4) | ecosystem: Environmental > Aquatic > Freshwater > Lake | place: Lake Michigan, USA... | reverse complement strand
CTGCTCAGTAGTAGACTTAATATTTACTGCTGCTGCAATATCTGAAGTAAGCTTAACAGCTGCAGGTCCACTAAAGAATCTAGTGTACTTTCTTGCTACAGGCTTACCATCAACACCTGGTTCTTCAATGATTAGAGGTCTAGCAAGAATCTGCTTAAACGCAGGAAGTACAACTCCAGAATTTGTAAAGTCTTTTGTAAATCTGTTTGTAGCTACAGCTGACTTAGCAAACTTACCTGAATCAAAGTCTTGGAAAAGATTGACAATATCATTACGATTAGAAAGACGGAGCAGTGCTCTAATCCACTCAATAATTCTTGCAAAAGTATTCTTGTGGGCTACATCTGTAGGAAACTTCTTGTCCTTCTTCCAAGACTCAAAAGCATCAGCAAGATATTCTTCATAAACAATATCTTCCATCTGAGCAGCATTAAACTTGCTGTAAAACTCAGGGTTGGTAGCTCTAAGTTCAGCAATAGCTGTTTCTAGACTCTTATCCTCTCTTCTAAGAGCTTGAAGCTTTTCTCTTTTAGCACTAGCAAGAAGCTTGTTAATCTGCTGATCGTTAAGAATAAGTCTGAATAAACCATGGAAAGCTTCGTGATATTTAGCTGGAGAAATTGGTGATACTTGAATAACACCATTTACTTCAACACCACCGGCAAGTGCTTGAACGCTTGCATAAAACTTACCTAGAGTAATTTGACCGGTCTTAAAATTCTTCTCAAGAGTTTCAAGCTGCTCTACAGCAAAATAGTCAGGTAAATTATTTTTGACAAACTCAAGGAAGTCTGTAATAGACTTAGCATCTTCGGGAGTAAATCCAGAAGCTTGCTTGAATGAAGCCAAAGACTCAGCATTGTCTTCAATGTCTTTAATCTCTTGAAGAATTGCTTTTACTTTTGGATCAGCGTCTGCCGTCTTAGAGGCCTCTGCTTTTGTTTGACCGGACTCAATAGCTGCCATGTAAGCTTCTCTCCAAGCAACTTTCTTTTGATCATTAAGAATAATAAAACCTTTTGTCTCTTCAGCTTCAACTGCAAATTCTGGAGCAGGTTCAGTTTCAACTACTGTTGGTGCAGCACTAACATTACTTAAAAGCTGGCTCTTAGCACTAGTAGCAGGGGTTGACGGTTGAACGGCTGGAGTTTCTGTAGTAGGTGCTCCAGACAGAGTAGCCAATAACTGAGTATTAGTATGCTGTTCTACTACATCTTCAGAAGAAGCTTGTCTAGCAGGCTTGTCTTTAAGATCAGCAAATGCTGTTAACTTCGTTAATCCGACAACTTCGGGTGCAACATTAGTAACAAAGTTTCCGTCTACAATATCTCTAGTAGTAATAGTTTGACCCAAAGCAGCTTGAAGAGAAGCTTCAGTAACAGTAACCTTTGTTTTAGTTTTATTATTAGTTCTAGCTTCATCAAGAGCTTGATTCATTACAGAAACAAGATCCGCTGTAGAGTTAATATCTGCAAGATCTACTGTCTTTTGGAATACTGTAGTAATACCCTTAGCATCTTTTGCAAGAGTAAGTGAAAGATTACCATTAAAATCTAATGATGGTACAATGTAAAGATTGCTTGTAGGTAGTGCCACAAACATTTTATCTAGAAACTCTGTGTTGAAACCATCATTGTTTTCTGTCTGATCTTCTACAAAAGCTTCTGAGTTTGCTTTAACATATTCAGAACGCTTTTTAAGACTATCTAGTACACTTGTAAATTGACCTTCTGTAAGTCTTGGAAGCTTAAGCTCAATAAATACAATGTTTCCATTTGGCTGTCTGGCCGCTAGAACATATCTACCAAGAGAAGAAAATCTTTCTTTGTTTGCTTCAACCTCTTCTTCAAGACGTGCTCTTTGCTCAGGTGTGTATTCACCGCTAGTAATGTAACGAGTGCTAGAAGTAATAGTACCTCTAACTTTTTGTCTACGTTGTTCAATGATAAAGTATCCACCGTCTAACTGGTTAAATGCCAGCTCATTAATTGTAGCACTTCCATAAACATAAGAAGATCTACCCACATTAAATATTCCTAGTTCTTCTTTAATTTGATTTCCTGTAAGAACAACTTGCTCACCGTTATTCTCATTGAGAAGCTTTTCAGCATTCTTCCAAAGAGCAAAGCCGTTATAAAGGTTCTTCTTAAACTTTCTAAAATTATCAAAGGGATTACCCTCAATATTTGAAAATTCTTGAAATAATTCAAAAGTTACATCCGTAGCCTTAATAGTTTTACCATTAGCATCAAGGAAGTCTACATCCTGAAGTGTGTCAAGCCAGCCAATAATTTTACCATTGAATTGTAACTCAATATAAATCTTAGGAGCTTTCTCTACAATGTAAGGGTTTGCCGCTTTATCCCCAATCTTAAGATAACTTTTGTTAGACTTATCATAGTTAGGATTAGCTCTAATTACAACAGTAAGACCTGTAGCCAATTCATCTTTTGGAGTATTAGCCAAAATATTACTCAATCTGCGTTGAGCATCTTCTCTGGTTTCATTTCCCTCTCTATTAGAATGTACAGAGTTATACTTATCTGTACTAAGCAAATAACTTCTGTTAGAATCTTTACCATCTACTCTATTTCCAGGAAGCAATGATCTAGACTTTGCAAAGATTTTTTCCTGACCAGTTTCAACGTTTACAGCCTTAAGTCTAACATTAGGTGCAGACATCTCAGAAGGTTTACTAACAATTCTGTAATCGTTAATACCATCATTCCAGATTTGACCTGTAGTAAATACAGTACCATCAAATACAAACGTGTCTACAGTTTCTTTGTTAGTCTCAGCATACTCAACTTGAGCATCTACAGCATCTTGAAGAGTTTCAAAGATTGCATCTTGCTCATCTGTAGATAAAAGATTTCTGTTTTCAAAGTTTACTACTTCGTAAGTAGTAACATCTCCCTTAATTGTAGAAACTACAAATATTCCAGAAATAGGAATAACTCCAGATACTAGCTTTTGATCAGCTTTAAGTTTAGATTTATCAAATACTCCACGGTCCTGATACTTAGATCTCATGTACTTACTGTCTAAACCAACAGAAGACAAATTATCAATTACAAAAGCAGAGTCTTTATTTTTAGACAACCAGTTAAGAAAATCATTAAAGTCATACTCTTCAGTAAGACCTGGATTATCTGTTAAGAATCTTTCTTGTAAAGAAAGGAAAGCATCATGAATGTTTTTACCTTGCTTGCTACTCAACCAGCTAACAAAACTTGGCATTGGAGTACCTGCAGCTTTTCTTCTAGCAGCTTCATCCGTGTATACCTTGTTAATAATATCTGTAAGATACTTGCCTAGTGGTGTAATAAACTGAAACTCTCCAGTTTCTTCATTCTTTTGAACCAAAGATTTTTCTGTAACCTGAAAGTCTTCCTCAGTTACATCTGTAATATTACCAGCTTCGTCTGTTATAGGTACTACAGGATCAGCATTCTTAACAGAGTTCTTGTTGTACTCATCAATAAGAGTTTGAATTCTATTGTATACTTCTGTATTAGGAAGAACCGCACCATCCTCTGTAACAAAATTCTGAGGTATTGTACCATTATGCATAAACTCAACGTACTCTGTAACGTCGGCAATCTGTACACCAATCTCAGCTAGCTCATTCACTAGCTGATTTCTTTCGGCTTTATTTACAAAAGCTTTTGCACCTTCTTCAAAATGCTTTTTACGATCAGCAAAAGTTTGTTTCCAAATTTCAGCTCTTCTCTCTGTGCGGGCAATCATCTCTGCAGGATTAATCAGAGTATTGATTGTATCAGCAATAGCTGCTGATTCATCAGAAAGCAAGTAGTAATCTACAAGATTTTCAAATGAATCTTTAATGGACTGATCATTAGTAGCACCGATAGTCTTTACATACTTTTCGTATTGCTTGTAAAGTTGTCGGTATTCTTTTTTATTAAGTTTTCCTTTTCTAGAACCTTGCTTTTTAGCAGCATTACTTCTTAAAGCTTCTAGGTTAGACTGAAAAATATTAAGAGTATTATATATAGCCTTCTTTTCTTTAAGTAAAACCTTTTGGTCTTCTGATAAAATCTCAGAACCTTCAAGAAGATCTATTTCTTGCTTAAGCAATTGAATATCTACTTTTCTGCTTTGTTCTGAAAACATTACAGAAAAATTTGAATATGCAGCATTTGCAATCTCAGATCTAAGAGGAAAGTTATTTACAATCTTCTGCATGCGTTGAGCATTTTCAACAACCATGTCTTTTGCAAATACCACTTCTTTCTTTGCTTCCTCCCAAGCAAAATAATTTGCTAACTCCTGATTGTACTGAGCCGGTTCTTTATCCTTATTAAACTTGTTTGGGTTATAAGGTTTACCAAATCTTGATTCAGTATCATTATAGTTTTGCTCAAGCTGGTCCATTACCTGCAAAAGCTCATCAATTTTTTCAGCACCCTTCTCTGTAGTACTGCTAAATAGTTTGTTAAGCTCTTCAGGTGTAAGACCCTTCATATCCTCAAGGAATGACTTGTAGTACTTGTAGTTACCAGAAGCGAACAAGCGGTAAGCATTAGTTCTTACAGCCTGTCTTTTTGCATCAAGGAAAGCTTTTTGATCACCTTCAGCTTGAGCCATATTCATTTCAAAGAAAGCCTCTTTCTGAGTTACAAGGTTTTCTTTATTGAGAAAGTCAATGTAATCATTAGTACTAAGAGCAGAGTTGTTAATACTTTCAGCAAACTCTTTAAGAATCTCAGCTTTTTGTGCTGCCTCTTTCCGGTTGATAGTCTTATCAAAGATTGCAGTTGTAGCTTTTCTACCACCAGCAATAACTCCACCTGTCAAGAAACCTTGAAGGAAAGTATCAAAACCTTGTCCACTAAATACATTCTCAGAAGCAGACTTCTTTATAGATTGTCCTAAAATATTATTAGCCGCAATAAGCTGATCACCGTAGACAGTACCATAGTAATCTCTAAGTTTCTTATCGTTATAAATAGAAGTGTAGTAATCAACTGTAGCACCTTGCACAAACTCTTGTCCAAGTTCTTGAACACCTTCAGCCATATTAGCTTTAGAGTATTTAAAAGCAAGGTTAGCCCACTTTCTCGGATTCTTAATATCTTTTAGAAAAGAAACATCTTCTACTTTTGCTACAGACTTTAATGCATCATCGGCACCCTTAGCCAGCTCTTCAGAAATTTCTTCTGCAGACTTTACTACAAGTTTTTTACCACCGGCACTTGCAATATCATCAGCCTTAGATAAGTACTTACCAAAACCTCTAAATGCATTATCAAACGTAATAGCATTTGTTGCATAAATAAGAGGAACGTTTACAAGACGTGCAGTAAATCCAGCCTCACTTGCAAACTTTTCAATTTCTTGAAGTTCATCCGGAGTAAGATCTCTTCCAACTTCTGATCTCTTTGTTGCAATAAGCTGATCTCTAGTATCATTATATGCAAAACCACCCTCCATGTTTGATTCATCAAGAGTGAGATTTACAGTTCTTAGATCTCTGTAAAAGTTTCCAAAACCTGGAGCAATTGTTGCAAAGTCTGTAAGGTTATCTGTAGATTTAATTCCTTTTGCCCAAGTAACAGTATTGGGTACAAATGCTCTACCTGCAGCAGAGCCAACACCTTTAGCAGCTCTATAAAAATCTCTTGCTGCATCTACAGTACCAAAAGCTTTCCACGCAGACTTTAACTGTCTACCTGCCTGACCTAGTCTTAAAGCACCAGCTGCCCAAGAAGCTCCACTAGTACCAAAACCTGCAAGACCTAAAGCAGTTTCTTCAATTGCAAGCTCTCCTATAATACCAACAGTGTATGCACTATTAAGAGCAAAGTTATTTACCCATGCTCCAAGACCCTTGCGGCTAGATTGACCAATAGCAATAGCATTACCAAACTCATCAGCGAGTTGTGTATCATCAAAGCTAAGATTACCTGAAAGTAGATTACCCATAGAACGCACACCTGCGGTAACACCAAGTCCGGCAAGTTTAAGCATCTGTGGTGTTGCTCTTGATACATCATCCCAAAGAGTACTATTCTTATTATAGTAACTCTCATTATCAGCATACGGATAAAACCCAAGTTCCTTAAACTTGGGGTGATTTAGATACCTGTCATAGTTTACATCAGCAGGCTTAAATGTCTGAGGAGATGCTTCATATAATGAGCGTAATGGATTATTACTAAGCTCATATTTATCATAAGCTTTAAGCCATTCCGGTTTATTATTTTGATTAGCAGATGCTGCAAGTTGTCTAGTAGGTTGTCCTGTTATCGGATTAACCAGATTCATTCCTTGTGTAGGAGGAGTAAAAATTCTTTCCGGAAAGTTAGGACTAACCTGAATAGGTGTATTGTCAACCAAAGGGTTTTGCGGTTCTGCCATCTGATTAGATTATTATCTATTTACTGTTGAGCGTTTAGTCTTTGCTGCTTTTTTTGCTGATATCCCTGGTTTCTCCAATCTCTATAAACTTTATCCATAACACCAATCGGATATTCTAAAGTATATACATTACCATTTTGACTAAGAGATACAATAACAGTATTAGGACTATCACTTTTTTGGGCTACTTTGAAATATCCATAACCTGGAATATTTTCATTAAGAGTATTGCCGTTAGCCTTAAATGCAGTAGTGAGGGCTGTTTCTTTTTTAGACAATGCCATAGGTCTGTTAACCATATTTTTATCTTCCATCACTACAGTAAAACCTTCAATGACCATTCTTTGAAATTCAGCTTGCCCAGCTTCATCTAACCCTGAAGTCAAAACAAATTCTTTAATTTTACTCGGATCTGTAAATTTAATAGTGTACGCAGATTTATTTGCTTCACCTAATGCAGCATCCTGAAAACTAATTTGATATTGTATTCTGTTTTCAGTGTCACTCGACATTTGCTCAGTTAGTAGCTTTCTAAGAGCACCTTTAATTAAAGACTCAGCAAGTTGACTTTGTGCACCTTCGACTCCGGTGTTATCACCAATAGAAATATTATATGCAGAACTGTTTGCTAAATTTTGATACATGTTTTCAGAAAGCTCTCTTGCTGCAGACTTTGGTGACTTTTGATCATAAAGATATGAAACTCTAGGGTAGTTATATCCTTCACCCTGAAGACCTTCTATTTGTGCAGATATAGAAGTTATAGGAGAACCAGCTTTTCTAATTGTAGAATTATACTTTTCCGTAAATCTTCTAAGTGCTTTTTCATAAGCACCAAAGTCAGAAGGTTTATTAGACGTTTGTTTTTTATTTTTAATTACAGCCACTCCAGAACCAAATGCAACACCCCGTTCATCTGCAGATTCAAGAAAACTTTTTCCACCAAACGGATCAATAGTATCAACTTCTCTTATACCAGCAGCGGTATAATATTCCTCTTTGGTTCTAATTCTTCCATTACTGTCAAATAAATACTTGATACTTTGATCACCTTCTTTTTCAAGCTCCTGTTTAATAACAAGATTATTATTTCTTTTCTGATCAAGATATCCTTTATAAGAGGCAAAGGCATCATTAATTTTATCCTTATCTCCAAGATAAGTAAGAGCTAGATCTGAGCTTTTTGCACTCTCAGAACTGTTAAAAGCATTATCAACCTTTTTATAAAACTCAACAACTTGTTCTCTAGAAAGTGCATCAATGTCAAGATCTTTAACTAGTGATGTAATTTCAGGAACATCCATTAACGCCGCCACTTTAAGAGCATCTCTTTTAAGCTCCGTTATTTCACGACTAAAGTCTACAATGGCGTTACCATCACTAACAGCCCAATTTCGTTCTTCTTTTACTGATGCACCAGGAGCTCCTATATCAGTATAATCCGCATAATCAGGATTTAAACTTTTATCTGAACCCTTACCTGTACCCGCAGCTTTTGCAAGATCATCAGCATTAATTTTAAACTTAGAATTTTTAAGAGCAAAAAAACCAGCTTGTGATGTAAACTCTTGCTGTAACTCACTGTTACGCATGACCAGTTTAGCTCTTTCAACTGTAGCTTCTGGTGATGATGATCCTGTAAGATTTAAATAAGCTTCAGCATCCTGTTTAGCCATTTCTAGCTTTTGTACTTTAGTCTTTAAATTCCGATAATCAATATCTTCTGCAGATCCAGGAGTGTATGGCTTTTCAGCCATTTTCTTTTCATGCTCCTTTACAGCAGTATTAGCATCAATATATGAACGAATATTACCAAGTTGCTCTTCAGTAAAACTTTGAGTTGCTATCGCATTTAAATAACCATTAGCAACTTGTAGTTGTGCTTCTTGTCTAGATAATCCTGTAGCAATAAGATTTTCAGAAGCATCTCTAAACTCTGCTTCCACTCTTGTATCAGCATAAGCCATTACCGCAGGATCTTTTAAAAGCTCTCTAGTAATTGCTGATTGCATTGCCGGTTCTACAACCTGACCATTGGTATATGTATAAAGATAAGTACCGCTTTGTTCATCATACTCTACATTCATACCATAGTCATCTAAAACTTTTTTAGAAAGAGTTCTAAAATCAACACCGGGTACATATGTAGGAGTTTGCATTCTTACAGCCTCATCTGAAGAAGCGTTCATAAAATCACGCTGAGCATACTGTAACAGCTTTTGACTGTAAGGATTATACAAAGCTCTGGCTGCAGCATCAGGTGCAGTAGCAAATGCTTGTGCAGTCTCTAAACCTTTCTTAATAGCTTTAGTCTGCATAATATCTGCAATGTAAAGCTTATTATTAGTAAGTTCATTAAAGATAGAACCAGCATTCTGTAGATTTCTAGGATCTGTAAGATCTGTACCAGAAACCATTTTAATCTTATTATCGGCTTCTTTCAAAAACTTTTCTCTAAAAGCAAGAGTGTCTTGTCTAGTAAGATCTTGTTTAAGGTATGTAGAATACTTATCCGCAAAGCTTTCAAAAGCTTTGGTTTGCATATCGGACAGGGTCTGCTGAGCAGAACTTAAGAATTGCCAGTCAGGTGTAAAAGGTAACACCTCTGCAATCTGTGCATTCTGAGCAATGTTGTTAATGTATGATGCCATATGAGTAGTATATCTACACTAAAAGATAAGGAAAAATCTCTTAAGTTTTTAAACCTGAGAGGTTTATTGACCACCTACACCCGTACCGTAAGGATTACCAGGATAAAGATAAGAAGTAGGATCATAAGCTGCTCCCTTGCTTTTTGCAGAAGCACCAAATAAACTTTGCACTCTCAGCTCTTGAAGTTTAGCCAATTGCTTTGATTGCTCTTCAGGTGAAAGACCTAAAGATTTAATGTTTTCAATCTCAGACTTATAAGCGTTATTAATTCTTTCAGCCTGTGAAGCATAATCATCTACATTAAAACTTGCTGCAGATACTCCAGGATTAAATACAATATCACCACCTACGCCTGGCATAACTTGAAACAAAGGATTTATTTTATTCATTGCCTTTGTTTTATATGCATTAGTAATCATATTATTCTTTAATGCCGTATTTAAGTTTCTGTATCTACGCATCTTTTCATCAAAGACTTCTTGAGTAGTTACATTCTTATCATAAAGATTCATTGCAAGTTCTGCATTGGCAGCATCTGTATTGGCCATCATTCTTGCATTATTTCCCTCTACAGTATTTGCAATATTAACATTAGCATTACCTATTTGACTTGCAACATTGGCTGCTTGTTCACCTGCTTGTCCTGAAATAACAGAAGCCATAGAAGCTTGTCTTGCAGGTCCAGCAAATGCACCAAGAGCTTCCATAGTACCTCTAGCACGTCCAGCAATTTGTTGCTGTTGACGAGTATCATCTAAATATACAGCATCCATAGGTCTATAGGGTAGACGTGGTGCATAACCAAAATATCTATTCTCACTAAGCATATTTCTTGTAGCAGTTCTAAGATTATTTAAATCTTGAAGCCACGGTTGAAAACCTGGATCAGGTGCTTGTTGATTAGTTATTGATTCTTTAGACTCTTTATTTTCTATTTCCTTATCTTCTACTATTGAAGTATTAGGTTTTGGTTCTTCTACAGGCTCTTTTGCTGGATATTTTCCCTCTGCAAGTAATCTACTAGTAGTATATGTTCCAAGTCTTGAATCAATTTTACTACCAGGTTGTGCATTAGGGTCATTGGAATCAGAAAACTTTTGAGTTCTAATTGCTTTCTCCTCTGCTTCAGTAAACGCAGGATATCCCGCATTTTTTCTTTTTGTATTTTCTTCTGTAATAAACTGCTCAACTCTAGGATTCCACCATTCTTGATAAGCACGTACTCTAGGATCCTGACCCTGTAAAGATTTAAGATCAAAGTTTCCTTGTGCATCTTTCCAATCAGAAAAGTCATAACCAAGAGATTCCATTCTTTTAACCCATCCAGGAAAATTTTTCGTTGCATCCTCATACATACCAGGATATCCAGCAACCTGACTTTGAATTCTATTATATTCCAATCTATCTTTATCTGAATAATCAGAAACATCCATCAAAGGATTAAGACCTGCTTCAGATAAAACTCTAAGAAGATCTGGATTAATTGCTTGAAATTTATCAGAACGACTTGGTTTAGCAGGACTTGTTGCGGTAGTTTGTTGAACTGGTACTTGACCTGCCGGTACTGTAATAT
>Ga0078894_10004554_pt1 | contig 10609 bp, 11 predicted proteins | sample LauGreSu1BDMLBSD_2_FD_67506 | JGI IMG/M metagenome (GOLD analysis project Ga0078894, IMG submission 67506) | Freshwater lake microbial communities from Lake Michigan, USA - Su13.BD.MLB.SD (version 4) (version 4) | ecosystem: Environmental > Aquatic > Freshwater > Lake | place: Lake Michigan... | reverse complement strand
AAAGAAGTGGGTTTAGTCTCGGTGGAGAGAGAGTATCTGAGAGAGATACTGACCCCACAGCTACCTCCAAATCAATAGGTAATGTAGCCACAGTAGTTGGGCGATTAGCTGGTCTGGGGATAAGAGCTGCAGCGAACAGAATGAAAAGAGGTAGTGAGGACGAAAAAGCTAAAGAAGAAGTAAAAGCTAAAACTAAAGAAAATGTTATGAAAAGAAGAGAAGCTACTCAAACATCTCAAGCTCGAAAAGGAAAAGCAATTCAAACATGGAAAACCAATAATGAAGAATATGAATACTCTTGTTGGAGAGAAGAGTTCTTGTACGAACTTGGAGACATGAGACAGCAATCAAAAAACAAAAAGAATCTAGGAAAAGACCCAGTTGTTGATGTAATGAAAGGTACAAACAAAATTACACTGAATCCAACTGTTTCAGAAGCAACTGAAACTCCTCAAGATAAATTTGATAGACTTGTTGCCGCATCTTCAAAATTAACCGGATCTGCTAAAATTAAAATGCTTAAGTATGCGGCTTCCAAACATCCAAAAATGAATGAGGAAGTGATGTGTGATGAGCGAGCCTCTAGAGAACCTGGTAAAGGAACTGCAGAAATGGTAAGAGATAGAATGTCTAAAATGTTTACCAATACACCCGATTCATACTCTCCTATGAAGATTTCGACTTTAAAAGCAATGGCAAAGAAGAGTAGAGACAAATGAAGAAAGATGTAAAATTTTGCCCAATGTGTAAAAAAATAGAAACCCGAGAAGAATGTGCATATGGTCCTAAAGTTTGGGACACCTTATCTTATAAGAGAAATTTGATCAATGAAGCTTCAAAAAAAGAGAAAGTTGCAAATGCAATTCTTGGATTATCCTTTGCTACTTCTGCTTTACAATCTCCTTCTGATTTTGTAAAGACTGGAGCGATTGAATCTCCGGGTGTTATTTTAATGCAAAAATGGGCAAATAAAAGAGGAGAAGCTGAAAGAAATTTGGATTCTGGAAGAGTTACACCTTCATCTAGAAATCGTAAAAAGAAAAAAATTGAAGAGGGACTAAAAGATTGGTGGAATAAAGGTAGAAATGAAAGAGTTCCAAATGAAGATAAAGCATCTGTCAAAGAGTTGATGGATGACGACTTAAAGCAATTAACTCGAACAGATTCTGCATTTAAATCTGGAGCAAAGGGTTTAACTGGTTGGCGACCTCATAAAGCATTTACACCTAAAATGATTAAGACCGGACCAACACCTGCAGTACGCCAATGTATAGAGAGGCCAATAAGAACTGTGAGTAGACTTATGCAAGGTAAACTGAAAGAAAATGTAAATCTCAGTAAAGAAGCTTTAATGATGTTAATGATTAAAAAGATGATGAACGAGAAGAAGCGAAAGAACTATCTACTTAATTATGGATATGTTGGAGAAGAGAAGACTCCTGCATGGACTCGTAATGAAGGTAAGGATTTAAAGAAGGGTGGACTAAATCGTAAAGGCATTGCTTCTTATCGTAGAGAGAACCCAGGCTCAAAACTATCAATGGCTGTAACTACAGAACCTTCTAAACTCAAAAAAGGAAGTAAATCTTGGAATCGCAGAAAAAGCTTTTGTAGTCGTATGACTGGAGTAAAGGGTCCAATGAGAGATGAAAAAGGTCGTCCAACTAGAAAGGCTCTTGCTTTACGTAAATGGAACTGCTGAAGATCTAAATAGGATTAGGACTAAATAAGTCCTAAATAACACACTTAGGAGGGAAAAAGTCCAATGAATCCTTTAATCCAAATAATCAAACCTATTCTTTTCAAATTTCTTACGTCTAAAGCAGTGAAAGATTTGGTGATTCAGTTGCTTCAATCTTATGTGAAAACTACCGACAATCAAATTGATGATGTACTGGTGAAAATCGTAGAAGATAAGCTTTTCACTGCCCAGTGAGATTTTAGGTTAAATAGTTTAAATGTGTAGAGAGGTTTTTTCACATCCTCTTTACACATTTTTATTTCTATAGGAACTGAACTCAATAAATATCAATAACACTCAAGGAATTTAAAATGGCACTCTGGGGCATCTCCACTACTACTGAAACTGCTGAAAATAACTATGGTATTCCCAAATTCCTAAAGGAAGTTGACCGAAATCATACTCCACATAACTGTTTTGCTAGCAATCGCGGTTGGATTTATCGGAACTATAAGGATGGTAGATTTTCGGGACTTTCTACTGCCTATAGTGATGAAGTTTTAGTACCTGTGGCTGGTCTGAATACTACTGGAATTGGTTCAAATACCACTGGCCTAGGTCTTGCAACTCAAGTTGCAGTATTCTTCGCAGACCCTAATAATTCCCCAATCATTTCAATTGGTGGTGGTGCGACTACAGGTATCACTACAGGATCTAGAGGTGAAGTTCATCTTGTTTTTAACGAACAGGTTTATGCTGGAGCTGGTTCCACTGTATTAATTAATACTTTCAATCCACTTGGAATTGCTCAAGGTTCTATAGTTGCAACTGCAGCTTCTACTGGCGTACCAGTTCAAGCAAATGTTCCGGGAATTGGTCAAACCATGATTCGTTTTAATGGTCAAGTCACCAATAGAGTTGCATTTGCTTTTACTGCTCCAAATACAGTATTTTCAGCCAATGTTCCCTTTCTCACTTCTACAGTATCTTCTACCGTAGCTGTAGGCTCTACTACTATTTTTGTAACGAACTCTACTGGTGTATCTGTGGGTAGTTCTGTGAGCGTAGGAGCTGCTATCACGAACGTTCCAGTCACTGGTATTGGTGCCACTTCTATCACGATTGGTTCTGGTTCAACTGTCGCATCTGCTCTCTCGGTAGGTGTTGCAGTTACGTTTAGTTCCTTAACTCGAAGAACTTTCTTGGGAATTTCAACTGTTAGAACCTTTGTTGGGGTTGTTACGGATTCATCTGGTGGAGTTGGAGTCTCAAGCGCATATACTCCAGACTCACTTCGTAATGTGGCAGGTGCTGGAAGAACTTCTGGTGATGCTGGAACTGGAACTAATCTTTTGTTTGTAGTACCCTAGTATGAGATTTGAAGAATTGAATGAAAGTAATTATATTCTTTTTGCTATTAAACATTATGAAAATCCTCAAGCCGTCACTGAAGAGGATTTTCATAATGACCTTAAACGATTTAAATGGATAAAAAGATTATTGAAGAAGTATAAAGTGAATGGTGAAATGAATATTCATTTACTTATTAATCATTTCTTAATTCTTTATAATATTTTTGGTGATGCTGCCACACCACTCTTATTCTTTAAAATCGATTTAGAGTATTGGAGTTTTATTAAAACTATCATCGTATATCTTGGACGTTTTCCTGAATATCCAAAAACAAAATTACATGATATTTTAATTGATCACGACTGCCTAACCAAACTCAATGAATTATGATGAAAGATAGAATTTTTGAAAACTCTTTACATATCATCCGAAACTATTTAAAAGAGGAAGCTCCAACAAATAGTTTAGGCGCAGGTAAAATTTCTGGAACTCCAGAAGCCGGTGACGGTCCACCAGTAGACTTAAGAAAAAGAAAATATAACCGACTACCCGAACCATTTAAAGACTTATTCAGGAGGAAAACTAGTGGCCGACTCAAATACAACCGTTGATACTAGAGTTGCAATCTTAGAAGAGAAGTTCTCAGTGTATGAGCAAATGATGAATAAAATGGAATCTGCAATTCATACTATAAGTGAAACCTGTCAAGGTATATCCAGAATGATTGCAATTCATGAAGAGAGAATTGAAGGTGTGCACAAGACCGATAATCTCATTCTTGAAAAATTCAAAGAAATGGAGACGAGAAATACTCTAGATCATGATAAAGTAATTAAGAAAGTCGAGAAGCTTGAAGAAAAAGTTGAAGGACTAATCAAGTTCCGTTGGCTGATTGGTGGAGCTCTAATTCTCACAGTTTTCTTTTTCAATCAACAACAAATTCGCTTTGCTGATTATTTGCCTAAACCAGAAGCTCCTGCTACAGTAAAGTCTGCCAATTGATTTTCTTGAATGTCTTTTATTGAAAAGAAATATATCGGAATGATATCCACTCGGCTGGATAAGTTTTCACAAAAAAACAATGATACATTTAATTTTAGATGTATCTATTGTGGAGACTCAAAAAAGAGTCAATCAACAAAAAGAGGATATTTATATTCAATCAAAGATACCTTTAATTTTAGATGTCATAACTGTGGAAAATCTATTTCCTTTAAGAACTTTCTTAAAGATATAGACACGTCTCTACATGATCAATATGTACTGGAGAAGTTTAAGGGTACTCGAACTAAAGAAATAAAGTTAAAATCTGTAACACCAAAAAAGATAATCAAAAAGCACTTTGACTTGCCATTAATTTCTGAACTAAATACTGAACATCCAGCAAGAAAATATCTTGAGCAACGAAGAATACCGAAAGATAAACTTAATACTTTATACTTTAGTGAGACTTTTAAAGAGTGGACAAACACACAAAAACAAACGTTTTCCTCTAAATCTTTAAGATATGAAGAACCACGAATTATTATTCCTTTAGTTTGTGGTGGAACTATATTTGGATTTCAAGGACGAAGCCTTTCTAAAAATTCAAAGCTCAAGTATATTACAATTATATTGAATGAGGAGTATTCTAAAATTTATGGATTAGATGATATAAATTGGAATCAAAATGTTTATGTGGTAGAGGGTCCTTTTGATAGCATGTTCATTCCAAATTCAATTGCAATGGCTGGAGCTGATTTGAATGTTTCTGAAATTGAAACTAAAAAGGATATAGATTTCATTTTTATATACGATAACGAGAAAAGGAAAAGAGAAATCGTAGATAGAATGGAAAAAGTGATAGATAAAGGTCATTCCATAGTAATATGGCCAAATGACTTGAAATCTAAGGATGTGAATGATATGATACTAGAGGATATTCCAGTGATGGATATTATTAAAAATAATACATTTAGAGGCTTACAAGCAAAAATTAAATTCAACGGATGGAAAAGAGTATGAGTCAGTCTACGATTACGGTTAAGAAAAGAAAAGGGTATGTGGAGCCTCTAGATTTGGATAAGCTTCATAAGATGGTTGAAACCGCTTGTGAAGGTCTGAGTGGTGTTTCTGCTTCTCAGGTTGAAATGAGTTCTGGTCTTCAATTTTATAATGGAATTGATACTGCAGATATTCAAGAAATTCTTATTAAATCTGCTTCAGATTTGATTTCATTGGAAGCCCCTAATTATCAATATGTCGCGGCTCGTTTACTACTATTTGCAATCCGTAAATCTCTTTATGGTGGTAAAATAGATTTACCTCATCTCTATGATCATTTTCAAACTGTAAATCAAATTGGATTCTATGATTCTACCATCTTAACTTTTTATACTAAAGAAGAATTTGATGAGGCTAATTCTTATATTGATCATAGTAGAGATTTCATGTTTACATATGCTGGACTTCGTGAAATCGTCGACAAATACCTTGTTCAGGATAGAAGTACCAAAAAAGTATATGAAACTCCTCAATTCATGTATATGCTGGTATCCATGGTCACGTTTTCAAGATATCCAAAAGAAACAAGAATGTCTTATGTGAAGCGTTATTACGATGCAATTAGTAAACATAAAATTAATATTCCCACTCCGGTAAATGCTGGAGTAAGAACTAATAAGAGGCAGTATGCCAGTTGCACTTTGTTGGACTGTGGTGATTCTTTAAAATCTATAGAAGCAACCCTAAGTGCTTTAATACGATACGTATCTGCAAAATCTGGCATTGGTCTAAATGTTGGGAGAATACGTGGACTTGGTAGTAAAATTCGCAATGGTGAAGTAATTCATACTGGAATTGTTCCTTTCATTAAGTCATTTGAAGGTGTTTTGAACTCATGTTGTGTAACTCCAGATACTTGGGTTGAGATATTACAACCATCGCAAGATCTGAACACTAAAATAGCAAAAACTAAAAAAATTAAAATTAAAGATCTCCAGATTGGAGCAAAGATTAAGACTAAGGATGAAAATGGAAATATTGTTTTCAAAAGGGTGACCGATAAATTCAATACTATAGTACATTCAGAGAATCAATTACTTTTAAGATTTACCAATGGGTCGAAATTAAATTGTTCTACTAATCATCCCATTTTAATTCTTGGTGATGGTGGCGAGTTTATAGAGAAATTGCCAATGGACATTTCCAATTCTGATAAAATTATCACAGAATCGGGGGTTACTAATTTATTGTTTATAGATAACTACCAACAAAACGATATCAATTATATAGACATAACAGTAGAAGATTGTCATACATTCTTTGCTTCAGATGCTGAATTTGAGGAGATGATTTTAACTCATAATAGCCAAGGTGGACTCCGAAAAGGTTCAGCTACACTGTTTTTCCCTATTTGGCATCAAGAAGTAGAAGAATTGATTGTCCTAAAAAATGAAAAAGGTAATGATGAAAACCGGGCAAGGTCTCTTGATTATGCGGTATCTATATCTAAAATCTTTTATGAGAGATTCATAAAAGATGAAAATATCACTCTTTTCTCTCCACATGATGTTCCCGGCCTCTATGACGCCTTTGGTACTGATTCGTTTGACGACTTATACATTCATTATGAGCAAGATAAATCTATTCCTAGAAAAACTGTTGGTGCCCAAAAACTCATCTTTGATATTTTAAACGAGCGAAGTGATACTGGACGAATTTATATTCTTAATATAGATCACACAAATTCTCACGGACCCTACTCCAAAACTGTTAGAATGAGTAACCTTTGCCTCGAAATTTGTCTTTTAACTGAGCCCATAGAGCACATTGATGATACAAATGGACTAATTGCTCTTTGTGTACTTTCTGCTCTAAACGTTGGTGTCATTAAATCAGAGAAAGAATTTGAAGATTGTTGTGAACTTTCAGTGAGAGCATTAGACGAACTTATTGATATTCAAGAGTATCCAGTTAAAGCCGCCGAGATTGCAACTCGTAAATATCGTCCACTTGGAATCGGATTTATTGGTGTTGCTCATTATTTGGCCAAATTAGGACTCAATTACGAGGATAAGGAAGCATGGGATGTAATGCATAAATTAGCAGAAAGTCATCAGTATTACTTACTAAAAGCCTCAAATCAACTTGCAAAGGAAAAGGGTGTATGTGAAGGGTTTTGTGATACAAAATATTCTCAAGGAATTTTGCCAATAGATACTTATAAAAAAGATGTTGATGATTTTTGCGATAATACTCTCCAACATGATTGGGAATCTCTAAGAAAGGATATTGTAACCTATGGTCTTAGAAATACTACTACCTCGGCTCAAATGCCAAGTGAGACATCTTCGAAAACTTCAAATGCAACAAATGGAATTGAACCTCCAAGAGGATTCCTTTCAGTGAAAAGGAAGATTAAACAGATCGTACCTCAATATACTACGCTTAAAAATAAATATACCTTATTGTGGGATATGAAATCTAATGAGGGATATTTTAATATCGTGGCAGTAATGCAAAAGTTCTTTGATCAATCTATAAGTGCAAATTGGAGTTATAATCCTGAACATTATCCAGATAATAAAGTTCCAATGAGTGTAGTTGTAAATGATTTTCTACAGGCATATAAAAAAGGGCATAAGACTGCATATTATATGAACACTTATGATGGTAAAAAAGATGATATGAATATAGACGATTTAGTAAAAGAAATTCTAGACGAAGGAGACGCTAACTGTGACAGCTGCACAATCTGAAATTAAAGGTATGACAGTATTCAATTCAAATAAATCAAATCATATACAACAAAATATGTTCTTTGGTGTCCCATTGGGCATTCAAAGATATGATGTTCATAAGTTTCCGGTTTTTCATAAACTAACTCAAGATCAATTGGGTGCATTTTGGAGACCGGAAGCATATCCACTAACTAAAGATCGAGCAGATTATCAAAAATTGCCACCTGAACAGAAGCATATCTTTACTTCTAATCTTAAATATCAAATCATGTTAGATTCAGTGCAGGGTAGAGGTCCTGGAATAGGATTCCTTCCTTATTGTTCACTCCCTGAATTAGAGTCTGCTATTATTGCGTGGCAATTTATGGAGATGATTCATAGTTACTCATACACTTATATAATCAAAAATATCTATTCTAATCCTTCTGAAGTATTTGATAAAATTATTGATGACGAAAATATCATTGAAAGATCTAAAACTGTCACCAGTTCTTATGATGATTATATTCAATCTGCACAAAACTACTCTTCTTCTAATCTATGGGAATTTAATAACGAAGGTGTAGAATTGGGAAAAAGTGAATTATATGAAGTTAAGAGGAAGCTTTATCGTGCAATGGCAAACGTTAATATCCTTGAAGGTGTTCGTTTCTACGTATCCTTTGCATGTAGTTTTGCTTTCGGTGAACTACATTTAATGGAAGGTTCTGCAAAGATTATTTCTAAAATTGCTTTGGATGAAAGGTTGCATCTCTTTCTCACTCAAAACATTCTAACCAAATGGAAAAATGGTGTAGACGACCCGGATATGGAAAAAATTGCAAAGGAAGAAGAGCCTTATGTCTATTCCATGTTTGAAAAGACGGCAAATCAGGAAAAAATGTGGGCACAGTATCTATTCAAAGATGGTTCTATGATCGGGTTGAATGATAAGCTTCTTTGTAATTACGTTGAGTGGATTACAAATCGTAGAATGAAAGCAATAGGACTAAAGCCAATTTATGATATTTCTGCAGGTAATAACCCTCTCCCTTGGACTGAAGATTGGCTGAATAGTAAGAATGTGCAAAATCCACCACAAGAAGAGCCCCTTGAATCTTACATTGTCGGTGGAGTTAAACAAGATATGGAGTCCAATGCATTCGCTGGATTTAAACTATGAACTCAAGAAAACATAAACAACAAGAAAATCAAGAGCAAAAGGAAAAGACCAATAAACTTCTTGAACCTCTTACAGAATATCAAAAAACTGAAGAACTGATTGTAAACAAAATTTAGTTACTAAAAGCCCCCTTACTCTAAACCTAGAGTAAGGGCTTTTTTCATAAATACTAAAAAGACATTTAACTATAAATGAATCATTCTTCTACTCTTGAACAATTTTATGAATTGTTTTCTGAAAGTGCTGCTTCAGATCATCCATATGTTAAAGGTCAAACAGAATTTCAACAAAGAGCCGATAAAATTTTAGCACAACGAAAAAAAGCCAGAGAAGATGCTAAAAATCCTCAAGCACTCAGATCAAAAAGAGCTGTAGAATTTCATAAGAAAAGTAAAATTCAAGAAGCTACTATGACATCTAGAGATAAGAAGAAAGAAAAGAGACTTAAAAAGAAATATGATTCTTCTGGAATGAAAGCTTCAATGATTAAGCAATATGGACCAGAAAAGGGTAAACAAGTATACTTTGCAACCATTCGTAAGCAAGCAATGGAATCCTTTGATCTTGAAGAAGCAAAGCTATCAAGAACTGAAAGAAGAGCACGAGCTGCAACAAAGAAGCCTAGAGGAAGTGCAGTTCATGCATATGACATGGATGAAACTCTCGTAGGTCATGATCATAGTAAAGTCAAGGTTCACGTTAATAATTCATCTGGAAAGCGAGTTCAAAGCCTGACAAATCAAGAATTTAATACTCATAAACTTCCTAAAGATCATTCTTATGATTTTGGAGAGTTTAGAAGTTCAAAGGTGTTTCAGCAATCGGCTAAACCAAATAAGAGTATAATTAAGAAATTAAAGAAGCAGGTGAGACGAGGTAAGAATGTACATATCATTACTGCGAGAGCTGATATGGATAATCAACCTGAATTTGCATCACATCTTCGTAGATATGGTATTGAAATTGACCCTCAAAAGAACGGTAAAAGACATGTTCATGTACATCGTGCAGGAAATATGGAGGGTAACGATATAGGAAAAAAGAAGGGTCAAATCATTCAAGGTATCATGGCGCAAAGTGGAGCAAAAAAAGCTCATATGTATGATGATGCTCCAAAAGTACATAAGGAGATGGAAAAGATAAATAAACAAAACCCATCGGGTATAAAAATCAAAACTCATTTAGTTAAACCCAACAAAGCAGGTAAAGTTATGTCTCGTTCATATCAAGCTACGAAATCTGAAGAATTTGAACTTTGGGTTGAAGCTCTTTTGGAAGAAGGTTATGACCTTTCTGAGATGACTTATGACGAACTCTATGAAGGCTATGAGGCGATTCAGGACGAGCCTGAAGAGGGTTCAAAGTCCGTAAGGATCAATTATACTTCTCCATACGGTAAACCTAAGAACGAGTTGAAAGAAGATACTCAAGAATTAACTCCATATGAGTATTGGAAATCTTTCATTGGTGAAGATGTGGGCGGTGATGAACAGTACAATGATGAACTTGCTGAGAAAACAGATGTGGTAATTGAAAGAACTCCGACTTCTTATGATTACTGGAAAGCCAAACTTCAAGAAAGTTCTAATTCTTGATAGAAAATGAATGCAGCAGTAAAAGAACTTGAAAGAAAACTCATCAAAGCAAAAGATACCTCCTATGATGGTATTGACGCTTTGATGAGAGTTATTA
>Ga0078894_10004553_pt1 | contig 10609 bp, 17 predicted proteins | sample LauGreSu1BDMLBSD_2_FD_67506 | JGI IMG/M metagenome (GOLD analysis project Ga0078894, IMG submission 67506) | Freshwater lake microbial communities from Lake Michigan, USA - Su13.BD.MLB.SD (version 4) (version 4) | ecosystem: Environmental > Aquatic > Freshwater > Lake | place: Lake Michigan... | reverse complement strand
TGTACGCTTCGCTATGGGTGCTGCCGTAATAATCTCCAAAGCTAATGGTGTTTAGATTGACGCTCATGTTGCCGCTAGCTATTTGAGACACAGCGTTGTACGATGCATCAGATGTTGATATCGTATAAGCTTGAGATGCATAAGTAGATGAAAGTGTCGCTGAAAGGCCAGCAGCATAAGGAGCAATGTCCCCCGCGTTAATCGTTTGGGTAGCCCACCCATCTGATAAGGTGAGTGCTCCGCCACCGCCACCACCGCCACCACCGCCACCAGATGATGAAATAACCATACCAGTGCCTGTTCCGGTCAGTGACATTCTTTGACCCGACGTCCACGCCGGCGTTTTCTTTAGTACTATCGCCATAAAATCTCCTGGGAGAGAAAAGCTACTCCCTGTGCTAAATATTCATTATCAAACAAAGGCTTCTCTGACTATGCAAAAATGCCCCACCTCACAGAGAGGCAGGGCATCAGACTTCATCGTTCATCAAGTGATCGAAACCGCAAAAAGGAAAAAGGAATTTTTAGCATTCCTGCAAGGGAAAGAAACGATGCATGTCGAAGTATCGAGCTTGTCTCAGACCGAGAAATCATCTTCGGCCCAAAGACTTCGACAGCGATGGACCGAAGATTTTATGTTGTTTGTTGGATCAAGTGAACAAGAACGCTTGTGTCCAAGCCGACCTGTCTGCGGTTATTGAGGCGTCAGAAGCTGTCTGATCGTGGAGTGTGGTCCATGTCGAGTTGTCGTCGCTGCCCCTTAGAATCCACCTTATTGGATCTCTTTCTATGGGTTGCCCGACAGGAGACGTAGCAAACCTGAATGCATCTGCTGTCTTTTTACCTGCACCAAAATCTATGGTAAACCAGGCCACATAATCGAATGACAGGTCACCGTTCTCCGCCAACCTACCAGGAGGAGCCCCGACGTCAGTATTGAAACTTCCGTCTATCCATCTAGCCATTGATGCATCAGATGTTCTGCTGCCGATGTCAGGTAGTATGAGAGATGCTCCGGTGTAATCCACACGAGATCCTCCGCTCATGATCTCGAGCTCTGCCAACTGAACACCTGCATTAATTCCTCCGCCTGTTACACCATCCCACTTTGTGTCTGTAAAGTCCCAACGGTAATAGCGGAATGTATGAGAAACACCTCCCCCGCCTCCGCCGCCACCGGCACCGCCGCCACCTGACGACGGAACATAAAATCTTCCACCCGTACCACTAAACCTGATGCTCCCTCCGGAGCCTGCAATTCTAATAGCCATTGTCTATCTCCTCGCTGAACTCGCATTCAGCATGATGACGAACGCGAATCCGTCACATTAAATAACATCAATTGCGATGCTATTTGAGAAAATTTATTGATCTGGGACGTCAATAAGCGGCCATATTTTACATAGGGACTATTTGTCATATAGTTATGAATGTGCTATTAGCCATGGCATATCTCCTTCTCGGAGAGGCGGACCAACCACCGGGTCTTCCTCTCCGAGCTTTTTTGCTCATGCACATTCCTGCGCGAGAATACTATTTCTTGTTTTTTCTCGATTCCTTCAATCTCTTGACGGTGTCGACGACGTGACCGGCCTCGTCTGGTCTGCGACGACGTCCCGCAGGTTTCTTGGCTTCTTCGACAGACGTCTCGACTACGACTTCTTCAGGCTTGCTCTCTGTTGTCGATTCGGGAGACTTGACTTCATCGGCGGGCGTCTCAATTTTGTCCACCAGCGTTTTCTTTACCTCGGCCTCGTCGTGCATCTTTTTCAACAGCTTGACGCCACTCTCGAGTGCGGTGACTTCGCCTAATTTCATGTGGTGGATGGCGGATCTTTCTCGTGCGAATTTCTCTATCAGCTCGTTAGACTTAGTCAGATAGACGAAGGCACTCTGCGCTGCTTGCGAGGTCATCGATCCCTTTTTGACCTCTTCGATCAGCGCTTCCTTTGTCTTCTTTAGAAAGCCTTCATGAAGCTCTAGCAATTCTTTTGCGACATTTGAGCCTCCTGCTGCGTACCATGCCTCGTTTCTTTTTCTTTCTAGTGAGTCATCAAATTTCGATCCGATAGTCGTGATGATTGTCAGCTCATGCTCTAATTTTTCTGTTTCTTTGATGGTGGGCATGCCCTTAAATATGCCTTAAATAAAAATCAGAGGCCCCCTTTCGGAAGCCTCTGACGCTCACCTCAGCTGATGCTCAGGGAGTCTAGTTTGCTCACAGTGCGTTGTGGATGACGACTGTGAGTGAGTCGTCGGCCATTGTGCCCATCGAGAGCGAGAGTCCGCCTGATCCGTCGATGGCGTAGTCGTCGCCGTAAGCGAGACGCACGCCGTTGAGGAAGACGTCCATTGCGAGCTTCTTCGCAGCGAGCGATGCGTACGAAGCCGTGCGGAGAGCGCCGACCGATGAGTAATCGATCGGGTCGCCGGCCGACTTGACACCGGGCTTGAAAGAATCCTGCTTGAAGTTGCCACCGGCTGCGACGATTGCTGCAACGAGCGACATGCCAGGGAACTGGAGGTCGAATGCTGACTTGTCGCCTGACTCGATGAAGCTGATTGCGTCCTCGCCATTTGCCTTGAGGAGTAGGTCAGCCTCAGCTGAGAGCTGTGCTCCACCTGCGACTGCCTCGAACGAACCGCTGAGTGATCCCTCGAGAGCGCCAACCTTGAGGCTGGACATCCACGCGGGGACGAGAGCGATTCCTGCCATTGCGCCGTCGCCGTCGGGAGCGCGGTTGCCCTTACCGAAGATGACTTCGCCTGCGCCGCCGTCCTGTCCGATGACGAGGTCCATGTTCGCGCCTGCTCCGCCGTGGAGAACGATACCGCTGTCGGTCGTTCCGGCTGAGCCTGTTGCGAGGTAGATGAACGCGTCTTCAACACGCATGTTCGCCGTGTCGATGTAGGTCATTGTGCCCTTCACGCGCAGGTCGCCGTCGACCTGGACGTGGCCTGTGAAGCGTGCGTCGCCCTGGACGTAGAGCTCTGAGCCGTCGAAGGTCAACTTCGACTCGTCCTTGATTGAGCCATCTGCGTCGACGATGTAGAGGCGTGTCGCCACGTCGCCGTCGATCGAGATCTTGTTCGCTGTCACATCGGCATTGAAGTCAGCGGCTGCGCCGTTGACCACGAGGCCGTTGCTGAGTGTTGCAAGCTCAGAGACGCTGAGCGTGTCTGAGAAAGTAGCAGCTGCAGCAACCGAAAGGCCCGCGTCGAGCGTCGCGGCGCCGACGAGGTGCAGCGTGCCGTTGAGCGTTGCTGCGCCTGAGACTTCGAGCGTGCTGTCGAGCACCACTGCTCCGGCGACGTCGAGTGTGCTTCCGAGTGTTGCTGCTCCGTCGACGTTGAGCGTGCTGTCGAAGTCGACTGCACCCGTCACGCCCATCGAACCAGTCACCTCGAGGCGATCGCCCGAGACCGTGAGGCCGTCGCTCATTGTTGCAGGACCAGCGACGCTGAGCGAACCGCTCACGCCGAGTGCCTGTGCCATGAAGACGTCGCCAGCAAAGTCAGCCACGCCTGTGACGTCGAGCAAGCCGCCGATCACTGCGTTACCAGTTGCTTCAAGTGCGCCATCGACTGCGAGCTCGGAGCCGTCGAAGGTGAGCTTTGACTCATCCTTGATCGAACCGTCTGCGTCCACGATGTAGAGTCTCTGAGCGACGTCGCCGTCGATCGAGATCTTGTTCGCTGTCACGTCAGCGTTGAAGTCAGCCACTGCACCGTTGACCGTGAGGCCGTTGCTGATGCTTGCTGCGCCTGTGACTGAGAGTTGTGAGCCGTCAAAGGTGAGGCTTGACTCATCCTTGATTGAGCCGTCCGAGTCGACGATGTAGAGACGTTGTGCAACGTCGCCATCGATCGAGATCTTGTTTGCTGTGACGTCTGCGTTGAAGTCAGCAACTGCGCCGTTGACCTGGAGGCCTGCGTCGAGTGTTGCTGCGCCATCGACCTCGAGGGTCGATGCAACGTAAACCACGCCTGCTGCGCTTGCTGTGAAGTTGCCGGCACCGACATCGAGTGCGCCGTCAACTGCGAGCTCGGAACCGTCGAAGGTGAGCTTCTGCTCGTCCTTGATTGAACCGTCCGTGTCGACGATGTAGAGACGCTGTGCCGTGTCTCCATCGATGCTGATCTTGTTGGCTGTCACGTCGGCGTTGAAGTCGGCGACCGCACCGTTGACTGTCAGGCCGTTGCTGATGCTTGCTGCACCCGTGACGGAGAGCTGCGATCCGTCGAACGTGAGGCTTGACTCGTCCTTGAGCGAGCCGTCTGCATCAACGATGTAGAGTCTCTGAGCGACGTCGCCGTCGACCGAAACCTTCTGTGCAGAGAGGCTGCCAGCCACATCGAGGTCACCGCCGATGCCAGCGTTTCCTCCGACAGTGAGATATCCGCTAAACTCGCTGTTTGATCCGGTGATGCTACCCACCAGTGTGATGTCTCCCTGGAAGGCTGCGGTTGCTCCTGAGACCTGCATTGCTGCGTAGATGTCAGCGAGGTCCTGTGAGCCGCTGAGTGCATCGTACCAACGCTCGCCACCGATGATCTTGTTGACCTGCGAACGGAGTGCGTCGAGATCTTCGACGATCGTTTGCTTGTATGCAAGGCCGGAGCCTGCTGCCATTTCGTCATTAAATGCTAGTGAACCACTAATCTGTGATTGCTGAACAAATGTTCTTGCCATGATTTATCATCCTTTGTCACGAACCCAACAGGGTTCTTGGTTGTCTGAGCGGAAAGAATTTCCGCATTTGTAAATATATTTTTGACGATCATTGTCAACAAAAAATGAACGCGATGCTTAAAATCGTTATTGATGCCGGTGATGTATAACCAGCTCAAACTGTGTCATAGTTAATTTGAATCGACAAAATGAATCGAACACTCCTCGCCGCTACGATCCTGGCCTTCGGGTTCTCAGCATTCTTCCGCAAGCTCGCCGTGGATCGCATGCATCCCTACCACATGCAGATCATCTCCGGGATCATCTACGCATCGATGATACCAGTCTGGTACAACGTGGCCCCGAAGCAGTTCGAGTTCAGCGCATCGGGCATCATGTTCGCCGCCATGTGCACAGGGATCCACATCCTCGGCGCCGTGATGTTCGGTCTCCTGTTGAAGTCTGAGAATGCGGCGGGGGTGATGTCCGTCATGGTGTCCGCGAGTCCAGTGGTGACTGCACTCCTCTCCATGATATTCCTCCAGGAGAAATTCGAGGTGAGGCACGTGATCGCGACCCTCCTCACCCTCTCGGGGCTCGCACTCTTCAATTATCAGAAGTAAACTTGCACCGTGTAAATCCCTGCCTCCCTGGGATATACTTCCCCACATGGGTTCAAATCTCTTGACGGTGTTAGGCATCGTCGGTTCTTCGCTGCTCTCTGCTTGGGTCGTGCTACGGTACGTCCTCCTCTGTAGCTATCGTATCGATGGTTCACTATCGAAGAGTCTACTCGACACAATCAAATCCGAAGGCCACTACACCTGGACCCTATCCGGTGACTTCGCACAGCTTCCACGCTACCCCAACACCTGGGAGGCATTCACGGTCCTCCACGGAATCCCACTCTTCTATTCCCGCCACGAGAAGATGATGACCGCAGGATGGAAAGGAAAGGAGGAACAGACCACCGTGACCTTTCCCCGATTCATGAAGTCCCGTGTGGATGAACTCCTCAGCAAGGACACGACATCCCGATCCATTCCGGTCAACCTCCTCGGCCCCTATGAATCAAACAGGCTAGGTGAGATTCAACCCAACGAGTCACAGGAGGCACCCCTCCTCGATCCACAACTCTACGCAGACATCGAGGAGGATATGGTCCGCGTACTGAAGCGGGAGACCAACAAGACAGGGGCAATCCTCCATGGCCCACCAGGAAACGGAAAATCTCGCTTCGTTCGTTACCTGGCCACCAAATACTCCCTACCCATCCACGTGGTTCAATTCAACGCCGACTGGAGCAACCACGATGTAATGCTGATGTTCTCCTCGGTCCCCCATCGTTGCATCGTTCTCTTCGAGGACTTCGACAACCACTTCCACGGCCGTCAACCTGCCATCAAGAACGACACCGTCAAGTTCACCTTCGATTCAGTCATCAACTCCCTCGACGGAGTCCACAACGATTATCACCAGGTTGTCTTCATCATGACGGTCAACGACATCTCCAAGGTGGATGAGAGCCTGAAGGACAGACCATCCCGTTTCAAGTTCGTCCGCGAGTTTGGTCCACCTACCGAGGAGGTCCGCAGGAGAATCCTCGTCGATGAAAACCTGGTTAAGCTGTCGAAGGGAATGTCGCTCGACAAGGTGTGCCTCGCAGCTGATCACCCACAGTCTCTCTTGAAGTCGAGCGGTGCAAACTTGCAGGTGGAAATGGTATTCTAACACCATGGTGCCGAAGGTTGGTGATCAGGTCGTTCCCGTCCATCAGGTGGATCTATGCCACGATTCAGAGCTCACGTACTGGTCCGGTGAATTCAAACGCGGCGAGGTCGGGGTGATCATCGAGACCGTGACGAAACACAGGTGGTTCGATGGCGTCACCATCTACGCTCGTGTCCTGACCTCTAGCGGTTCCACCGGCTGGTGTTCATCGAGGTTCCTCATCGACATTCGACACCATCCTCGACACAAGGATCCTCAGTGAAACTCGTGGATGCTCGCCTCTCCGAGGTTCCCGCCGGTTCTCTCCTTTTTCCATCCCAAGCCGCACGGAAAAGTCCCGGAGGCGGTAACTACTACTGCACCGAGAGACAGAGCTTCATGAAAGATCACCAAGTCTTCCCAGCGATCCTCCTCGATCCTCATAGCGGTAAGGTCACCACCCCCGCAGGCATCCAATACCTCGGGCGCACAGCAACCGTTTCGGTCCTCGCGAGATGAGTCCCAGGGCAGGCGACCTCGTGAAGATCTCGACTCGAATCAAAAGCTGGCGGGATGGTGACTCGTGGGGCTCGATGGCACTCGTGACACGTGTGGAGGGAATGATGATCACACTCCTCTGCAACACCGGGAACATCAGGGAGATTCCAATGCAGCTCTCACCACAATACCTCGAGGTCATCGATGAGACCCCGGGTAGGTGATCTCGTTCTCTTCAACTGGAAATCTTCCTGGGATGAAGAGTCAATCGGCCTCGTGACCGGGGTGTGGGAACCACCCAACTACCACAGTGGAATCGATTACACCTTCGAACTCCTCGAACCCTCAGGCAAAAAACTCATCTACGATGTCTTCCGAAACGGCACCAAACCCACCATCCTCTCCAGGTGCAAAACACGGTTCAAAAATGTTAGAGTAAAACCATGAGGACCGGTGACCTTCTCTTCATCAAACCCGACACCCAGGTTCCTCCCAACGGCAGGTATTCCCGTGGAATCATTCTGGATTCTCCATCCCACCACGGTCTCATCACCGTTGCATGGCACGATGGCAAGATCAACAGTGAGATCATCACCAACATCAACCAGTACTACACGATCATTCCCCAATGAAAACTCCCAACAAAGGTGACATGATTCTCATCCTCGCAACCGGCCACTCCTACCCCAAATCCTGGGTTCGAGGACAGGAACCACACCGATACCACGTGGACACTCCGGTCATCTTCCTCTCCGAATTCAAGGAGAAATACGGAGGCGATCCTCGAATCTTCTACACCGTACTCACCCCCACCGGGGAACACAACATCTTCTCCGGGTACTGCATGGAGGCTCCACAGTGATCTTCGGTGTGTTTGGAACCCTTGGGCTCATCCTCCTCGCATCGATCCTCATCACGGTGGCGGTATACGGATCCTCCAAGGATGATCAAGGATGAACCTCACCGATATCCAACCTGGTGATCTGGTTTTCAACATCTGGAAACCCAACGAACCCCTCATCGTTCTCGGCCCAACCCATCCACCATCCAGAGCCCGGGAACTTCCCCACCTCACCTCCTACCAAATCTACTCCGTTACCTGTTTGAAACCCAACGGTACCACGGAATCCATCAACAGAAACAACCTCAAGCCCTCCCAGGAATAACCACCATGAGAATCGGTTCACTCGTTGTTTGGAAATTCCACCTCGCCATGGGCATCCAAACCGAAATCGGCCTGATTCTCGAACTCATCCCCTATGAACTCCGCATGGGTGACCAATTCCCCCACTGGCGGGTCCTCTTTCCAACCCACCCCAAATTACTTCACTGCCGAGAATCAGACCTCCAGGAAATCTAGTGAGAGTTGGTGATCTAATCCTCTACTCAAATCCCCAGAGGATGATCTCCCCCACACTCGGGATAATCATCGAGGAACACAATGATATCTCAATGGATCACCGTTTCTTCACGATTCTCCTCCACACCGGTAGGAAACAAATCATCTCTGATCACTACATCTCCCTCCCCGGTGAAAATCCACCGTAGGATGATTTAGGATAACAACATGTTGTACCGAGTAACATTCCACACCGAGATCCTTGTGGATTGTGTTGATCCACATGAGGCCGAGAGTATCGGTTTCCGGAACCTATCCGAGGAGATTAGAGGTTCATCGGTGTACAAGGTTGATAAGATCGATTCGGTGGATCAACTTCACCGGGAGGAACGTGGATCGTTACCGTGGAGATCCACCGAGAGAAGGGATGAACCTGAACTTCGGGTGGAAGAGATCCTAGGAGGAAAGTGAACATGAGATACCAACGTGAACAATTTGAAGGTTGGTTACCACTGGATGAACACCTAAAAAATCCTGTTAATTTCCCGGTTGGAATAACCTCCGGATTTCTTGTGGTTTATTCTGCCCCACCTGGAAATGGGATGTGGAAAACAGGAGATTCGGTTTTATTCCTTGGAGAAATTCCAGGTATGAAGGGCCATGGGATATTTTCCGGGATGGATGGTGTGGTTCGTTGGGGATCCCATACATTTGATTTCCGGGTGATTCCGGAGGAGGAACTATAGAACCATGGGAACAAATTATTTCTTGCACAAGGAATCAACTTCGAAATGTGTAACCTGTAAACACGATCCCGATTCACAGGTTCTTCACATCGGAAAATCCTCCTTCGGTTGGTGTTTCTCACTACACATCATCCCCGAGAGGGGTATCAATTCCCTGGAGGATTGGATCACCGAATGGGGCAAACCTGGCACAAAGATCCTAAACGAATATGATGAGGAGGTTCTCCCCGAGGATATGTTGAAGATAATCACCACTCGAGGCCCCGGAAAATGGGCACCTGAAGGAATGGAACTTCAACGCCATGCTCCATACCACAAGGAAAATCCAGGAACGGTTCGTGAGGGGCCAGGTTCCTATGATCTTATCATCGGGGATTTCAGTTAAAATGTTGAAATTCCTACGTTCGGTAAGAATCTGGAAGGAAAAACCTGGAGTTATTTCTTCCGGTTCCTCATGGTGCCTTGTGTATGGTGGGTGTTACCTACACGTTTGTGATTCCCTTCCACAACTCCTATTGGAGGTTCTCACTCAATTCAAAAACGAAAAACACATGGTGGGGTAACCGTGAAATTCCCCACCGGGGGATGATATACTGTTAACATGCTTCCCGGTTCACTTGCCAAAAACCTGTGCTTCACCCACCTCTATTCCACGGTGAAACAGGTTCACAGAGGCCTTCCGGAGGATGTGATTCCAATCGATTCCCTACTCACCATCCTCACCCCACCCAACGGAACCCTGATCAAGGTACTGTACCGGGGGAAGATCGGATGGGTAAACACTAACTTCCTGGAGGCAATCTACAATGAATGTGGGTGATCTTGTGGAATTTAAAAAGTGGGGTTCCGGAACCTCCATGTGGCATGCCTGCATCGGAATGGTACTGGAAACTCCAATCATCTTCAACCACGAACACTGGTGTACCATTCTTATCAACGGAGAGGTTCGAAAGGAAATGGTAACACCCAACTGGTATGTTTTAAGCAATGATTCCCGGTAAAATATACCTCTCCGATTCCTGCACCGTTTGGAACTCCAATTCCACCCAAACCCCTGGAATCGTGGTGGATCACCTTGAATACAACGAAATAGTTCTACTACTCTCCCTCCACGGAGATGAACTCCAGGTTTTAACACCCCGAGAAAAAATAGGTTGGATTTCCCCCCGATCCGATGGAAGGGCCCGATTACGTGAGAATCGGTGATCTGGTTCAACTCTGGGCCTCGGTGATCTACACCTACACCTACAATTCCAATGGAAGCACCGGTGAACAACTCAACAACACACCAGGGTTAACCATGATCCTCCTGGAATTCGTAAATTTATACACCGTAACTCGGTGTAAGGTTCTACTTCCCGATGGTAGGATAACCTGGATCTCAAAGGAACACCTGAAGGTTGTGAGATGAAACCCGGAGATATTGTAAAACTGGAAAGTGTTTTCAGTGCTCCCATTCCTCTCTATTCCACCTGGGGAAATAAGGAAGGTGGTGGAGATAAAACCAATGGAAACATTCACCCACATGAGATCGGTGTTGTTCTAGAAACAACGGAACCTCGAGGTGGAAACGGTGCACGGATCATGGTATCTGGAAGGATAGGTTGGATTAACCTAAACTTCCTGGAGAATAAAACATGAAAC
>Ga0078894_10004552_pt1 | contig 10609 bp, 6 predicted proteins | sample LauGreSu1BDMLBSD_2_FD_67506 | JGI IMG/M metagenome (GOLD analysis project Ga0078894, IMG submission 67506) | Freshwater lake microbial communities from Lake Michigan, USA - Su13.BD.MLB.SD (version 4) (version 4) | ecosystem: Environmental > Aquatic > Freshwater > Lake | place: Lake Michigan, USA... | reverse complement strand
TACTTAATTTTTATGGTGTTTTTAGTTTCTTTTGCTTCTAACTTAGGAATTACCAAGGTTAAAATGCCATCGGTAAACTGGGCTTCAATGGCTTGTTTAGCAACGTGCTCGGGCAAGTTAAAGGTGCGCGAAAATTTACCGTAGTAGTTCTCCACCAAGTGTAATTTTTCACCTTCGGCTGTTTCGCGCAATTTGCGCTCGCCACGAATGGTTAATTTATCGGCATCCACTTCAATGCTAATTTCTTCTTTTTTAATGCCTGGCAAAGCCAAATGCACCTCAAAACTGTTGGTTTTCTCTACCACATCAACGCGTGGTGTAAAAAATCCGCTACCTTCAAATTTGTTGGGTGTTTCGTTAAATAAGCTGTCCATCAAATTCATCATGTGCGATGGAACCATAGTGTCTCTGAATAAATCGCGGGCTGTTGTTGGTTTAAATTTTACAAGTGTCATCATTTTTTCTCCTTATTTGTTTAATGTGTTTGTTTTTTTTGTTTGATTTTATACAGACCGAAGCGTCTGTACGAACGGATTTTTTCAAACAGCATACCAACGCATTTTTAAAGCCATTATGGCTCAAAAAGTACAAAAAGGAGATTTTTAAGCAGACAAAAATTCCGATTATTGGATTTTTTGTTGAATTTGATGAGCCATTTTATCGGCTAGCTCGGCCAACACCATTTCGTAAAACTCGTTTAAAGGCACCAAGTTTTTGTTTGAACCAGAGAACATATTGCGCCACTCTGGAGTGACCTGAGGTAGAAAATTACCTTCGGGTAAGGTGGGGTATAAATTAGCCGGATTACCTTTAAAAATGGCAGCATGCAGTTCATCGGTTTTTACCACCGATAGGTTTTGGCTGTGCAACACCTGCCCTGTTTTAACTTGTATAACCTGATACCTAAGTTTTACGGTAAGTTGTTGGCCTTCGGTTTTATCGGTATAGGTGGCTTTTTTAAATTTACTAATACTGGAGTAAGTGTTTGTGTAAGGATTTAATACACGTTCGGTTACGGCTTCGTAAGCATCGCGCGTGTACACTTCGGGCTTTTGTTTTTGATACAAAAAAGTATCAACCCAAATTACAACTGCATAACCCAAATTTAAACTTTGTGCGGCTTCAATTGCTTGATTGGTGGTTTGCATGGCAGCAAACCCACGGTTGGTTAAATCAATTTTTAAGGCTTTAACGTTGGCAATTTTCACATACGCACCTTGTTGCTGCGATAAAATATCGGCTACCATATCGGGCAAATCGGCCATGGCCAAGGCGTTACTGCTGTGCACTTGCATAGGCAAAACTCCCACAACAGCCGTAGCTTGCTGCAAAGCTAATCCACGCATTTTTACCACATCTTTATAGCCATCATCAATAGCGGCCATCTTGTTGTATAAAAAGTACGCGTCTTTGTAATTGCCTTTTTGATAGGCTTGTGTTGCCTTTACATAAACCGGATCGAGCACGGTATGTAAACGCAATACCGATACATTTTTGTAGCTGCTATCAAACGATGCTATGCGCTCAAACACCTTTTCGGCCGTTTCGTATTTGCGATTTTGCATTAAATCAACCCCTAAATCAAATTGCTTTTCGGTGTATTCTTTTAAAATATCTACATACACTTCATCGTACTCGCTAGGCCAATTTAAAACTACACCCACCTTAGCTGCATTACGGGTGTAACCTTGCGCATATTGATATGTTTTTAGGGCGTCTACTATCCTATCATCAATGACTTGCTTGCTAAATTTAGCAAACTTATCGGCCAAAACCACTTGTGCATTTTGCTGCAAACCAGTTTTTGCATCCTTGTTTTTGGGGTCTGTTAACAGTACATTGTAATACAAATTAGCCGCTTCCTCGTGCATACCAGCATTGCTTTGTACATGTGCTTGACGCATCATTTTGCTTTGCGTGGTACATGCCGAAATCAGTCCTACCAAAGCTAGTAAAACTAACGTTAATTTACCCGAACGGGCAGGCTTATGTAGCGTTTTAAGCAATTGCGACAGATTTATAATTTACATTCTTTCGGGTACTTGAATACCTAAAAGTGTAAATGATGAACGAATAATTTGTGCTGTTAGTGCGCATAATTGCAAACGCAATGCTTGTTGGTTTGCGTTGGTTTCTTTTAACACCGAATGTTCGTGGTAAAAGTGACTGTATGCCTTAGCCAACTCAAACACATAATTGCAAAGCACCCCAGGACTGAAAGATTTTCCGGCCTCAGCCATTATAGCAGGAAACGCATGCATTAACACAATCATTTGTTTTTCAACTGGGCTTAACTGCACCTCGGCTGCATTAAATTGCATGCTTAGGTTTGATGCTTGTGCATTGCGCAACACGCTTTGAATACGTGCATGTGTGTATTGAATAAATGGTCCAGTATTACCTTGAAAATCGATAGACTCGGCTGGATTAAACAACATTTTCTTTTTAGGATCAACCTTTAAAATAAAGTATTTAAGCGCACCCAATCCTACCATGTTGTATAAACTACTTAACTCTTGCTCCGATAAACCATCTGTTTTACCCAAAGCTTTGGTAGTTTCTTCGGCTTGGGCAATCATACCCGCCATTAAATCATCCGCATCAACTACGGTTCCTTCACGGCTTTTCATTTTACCTTCAGGTAATTCAACCATGCCATAACTTAAATGATACACCCCATCGGCATAAGGGCGACCAAGTTTTATAAGAATGTGTTGCAATACTTTAAAGTGGTAATCTTGCTCGTTACCTACTACATAAATAGATTGATTGCAGCCAAAATCGGTGTATTTTAAATCGGCTGTGCCCATATCTTGGGTGATGTAAACACTGGTTCCATCAGCACGTAATACCAATTTATGATCTAGGCCTTCGGCCGTTAAATCAATCCAAACACTCCCATCTTCTTTTTTATAAAATACGCCTTTGGTTAAGCCTTCTTCTACAATTTCTTTACCCAATAAATAGGTGTTGCTTTCGTAGTAAAACTTATCAAAGCTAATACCTAATGTTTTGTACGATACATCAAAACCCTCGTACACCCAGCCATTCATGGTGCGCCAAATGTTTACCGTTTCTTCATCGTTGGCCTCCCATTTGCGCAATAATTCTTGTGCAGCTAAAATGCTCGGTGCTTGTTTTTCGGCTTGCTCCTCGGTTAATCCTTGAGCAACTAATTCCTTTTGCTCGGCTTTAAATTGCTTATCAAACAATACATAATATTTACCTACTAAATGGTCGCCTTTTAAACCGCTGCTCGCAGGCGTTTCGCCATTGCCTTGTTGCATCCAAGCCAGCATACTTTTACAAATATGAATGCCCCTATCGTTAACCAAGTTGCAGGTTTTAACCTCATGTCCGTTGGCTTTTAAAATTTCGGCTACAGCAAAACCTAATAAGTTATTGCGCACATGGCCCAAATGCAAAGGCTTGTTGGTATTGGGTGATGAATACTCCACCAATATTTTTTGACCCGTAGGCTGGCTTACAAAACCAAACGAAGTGTTGTTGTAGTTTTGCGATAAATAGTTAACCCAATAGTTTTGGGCCACTAACATATTTAAAAAGCCTTTAATAACATTAACCGATGAAACCTCGGTTACGTTGGATTTAATGTATTCACCAATTTCGGAAGCGGTTTGTTCGGGTCCTTTTTTACTTTGTTTTAAAAACGGAAAAACTACTAAAGTAAAATCACCTTCAAAATCGGTTTTGGTAGGTTCTAATAAAATAGCATCTGCATCAACAGGGTGATTATATAATGCCAATAAGGCTGCTGAAATATGTTTTTTAAGAATTTGCGCTATCATGTTATCTGTGGCTTGTAGCCTCTCTTTTTATTATTTAAACGGACTGTCTTTTTCTTTGGCTACAAAATTGTAAACCATTTTATCGCTACGCGAAGGTAGCAGTATATTTAGCCATTTTGATACGTGACCAATGGCGGTTAGTATTCTGCTTCGTCTTCGCTTTAATACGAGGTGTAAAATTTCGTTGGCCACTTCGCTAGCAGGCATTAATTTACTTTCATTTAATGGCGATTCTTGTTGTGTATTTCCGGTTTTATTTAAGGCCGCATTTCTGATATTTGATGCCGTATAACCTGGATAAATCATCCCAACATGCAAACCTGTTTTAATATTTTCAACACGTAAGCATTGCATAAAACCTTCTAATGCAAATTTAGATGCCGAGTAGCCTGTTCGGGCTGGAAGTCCGACTAAACCTGCCACAGACGATACTGCGACAACAGATCCTTTTTGTTTTAATAAGTAGGGCATGGCATATTTAGTGCAATACACTGCGCCCCAAAAATTAACATCCATGAGGCGTTTTAACACCTCCAATTCGCAATCGGCAAACAATGCCCGCATGCTAATGCCAGCATTATTAATGAGCACATCCAAGGTGCCATAAGTTTGTATAGTTTGATTAATAAGTTCGCGGCAATCTTCTTCTTTGCTTACATCGCAAGCCACCGCCATGCATTGTGTAGCTCCGTAATTTAAGCAAGCTTCTTTTACCTCGGCCAATTTTTCGGTATTACGGCCAGCTATGACCAATTTGCAATTTACTTTTGCAAATGCATGTGCGGTGGCCTCGCCTATACCCGAAGTTGCTCCGGTAATTACTACAATATTATCTTTCAATTTATTTTTACTTAATCTTGCCCATTTTTAGGCACATCAACCCAAACCAATTCGCCTTGTTGGGGCATTATTTGTTTCCACGACATTATATCAAATAACATAAAAGCTTGGCCTGCTGTGGGCAAACTACTTACAAAATCGCCTGTTAAATAACCAATCATACCGCTTATTGTTGGATTATGCGCCACCAACAACACTTGATTCTTGGCATCATCAATTTGCCTAATTGCGTGTAGCATATCGTTTAAACTGGCTTCGTATAATTCAAACTCGCGTTCAATATTTTCCTCGCTATAACCCAGCTCAGCCGATACTAATTTAGCAGTTTTGTAAGTGCGTTTAGCCGCACTGCACAAGATTAAATCAGGCGTGAAATTTTTCAATTTTAACCGTTTACCCATTTCGGCAGCATCAGTTTTACCACGTTCGGCCAAACCTCTTTCAAAATCGGTCATCACACCATCGCCATTAATGGCTTTAGCGTGGCGCATTAAAATTAATGTTTTCATACTACCAATGGGTTAACGGTAGGTTAACTAATAACGGTCATCATCAAAACCTCCTCCACCTTCGCCATCTTCGCCTGCATCAAACAAGCCAAATTCATCGGCTTCATCATCACTAATTGCTCCAGGCATTTCGTCTGATTTATCCAGGTAGTTTTTGGTAATCTCGTCAAATTCGTTGTCATCAACCAAGCCAAAGCGTTGTACTTTATCGTATTGTTTAGGTGCCAAACCTCCTTGTTTGGTGCAAACAGGATATTTGGTTCCAGCTTTTTCGTTAATATCAATTCCCGTTAATTCCAAATGCATGGTCCACATTTCCAAGAAATCATAAATGTATATAATTTTTTGATGGGGGTCGTTTACAAACATACTCAAGCGCGAATCCTTCATACTAGGAATAGGCACTGCGTTTTCATCGTTGTAATCAGACATGTCTTCTAACGTAATTTCTTGTTCTTTTTTCCACGAGTCGTTACTCATGTAAAAAGAAGCCATTTGCTTTTGATCAAAACCTATGGAATCTAGAATTGCTTTATGAAACTCTAAAAAGGTTTGCGATGATTTAATTTCAATTACGCGATAGATGTCTTCGTACTCTTCAAAAGTGAGTTTAAATTTATATACTGCCATGATTAAATGTGTTGCTTATTTTGTGTAAGTTTTGCAAAAATAAACTTTATCGGCAATTGCCCATAAGCCTATTTTAAAATGGTTACATTTCCGGTAACCTGCTTAAAGGTATCTTCAAAACCGGTGTAGGTAATTACATAAACATAAACATCAGTTGGCAACACTAACCCATTCAAATCCTTATCGTTAAGCAATTGATGTTTATCTTTCGTTTCAAAAACCAACTGACCCCAGCGGTTGTATAAGCGCAGGTGATAATCTTTAACAAATACAGGAACTATGTTCCAATTATCGTTTATGGCATCGCCATTTGGCGAATATGCATTGGGTACATGCAACAATGGAGCTTGTTTTAACTCAATGGTATTTGATTGACTGGTGTAAGAGTTTGGCGCATGTTCAGTAGCGGTAACTTGGTAATAAAAAATGCCGGTTTCTTTGTTCAAGGCGGTGTGCAAGGAATTTGTTACGTGTATATCCGTTTCGGTGGTAATTACCTTAAAATTAGTTTCGGTTAAATCGCGGGTATACAATTGATGCATTTGGGTACCTGATTCAAAATAGCTGTAGCTTGTCCAATTTAATTGATGCTCGAAAGGCTTGGTGGTTCCTTTTAATAGCATGCTGCATGCATAATTGCTGGTTTTAGGTCGTAAGCCACATGCATTTAGCGGTTCAATTACGTAACAATAACGTTGCTTTTGCACATCAACATCGGTATCAATCCAAACCGAATCGGTAGGTGCAGTTGGTATACTGGCCAATAAAGTTTTAGCCGAAGTAATGGGTTCGTACCTGAAAATTTCGGCTAACGGTAAACTATCATTGTGCCAACTTAGCTCAATATCTTGGTTATTAATTACAGTTACATAATGCGGTAATACACCTTGCGGATAAGCTTCTTCAGGCCAAGGCAAACAAGTAAAATCTCCAGTATCGGTTGGTAGTCCACAGTAATCATAAGCAATTAATGCAAAGCAAGTGGTATCGGTTAATTTATTGTTGATGGTTTCAATAATATCGTTTGTGTTGATAGCAGGGAAAGTTCCTACCAAACTATTTAATCCATTTTTTGACTGTTTAAGTAAACCAAAGTTTTTTAAATAGTTTAGTTGTAAGGGTTCTTTCCAACTAATGGCTACGTTAGCACCTGGTAAATTTTTAATGCAATTAAGTGTTGTGCTTGTGGCTGGTGGAGGCGGCAAAACCACCACATAAACAACTCCTGTATCTCTACGTGGGTATGGGCAACTGTTATCTTGCACTTTAATATGCAAAGCAAGCGTATCGCCAATTTTAGCACATGATGGGTTATACCAAATATTTATGGCAGCCTTTTTTATTCCATTAAAATGACTAAGAATTACATCTTGCTCTTGCGTTAACGAACCCGTGTAATTCACAAAAATTGAATCCAATACATTGGCTAAATTCATGTCCAAAATATCCATTTGTGCTACCAGCGTATCGCCAGCAAAAACAGTATAAACGGTATCTTTAACAAATCTAAAATCTAACGACAATGCGGTATCAACAGCCGAAATGCATGATTGGCGCGAGTAGCCATTTGTTTGGTTACAAACATTAACTGTAGCAATTCGGTAACAGTAATTTTTAGTGGCAATGCTATCTAAGTTTTTATGGGTAAAAGTGCTTAATCCAGTGCTTTTGCTTAACTCCTCTAACTGTATTAATGTGGTATCTTCAACCATAAACACCTTAATACTTTTAATATATTTAGCATCTGGTTGAGTTAACCAATTGCTACTCCAATTAAGAATTACATCGTTATCACCACTGCGTTTTAAGCACTCCAATTGTATTACAGGTGTAGGTAATGGTTTTACAATAACGGTTATAGTTCCCGAACCTGTTTGCACCACTTCACAGGCGTTATCGCGCAAATCAATTTTTAGTTTAAAGGTATCGGCCGAAAAAGCACAATCGCTTAACCATTTCAGTTTTACGTTTAACACACCAGGTGATACCTGCTTGGCTTGCACTTGTGGTGTATTTGGTGCTGTTAAACCAGCTAAAGTGCCCGAGAGTTGCGTAATAAAAATAGAATCGAGATTAGCATCTGTAATGTTGAAATTATAATTAAGCGAATCGGTAGTGGTAACATACAAAATGGTATCGCGCATTACAGGCGGAAAAGGTGTTGGCCTTGCATTAAACTTAAACACCGCATTATTACAACCACCTTGTGTTGGGTCGAAAGGACGTTTGCCATTATTGGTTCGGCTGTAAGCATTTGGTGTGGTTGGCATATCTGAAAAGCCGCCACAACCAGCACACACGGATTGATACACCACTCCTGATTCATCAAAATGACTGGTTCCTCCATCCACATGCTCTTGCGAATTTGGTCCACCAAAATAAGTGGCATACCCAACGTTGACCAAATCTTTATTAAAAATAATCAAGTAAAAATCGGAACCATCAGTGGTACGTTGAAAGGCATCCGTAGTAGTAATTAATCCGGAGGTGTTTGACGTATTATTATTATGGCTATTGTTGGACGAACCACCCCAACCGCTTATGTAAACGCGATCACATTCATCAACCAAAAAAGCCGAAAGCGAAATTTTTGGTACAGGACTACCCGCCCCAAAAGCCGTTTGCAAAACAATGCTGTTTAAATCTTCGGCAATAACCGATACAAAGTGCCTACCATTGGTTTCATGGTATACATTGCCCACCTTTACAATAGTACCAGCCGATTGCCCAGCGACATAAATTCGATTTAAATGATCGGTAAATACAAAATACGTTTGATCGTAATTAGAGGTGCCTAGGTATAAAATTTTATTGAGGGTTACTACCCCAGCGTTCTGGGTGAATTGGGCTAAAAAACCATCGCACCCACCATGGTATAAAAAAGTGCCGTTGGTAGATTGTTGAGGCATGTTACTACTGAGAGTACCTCCCGTTACCAATACTTTACTACCATTTATGCGAATGCCATAAGCAGCATCAGCATCTGAACCACCAATGTAAGTACCAAAAATTAAGCTATTTAAATTAGCTGAAAACTTCAGGAATAAACCATCGGAGTAACCACCACCATAAGTGCTTTGTACTGCGTTAGGCAAAGGCAATCCGGTTGATTGAGTAGTAGAAACAACATATACATTTCCTGAGGCATCAAGCCTAATATCACCACGGTAATCATCGCCATAATTGTATGATAATTGATTTTTCTTGGTGCTGGTGGTGTGTGAGTTTATGCCATCATCAAACGAGCCTCCATAAAATGTAGAAGCTAACAAACTAGTCCCCGATGGGTTTAGTTTGCAAATAAAAATATCGTAAGAACCATTAAAACTGGCATCAAAAGCGCCTTGCGTAGGAAAATTACTTGATTGGGTAGAGCCTAGAATATATAAATTACCTTGCGCATCGCAACTCATGCTATGCGGTTGGTCTGATGAGTTGCCGCCTAAATAGGTCGCATATAACAATTGCTGTCCGTTGGGCGAAAATTTAAGAATACCTGCATCGCGTGCACCACCATCATCAAACTGCGAACCACCTACAAAATTAATTTGATAAGCGCCAGCAGTAACCGGAAAACCAATGGCAAAAACGGTACCTCCTCCATAAGCATTTCCATCTTTATCGTAAGTAGCGGTATAACCAAAATTATCGGCTACCGAGCCACTAAATGTACTAAACACAATAGAAGGGTCGATAACCAACGTATCTGCAAATTCTTTTCCTTTTGGGTTGATGATTTGGTAGCTCAACGTATCGTTTTGCAACACATAATTACTAATTACATGTTGTTGTTTTTGGTTGTTACACACAAAGCTCTCAGGAGCCAACTCTTTTAAATTACCCAAGCTATGTTGCACCACCAACTCGCCATTAACCAAACTAGTTTTTTGTGCACCTCGGTAGGCTAATTTTATGGTTTGGGTTGATGCATTTCCGCGCACTAAAAAAGCTGATTTTACACCTCCATTTACCCCTTCAATTTCAAAATCAATATTGGGATAAATGTTTTGAAGCACTATTTTTTTATAACCTTTTACGTTGCTTGCCCATTTGGATTTATCGTTACCTAAATAGTAATTATATACGGTTTGATAAGGCATTAACCCTACTGCGACAGGTGCGTTTTGAGCGTTTATAAAATCAACAAACAAGGCATGTGCATTTACTTGCTCTATGCTTTTATCGTGTTGCACACGGTGCAAAGCACCTTCATCATACAAGTTATAAACTAACCCTTGTGCGGTAACAAATAAATCGCCACCAGGTATATCGGCTTTAAATAAAATACGGCTATTCCACTGCCCTTTATTTTGTATAAAGCGCACTTCTTGAGCTGTAAGATTTATACTAAACAGCACAAGCAGAAAAAGTCCAATATTTTTAATTGTATATTTCAACCCGTAACAAAACAAATATAACACATAGAGTTAGTTTTTATGAAAATAGTTGTAATGACTGGTGCAGGCATAAGTGCTGAAAGTGGATTGCAAACTTTTAGAGGTTCAGATGGACTTTGGGAAGGTTACAACATTTATGAAGTGGCCACACCCGAAGCTTGGGCTAAAAACCCAAGCATGGTGCAAGAGTTTTATAACCTACGCAGAAAAGCGGTGCTTGAGGCGCAACCCAATGCTGCCCATATTGCTTTGGCTAAATTAGCTCAGTTGGTTGACGTAAATATTATTACCCAAAACATTGATAACCTGCATGAGCGGGCTGGAAGTTCAAACGTAATGCACTTGCATGGCGAAATAACCAAAGCGCGCAGTACTAAAAGCCCTGAGTTATTTTATGATATACCCAGTTGGGAATTAAAAATGA
>Ga0078894_10004551_pt1 | contig 10611 bp, 10 predicted proteins | sample LauGreSu1BDMLBSD_2_FD_67506 | JGI IMG/M metagenome (GOLD analysis project Ga0078894, IMG submission 67506) | Freshwater lake microbial communities from Lake Michigan, USA - Su13.BD.MLB.SD (version 4) (version 4) | ecosystem: Environmental > Aquatic > Freshwater > Lake | place: Lake Michigan... | reverse complement strand
TCGGCCAGGCGGATGCGCTGCAGCAGGTCGTCACGGCTGGCGTAAAAAGGCTTGGGTATTGCGCCGCCACTGGCAGCCGCAGTGTTCGCTGCGTCCGTGGCCCGCATGGTTTGAAAAACCCGCACCAGCACCGCGTTCACGGCCTCGGCCTCGGCAAAACGGTACACGCCCACAGGCGTGTGCCAAAGCTGGTGCAGCGGGTCGGGCTGGATCATGAACGAAGCCGGCAAGCCATCAAAGCGTCAAGCCGTGACTTGAAGATCAAGAGGCCACTTGAGTCGGTGCCCGGTGCGTACGGCCAGCGCCTCGATGTCTTCGGGCGTGTCCACGTCTGTCCGGTACCGGTTGTTACTGCTCAGCCAGGCATGCACTTGCGCGGGATGAGCCGCCTGCCACTGGCGGCAACCCACGTTTGCATCGCTCAGCAAAATCTGGTCGCGCACCTCGGCGCTGAACATGACGGGATTGCCCGGCAAGCCGTCCACCATGGGCTGCACCACCTGCGCGCCCGCTGGCCGCTTTTTATAGGCGCCAATCAGGTCGTTGATGTCCTGGGAATTGATCAAGGGCTGGTCGGCCAAAGCCACCAGCACGGCGTCCAGCTTGGGCGAGAGCGCCTTCAAACCGAGGCGCAGCGAGGAGATCTGCCCGGCGTCCGGCTCAGGGTTGCGCACCAGCGTGACGGGGAACTCCTTGACGGCTTCTTCGATGCGCTCGGCGTAATGACCCAGCACCACCACCACCTCATCAACACCCGCACCCGACAGCGCAATCAGCTGACGGCGAATCAAGGGCACGCCACCCAGCTCCAGCAGGCTTTTGGGCCGGTGCCCCATGCGCGAGCCAGAGCCCGCTGCCAGCAACACAGCACCCACCATCACGCGACTGTACAAGCCGCTCCCACCTTTCATGATGCAGCCCATGTCAGCCTCCGCAGCAAGATTTTTTGGCTGCCGCAGGTGCGTCAGCAACAGCCTGGACCGGCGCTTCAATCGCTGCAGGCTCAGGCAAGGCGCTGGTTTTTTTAGAGCCGCAGCAAGCGCCTGCGGCAGTTGGCAATGCGGGTGCTGCTTGCGCCGCAGCCACCGATGCATGCGGAGCCAGCTGTGCCACTGGCGCGACAAGCTGACCGCGCCGCGCCGCCACCACCGAGGTCAGCACGGACAAAGCAATTTCTTCGGGCGTCTGCGCACCAATGAACTCGCCAGCCGGCGCCACGATGCGGGCCACGGCAGCGGGGTCTTCACCACCGGCCACCAGGCTACTGAGCAAAACGCCGGCTTTCTTGGCGCTGGCCACGAACCACAAGCCTTGCGGCTGCAGGGCCAAGGCCGCTTTGAGGCCTTGCAAGTCGCGCCGGCCTTGCGTGGCCACCACCACAAAGGGGGATGAGAGCTGTGCACACACGCCAGCTGCGTCGTCGCTGGCCAGAACGGTGTCGGCCTCCGGGAAGTCAGCCGCCTGCGCACCTTGCGCCACCACCGCCACGCGCAAGCCCACGCGGGGTGCCAGTCCAACGAGGGCGCGCGCCACGGGCGAGTCACCCACCACCGTCAAGGTGGCGGCTGGCATGACCGGGTCGACGAACAACTCCAGCGTGCCACCCGAATGGCAGGCCATGCCAAATTCCAGCACGTCGCCCAGTTCACGCTCGGCGCTTTCCTCTGAAGGCGAAATACGAATCTTGCGCGCCAGCCCGTCGAGCAGGGCGCGGCGCACCGTCTTGATGACCGCCGGTTGGGCGCAGCCGCCGCCGATCCAGCCATGAATCTGGCCATCGGCCGTGACCACGGCCTTGTCGCCGGGCTTGCCGGAAGTGGGCGCCTGCGCGCTGAGCACCGTGACCAAGGCAAAAGCTTGGCCTCTACTTTGCAGGCGCGCGGCCTGGGTGATCCATTCGTTGCGGTTCATTCGGTTCTCCTTGAATTAAATGGGCATGGCCAGCGGGCCTAGTGCAAGACATGGCGGGCGGCCGCCAGATCAGCCAGACTGGCCAGGGGCAAAAAGCGTTCGATGCTGGCGCGGGCGCGCTGCAAAGCGGCGGCAGCGGGCACTTGGCGCGTGGGGTGAAACCAGGTGATGCGGGCACCATGCGCGCGCACTTCCTTGAGCGCAGCGGCCAGCAGGTCTGGCGCGTCGGTATCAAAGCCGTCTGAAAACACCCAGACGCGCGAGCCCCGATTGAGCTGGGCGCGCGCGTGGTGGCGAGCAAAGTCCTGCAAGCTGGCGGCTATGCGCGTGCCGCCGCCAAAGCCTGCCGTCACGGCGTTGACCTTTTCCTGAATCACGGGCGTGTCGCGGTGCATGAGCGGCGTGACTTCGGCCAGCCGGGTGTGGAACACGAAGACACGGGCATCGGCCTCCAAGGCAAAGGCACGGGCCACGCGCAAAAACAGCGCCGCATGCGACTCCATGGAACGGCTCACATCCGCCAATATGAAAAGGCGTGGCGGCTCCGCGCGCTTGAGCTTCCAGGCCGGCTGCATGAGCTCGCCGCCCCAGCCCACGCTGCGCCGCAAGGTCTGCCGCAAGTCCAGGCGCTGACCCCGCGGGGCCACACGCCAGCGGCGTGTGGGGCGCGGCTGCAATTTGGCGGTGATCTGGCGTGCCAGCTGTTGCAAGGCAGTCAGCTCTTGCGGCATCCACATCTGGCCGTCGCGCTGGTGCAAGGCTTCGGTGCGGCTGGCGCCACCTTGGGCGCGGGGGCTGCCAGGGTCTTGCGCATCGGGCGCGCCCGAGGGCATGTCACCGGCGCTGTGGGACAGCGCCTGACAGCCTGGCAGGCTGGCTGCGCCCTGCTCCGCATTCATTTGATCGTGCAGCGCCTGCACACTTTGGCGCAGGTTGCGGCTGGACCGGGTCTGCCCGCTGACCTTGACGCCACCGCGCAGTTTTTCGGGGTGCCAGAAGCGTTCATACACATCCGGCCAGAGTTTCCACTCGCGCAGGTTGTGGCAGGCTATCGCGCGCCAGGCCGCTTGCACCGGGCGCTCTTTCAAGGGACCGAAGTACAGCGCGGCTTGCAGCATGGCTTGCTGCTCGGCCACGCCGACCGTCAAGCCGTGCTCGCGCAGCATCGCGGCAAAAGCAGCCAGGCGCTGCGAGGGCGCGGCAGCCGGAGTCATGAAGGCGTCTGGGCTCGATCAGCGTCTTTTTCAGCCACGCCCACGCTGCGCCGGCCTTCGACCAATTGGCGCAAGCGCTCAGCGCCCATCGCGAAGCGGTCTTCACGGGTTTTCAGCAGACAACCCAGGGTGCCCAGCACGGCGGACATGTCTTCAGGCAGGCTGTGGTGATCCAGCTTGAACAAGGCACGCACCCAGTCCAGGGTTTCGGCAATGCCAGGAATCTTGGCCAGATCTTCACGGCGCAGGCGCTGCACAAATTGCACCGCCTCTTCGACCAGGCGTGTATCCGCCTCGGGCAAGGCGGCCTTGACGATGGCGATCTCGCGCGCCAGCGTCGGGTAATCCAGGTAGTGGTACAGGCAGCGGCGGCGCAACGCGTCAGACAACTCGCGCGTGCCGTTGCTCGTCAAGATCACTTGCGGGATGTGGGTGGCGCGTATCGTACCGATCTCGGGCACGGTGATCTGGTAGTCGGCCAGCACCTCTAGCAAGAAGGCTTCAAAGGCTTCGTCGGCGCGGTCAATCTCGTCAATCAACAGCACGCAGGGGCCGCTCTGGCTGATGGCGCGCAGCAACGGGCGCTCAAGCAAATATTCGCGACTGAACACGTCCGCTTCGCGCACCCGACTTGCGCCGTCCTTAGCTGCTTCATTCAAGCGGATGGCCATCAACTGGCGGCCGTAATTCCACTCGTATGCGGCCTGGGCCAGGTCCAGGCCTTCAAAGCATTGCAGGCGCACCAGCGTCGCGCCCGGCTCGCCATGCTCGACATGGGAGTGCGCCAAGGCCGTGGCCAGCGCGGTTTTACCCACGCCAGCGTCGCCTTCAAGCAGCAAGGGGCGCTGCAAGGCCGAAGCCAGCCATACGGTGGTGGCCAGGTCGGCATCGGCCAGGTAGCCCGCACGCTGCAGCCGCTCGCGCAGCAAGCGCTCTTCGACTGTAGGCCGCCCGGACAAGTCTGGCGTCGTCATGCTCAGGCGCGCTTGCCGAACAAGCTGCCCACCCAGCTCTTGAGCAAGGCCCAGAAGATGGCCAGGCCATTGATCTCGCGGGCCACGACCGGTGCAATCGCCGGCGCAGGCGCGGCGGCTGTGCTGGACGTCGAGGCTGCTGAGCTCACTGATGCTGCCGCGCCGGCCTGGGCTGAACCGGCAAGCACGGGCAAGGTGAGCGCGGTCTGGCGGAAGTTCTCGACGAACTGCGCCAGCAGCATGTCAGACACCTGCACCATCATGCGGCCACCGAATTGCGCAAACTTGCCGTTCACGATCACGGCCGCCTGGCCGTTGAGCACGCAGTGCGCCGGGTTGGTTGGATCGGCCGTGATGATCGCAGTCAGATCCATGGAGGCGGACGAGCCGCCCTTGTCGGCGCCCTTGCCGCGCAAGACCATCTTGCGCTCATCGGCCACGGCTTCGATCACGTCCACTGTGCCGCCGAACTGCGCCACGGCCGGGCCGACCTTGACCTTCACGCCGCCTTTGTAAGACGTCTCGGAGATTTGCTCCGTGATTTCAGCGCCAGGCATGCAGCCGGCCACCGCCTTGAGGTCGGTGAGCAGCGCCCAGGCGCGTGCCGCGTCCACATCGAGCGGGTATTGCTTGTCGAGTTTGACTTCCATCTTTGTTCCTGATTAGAGAGCTGCGCCATGCTCGCGCAGGGCTTTCCAGGTCCGGAAAGCGTTGTGCGGCATGTCCAGGTGTGTGACACCCAGGTGAGAGAAAGCATCGACCACGGCCGAGGTGAAGGTCGGGATCGAGCCCACGTGCGGGGATTCGGCCACGCCCTTGGCACCGAGAGGATGGTGCGGCGATGGCGTCACGGTGTGGTCGGTTTCCCAATGCGGCGTCTCCACGAAGGTGGGCAGGAAGTAGTCCATCAGCGTATTGCCCAGCAGGTTGCCCTGCGCATCGAATGGCATTTGCTGGCCCATGGCCACGGCAAAACCTTCGGTCAGGCCGCCGTGAATCTGGCCTTCGATGATCATCGGGTTGATGCGCGTGCCGCAGTCGTCCAGCGCATAGAAGCGGCGAACCTTGGTCTCGCCGGTGGCGCGGTCGATGTCCACCACGCACAGGTAGATGCCGAAGGGGAAAGTGAAGTTCGGTGGGTCGTAGTAGTGCACGGCTTCCAGGCCCGGCTCCATGCCCTCGGGTGGCTGGTGGTAAGCCTGCCACGCCACGTCGGCCATGGTCTTGTATTTGCTGTCGTCACCTTTGACCTTGAAGCGGTCCACTTCCCAGTCGAGGTCGTTTTCGTTGACTTCAAGCATGTGCGCGGCGATCTTGCGTGCCTTCGCATGGATCTTGCGGGCGGCCAGTGCAATGGCGGCGCCGGCCACTGGGGTGGAGCGTGAACCGTAAGTGCCCAGACCATACGGCGCGGTGCTGGTGTCGCCCTCTTCCACCTGAATCACTTCAGACGGAATGCCCAGCTCGGTCGCAATGATCTGCGCGTAAGTGGTCTGGTGGCCCTGACCTTGCGTGATCGTGCCCATGCGGGCAATCGCACTGCCGGTGGGGTGGATGCGGATTTCGCAGGAGTCAAACATGCCGACGCCCAGGATGTCGCAGATCTTGGACGGGCCAGCCCCGACCACCTCGGTGAAGGTCACCAGGCCAATGCCCATCAGGGTCGGGCTGTTGGGGTCTGCACGCTTGGCCGCTTGCTCGGCGCGCAAGCCCTTGTAGTCCACCGCGTCCAGCACCTTGTCGAGCGCGGTCTGGTAGTCGCCGGAATCGAAGTCGAAGCCGAAGGCGCTGCGGTATGGGAACTGTTCTTTTTTGATGAAGTTCTTGGCCCGGATCTCTGCCTTGTCCATGTTCAGCTTTTGGGCCAGCACATCGACCATGCGTTCGATCAGATAGACCGCTTCAGTGACACGGAAGGAGCAGCGGTAGGACACGCCGCCCGGGGCCTTGTTGGTGTACACGCCCTTGACGCTGGCGTGCGCAGCCGGGATGTCATAGCTGCCCGAAACAATGTGGAACATGCCAGCCGGGAACTTGGTCGGGTCGGCGCAGGCGTCAAAAGCGCCATGGTCGGCCACCACGTTCACGCGCAGGCCGGTGATCTTGCCGTCGGCCGTCGCGGCCAGCTCGCCGTCCATGTGGTAGTCACGGGCAAAAGCGGTGGACGAGATGTTTTCGATGCGGTCTTCGACCCACTTTACCGGGCGACCCAGCACGATGGAGGCCACGATGGCGCACACATAGCCGGGGTAAATGCCAACCTTGTTGCCAAAGCCGCCGCCGATGTCGGGGCTGACGATGCGTACTTTGGATTCTGGAATGCCAGACAGCATGGACACCACGGTGCGCACGACGTGAGGCGCTTGCGAGGTGATGTAGGTGGTCAGGTCGCCGCGCACCGGGTCGAAGGAGGCCACGCAACCGCAGGTTTCCAGCGGGCAGGGGTGCACGCGGGGGTAGTACATGTGCTGTGACACCGTGACTTCGGCTTTGTCAAAAGCAGCGTCAGCCGCAGCCTTGTCACCGGCATCCCAGGTGAAGATGTGGTTGTGATGCTCGCGCTTGCCGTGGGCACCTTCGGTCTTGCCAGCCAGGTCTTCCCGGATCACAGGCGCGCCGGGTTGCAGGGCCGCGTAAGGGTCCAGCACCACGGGCAGCTCTTCGTATTCAATCTCGACGGCTTCCACCGCGTCCGCGGCGATGTAGCGGTCGTCAGCAATGACGATGGCCACTTCCTGCATCTGAAAGTGAACCTTGCCATCGGCCAGCACGGCGGCCACATCGCCGGCCAGGGTTGGCATCCAATGCAGCTTGAGGGGCTTGAGGTCTTCCGCCGTGAGCACGGCGTGCACGCCTGGAATGGCAAGCGCGGCTTCTTTGTTGATCTTCAGAATGCGGCCGTGGGCAATCGGGCTGCGCACGATGTCCATGTGCAGCATGCCAGGCATCTTGATGTCATCGACATAGTTGCCCTTGCCCTGGATGAAGCGAGCGTCTTCTTTGCGCAGGCGCGAAGCGCCCATGCCAGCCAGCGCGAGTTCGCGAGCTTCAGCGGTTTGTACCGGTGCGTTCATGTGTGTCTCCGATCAAATGGGTTGCGCTTCAAGCCGCCACGGGCTCTTGCAATTTCTTGGCGGCGTATTGGACGGCTTTGACGATGTTCTGGTAGCCGGTGCAGCGGCACAGGTTGCCGCTCATGCCGTGGCGAATTTCGTCTTCGCTCGGGTTGGGGTTTTCTTGCAAGAAGCGGTACGCGCGCATCAGCATGCCGGGCGTGCAAAAGCCGCACTGCAGGCCGTGCTCTTTGTAAAAGCCTTCCTGAACAGCGTGCAAAACACCTTTGTTGGCCAGACCCTCCACGGTCAGCACTTCAGAGCCTTCGCACTGCACCGCCAGGTGCGTGCAGGCCTTGACCGAGCGGCCGTCGATGTCCACGGTGCAGGCGCCGCAGTGGCTGGTTTCGCAGCCGATGTGGGCGCCGGTCAGATTGAGTTCTTCGCGCAGAAAGTGGATCAGCAAGGTGCGCGGCTCAACGGCTTTTTCTTCCTTCTTGCCGTTGACGGACATGGTGACGAGTTTCTTGGACATGAGGTATCTCCTTGAGGGTTCTTAGCCGCACTGCGACCAGGCTTTGTTCAGGGCTCGCTTGACCATTTCGCCGGACATGGCGGTCTTGTATTCAACGTCGCCGCGCAGGTCTTCGGCAGGGTCGCAAATGGCAATCGCCGCAGCGGCGGCGGCTTGCACATTGGCTGCGTTGAAGGGCTTGCCCAGCAAGGCGGCCTCCGCAGCTTCGGCGCGCAAGGCGGTGGGCGCCACGTTGGTAAGGGCAATGCGCACATGGCTGACCTGGTCGCCGCTTTTGCGGATGACGACGGCGCAGCCAGCGGTGGCCCAATCGCCGGTCTTGCGCTTGAGTTTTTCGTACGCCGAGCCGGTGCCAGGTGCAAAGGCAGGCACGCGGATCTCGCACATGACTTCGTTTTCTTCCAGCAGCGTCATGTAGGTGCCGAGGAAAAAGCCGTCAGCCGCAACCGTGCGGCGGCCCTTGGGGCCTTCCAGCACAAACGAAGCTTCAATGGCAATCGACAGCGCCGGGTGGTCGTTGCCGGGGTCGCCGTGCGCAATGTCGCCGCCGATGGTGCCCCGGTTGCGTACTTGGGGGTCTGCAATCAGCTTGGCCGCTTCGCACAGCAAAGGCACCTTGGCCTGCAGGATAGGGGAGGAGATCAAATCGTTTTCCACCGTCATCGCGCCGATGACCACGGTGTTGCCTTCTTCCCGGATGCCCCTGAGTTCGGGAATGCGGTTGATGTCAATCAGGTGTTCAGGCTGCGCGAAACGCAGCTTCATCATGGGCAACAGGCTGTGGCCGCCTGCCAGTAACTTGGCATCAGGGCCCAATTGGCCGAGCAAGGCAACTGCCTCGCCCACGGTTTTGGGCGCGTGGTATTCAAAACGCGGTGGAATCATCGAGGTCTCCTCTAGCTTTTGTTACAATACAACTGCCTAGTATTACGGAGAGTCGCATTCCGACTTCATAGTTGGGTTTTACACCAATGGGTCATATTTGATCGATATGCCGCATGAAATGCACTCAGCAGTGCACGAACTGCTGTGATCAAAGCTCTCAGCTTCTCGCAATAAGGGAATCTCCTTAGCCTCGAAAAGCATCAGTGTTTACCCTCGAAAAAAGCCTAGTCAAGTCTTCAAGCCAAGCCAAGGGCTTGCCGAAGACGCCCTACCTCAGCGCGCGAAACAGGGATGGGCTTGGCGTTTTTGCCCTTCAGCACGACGTGGGTCTTGCTGCCATTACGGCCCAACTCAGACACGCCCTGCAGATTGATGATGAAGCTGCGATGCACGCGGATGAACTGTGAGGGATCCAAGCGCAAGGCCAGGTCGCCAATGCTCAGGTTGCAAAAGTGGTAGCCCTCCCGGGTCAACACGCGTGTGTAGTGCGCCTGGGACTCCAAGCAAAGCACATCGTCAGTGTCCAGAAATGAGACATTCTGATTAGCCACTACCGGAATGCGCGACAAGCGCATGTTTTTGGCGGGCGCTTCGGCGGGGGCCGGCTCCTTACTGACAACCTGGGTGACGTCGTAAAAAACCAGCGCAAATCCCACGGTTTGGTCCTGCGCGTCTCCCAGGCGGCTGACCTTGATCAGCAGGACTTGCTCGGGGATGTTGATGATCATGCTCATCGGGGCGGCATTGGCCATGGGGCAGCCGGAGGCCTCGTCCAAGAGAAAATTCACCTTCGGCTGAGAGCGCGCAGGGTGAAACGATGTCACCAGCTTGTCAAAGGGCTGTTTGTCGCTCACCGGCAGGACGCGGCGGGCGAAATCATTCATGGAAAGCACCCTGCGCTGGGCATCCAGGTGGATCACGCCCACATCAAACTTCTCAAAAAGGTACAGGCTGGGGTTCGCAGCGCTCACGTGACTCATGCTGGTTGTCTCTTGGTCTGCGGGGGTCGGTCCTGCCTGCTGTGGTCGCGCTTGAACAATCCTTGCGCTCCTGGCAGAGATTAACTGATCCTTGCTGCATCAAAAAAATCGTTCGCTCGCTGGGCACTGTGATACTGCCTATTCTTCTTCCACAGGCTTTGTTTGTTTAAATGCCCCGCTTCACTCTTCACCATGCGCTTTTGGTAGGCGTCAAAATTTTCTGAGTAGTCGTCAGGGTATGCAAAGCTGTCGTTGCCGGTGATGTAGGGAGGGCCGATGTCGCCGAATTAGCTCTTTTGCACAACGGGAAGCACAAGCTCTCGCCCTCAATAAGTACAGGGCCGGCCTGCCCCAGATTGCCCCCGGTCTGCGTTTTGCCGGCCCATTTCAGTTTGTAAAGCTCGTCAGCCGCAATGGGCTCCTTGCCCAGCAGCTCTTTGAGGCGGTCAATGTTGCCCTGCTGTTCTGCCATGACTTCGGGCGAAGATTCGTCGTTTGATCGAGGCGTACCGCAGGGACAAGCCCAAGCGCTACTACCCTGGTGCGGCTACGTGTTCCGCGCGCTTGGGGTTCACTCCTTGCGCCAGTTCCTGGCTAGCTACGTTCTCCAACAACAATCCCTGCCGACAGGGGCAGTCCAGGTGCCGTACTTCAGCAAGGAGATGGGCCAACCCTCCGATGCGTCGTTTTCGCGCTCTTGTCAACAGCAGTGACGGCTTCAAACTGCCAGTACGGCGTCAAATTGGGACCCCATCCCGAAACCCCTGGCGCCGTACCACGCCCAAAAAGTCATGAGGTTCTGAGACGACACGGGGTTTGAGACGGATTTCGGGGGTGGGTGGCCACGGGGCAAGTCAGGAGCCCATAGCAAAAAGCCCCGCGTGATGCGGGGCTATGAGCGCCTTGCAACTCGACTGAGCGAGTTGGAAGGACTTGTTCTGGCGGAGCAGGAGGGATTCGAACCCTCGATACGGGAGACCCGTATACCGGATTTCGAGTCCGGCGCATTCGACCACTCTGCCACCGCTCCTGGGTTGATGGTTTCGCTGTGGTGCGAAG
>Ga0078894_10004549_pt1 | contig 10619 bp, 10 predicted proteins | sample LauGreSu1BDMLBSD_2_FD_67506 | JGI IMG/M metagenome (GOLD analysis project Ga0078894, IMG submission 67506) | Freshwater lake microbial communities from Lake Michigan, USA - Su13.BD.MLB.SD (version 4) (version 4) | ecosystem: Environmental > Aquatic > Freshwater > Lake | place: Lake Michigan... | reverse complement strand
GGTCAGCCTGATCGGCCTGGCCGAGGACGCCCAGCGCACCTTGGAAGCGGTATCGGCCACCTGCGCAGGCGTGGAGCTGGCCCGGGAGCTGGTGGCCGCCCCACCCAACGTGGCCACCCCCCAGCACCTGGCCGACAGCGCTGCTGCGATCTCCCGCGACTTCGGCCTGGAACTGACGGTGCTGGAGCGCAGCGACTGCGCAGCCCTGGGCATGGGCTCCTACCTGGCCGTGGCCCAGGGGTCCGATCTGGCGCCCAAGTTCATCCACCTCACCTACCGCCCCGAGGGTGTGGCTAAGCGGCGCTTGGTGCTGGTGGGCAAGGGCCTCACCTTTGATTCCGGCGGCTACAACCTCAAGACCGCCGGCTCCCAGATCGAGATGATGAAGTACGACATGGGGGGCAGCGCGGCGGTGCTGGGGGCCATGCGGGCCATCGCCGAGCTGAAGCCCGCCGGCGTGGAGGTGCACATGATCGTGGCCGCCTGCGAAAACATGATCAGCGGCGGGGCCATCCACCCCGGCGCGATCGTGACGGCCTCCAACGGCAAGACGATCGAAATCAACAACACCGATGCCGAGGGGCGACTCACCCTGGCCGATGCCCTGGTGTATGCCTGCAAGCTCGAGCCCGATGCGGTGGTGGATCTGGCCACCCTCACGGGCGCCTGCGTGATTGCCCTGGGGGAAGAGATGGCGGGCCTGTGGTCCAACAACGACGGCCTGGCCGATGCCCTGCTGAGTGCGGCCGAGGCCGAGGGCGAAGGCCTCTGGCGCATGCCCCTGCGGGCTTCCTACAAGGCCGGGCTGAAAAGCTCCTACGCCGACCTCAAGAACACGGGCCCGCGGCCCGGGGGCTCCATCACCGCCGCCCTGTTCCTGCAGGACTTCGTCACCCCGAAGCTGGCCTGGGCCCACCTGGATATCGCCGGAACCGTCTGGAGCGACAAGGGTCGCGGTCAGGATCCCGCCGGCGCCACCGGTTTCGGCGTGCGCACCCTGGTGCATTGGGTGTGTTCAGGCGGAGCTGACGGGCCAGCAGCCTAGGTTTGGAGTCCTGACGCCTTCGCTTCGTCCATGGCCGTTCAGAAGATCCGCTGGTACGTGAAAGCCCAGCTCGGCGTGTTGCTGCTGCCGGCCGGGCTGTGCCTCTTCGGGGAAGCGGTGATCCGCAAAGGAATCCAGGTGCTGGCAGCCTCCGGCACGGTGGAAACGCTCACCAAGCCGGGGCCCTGGTTTTGGTACGGCACCTTCGGCCTGATCCTGATCAATGCGGGCGTCGGCCTGATGATCGAAAGCGGCCTGCTGCGGGGCTACCCGGGCCGCAATTGAGGCCGCCTCAGGCGGCCACCTCCTGCCGCACGGCCCCACCCAAGCTGGCCATCACCTCGGCGGGCGATTCCAGGGCGTGGATCTGCCAGCGCGCCCGCTCCCCGCAGACGGGCAACAGCCGATCCAAATCGTCAGCAGCCTGCTTCGGGCTCCCGTAGGGACCGATGTGGCGGGTCTGCAGACCGTCGCGAATGGTCAGCAGATACATACAGGAAAGCGCTCGTTGGCAGTCCCCACGGTAAGGAATCCTCCTGGGCCCAGGAAGGGTGGAAATCCGCTCTATCACAGCTGTTTGGAGCCCCCAACCGGCACCAGCTCTTCAGATTTTCATCGGAATGTCCCCGATGGTGCCCGCGATCGCGCTCCCCAGATCCGAGCCTTGGGTCAGGACTTCCTGCCGGGCACCCACGCGGTGGAGCTGCGGGCTCGCTGACCCCAGACCGCATCGAGCCGGCGATCCCGGCCGCAGGCCCAGCGGTAGTAGGTGTACTTGACGCTGTTGCGGTCGGCGTAGTTCTGGTGATAGCCCTCAGCGGGCCAGAAACGCTTCAGGGGCTTGATCTGCACCTTGAGGGCCGCCCTGCTCCGGCCCAGTTCGGTGGCCGCCGCTGTCAGGCTCGCCTGGGCCTGGGTCTGCTGGTCGGCACCGCTGGTGAAGATCACCGGCCGATAGGAGCTGCCGCGATCGCAGAACTGTCCTCCCCCATCGAGGGGATCGATGTGGCGCCAATAGGAGCGCAGCAGGGTGCCGTAGCTGATCCGGTCAGGGTCGAAGCGCACCCGCACCACCTCCTGGTGGCCGGTGCCCCCTGCCGAAACCTGCCTGTAGGTGGGTTGCTCGAGGGTGCCGCCGCTGTAGCCACTCTCGACATCGAGCACTCCAGGCAGGCTTTCAAGGTCATGCTCCAGGCACCAAAAACAGCCTCCCGCCAAGACGGCATCCTGCGCCGCAGCCGCCCAGGTCGGGGCAGGCACCAGGCTGACCAGCAGCCCGCTGAGCAGCAGACCCAACAGCCAGCTCCAGCAGCGTGAGGCCTTGAACCAGGGGACTCCGGACCGGGAACATCGGCTCATCGTGCCTCCAGCACCTGATCAAAGATGGCGCAGGCTGCCCGTTGGGTGACGCCCGGCTCGCCCAACTCCAGCCTCAGCCGGCGATAGCCCTCCAGCATCGTGTGGCGGGACGCGCTGGCCGCATCCAGCAGGGGCAAGGCCTCCCGCACAATCGCCGCGGCCGTGAGGTCCTCCTGCAGCAACTCGGGCACCAGCCGTTCCCCCAGCACCAGGTTGACCGGTGAGATGTGGGGCACGCTGAACCGCAGGATGTGGCGGGCCAAAAAGGCGGTGACCCGGCTGACGCGGTACACCACCACCTGGGGCACGCCCCGCAGGGCGAGTTCCAGGTTCACCGTGCCGGATTTAGCCAAGGCCAGATCGGCAGCAGCGCAGAGGCAGGCCTTGAGCTGGTCGGAATCGGCGGCGGGAATGATCTCAGCACGCACCCCGGCCTCGCTCAACTGCCGCGACAGGTAGGTTTCAAAGCCTGGCAGACCCGCCGGCACCACCACCTGGAGCTCGGGCCTCTGGCGTTGCAACTGCGCAGCAGCGGCGACGATGTGGGGCAGCATGTAGCGGATTTCCTGGCGCCGCGAGGCCGGCATCAGCAACAGCACCGGAGCGTCGCGCAGGCCCAGTTGGCGCAATGCCTCCTGGCGACTAGGCAGCTGACCGATCGTGTCCAGCAGCGGATGGCCCACATAGGTGACGTTGGCGCCACGGCAGCGGTAGAAGCGGGCCTCCTCCTGGAAGATGGCCAGGATCTGATTGGTGAAGCTGATCAGGTTGGAACGGCCGCCGTTACCGAATTTGAAGGCCCACTCCTGGGGGGCGATGTAATAGGTCACCGGCACCCGCGGAAACTTGCGCTTGAGCCGCAGCCCCAGGCTCACATTGGGGCCCATGTAGTCGATCAGCACGACCCCATCGGGGGGGTCACTGCGGAACCAGCGCTTCAACCGACGCTGCAACTTGAGGGTGGGCAGAACAAAAGGAATGGCCTCCAGCAGGCCGATGGCCCCCATGCGGGTGGTGTTAGCAAGCAGCTGGGCCCCAGCCCGCTCCATCCGCTCGCCGCCAAGGGCCACAATCTCCAGATCCAGCTGGCGGCGCCGGGCCTCCTGGTGCAGGGCCCGGACCAGCAGAGCCCCCTGGAGATCCCCGGACACCTCCCCGGTGCTGACCAGCAGACGCAGCATTAGCGCGCCCCCGGGATGGGCCCACGGCGTGAGGGGCCCAGGGAGGCTTCCAGGAAAGCGCAGAGCTGGTCAGCGGCACCGTGCAGGGGCTGGCTGCGGAGTTGCCCCAGGGCCTCCGCCAGGGTGAGGCCACGGCGATAGATCAGGGTCCAGGCCTGCTTGAGATCCTCAAACTGCTGGCCGCCATCAAGGTCGACCAGACCGCTGCGGCGCAAGCCGATCTTGTTGAGGGCGCGCACACGGGATGGGTGACCTTCCACCATCGTGAACGGGGGCACATCCCGCTCGATGCGACTCATCCCCCCCACCATGGCCAGGGTGCCGATGTGCACGAACTGATGGATGCCGAGCACCCCGCCGATCACGGCCCGATCGCCGATCACCACGTGGCCAGCCACCGCCACCCCATTGGCGATGACGATCCGGTCGCCCAATTCACAGTTGTGGCCGAGGTGGCTGTAAGCCATCAGCAGGTTGCCGCTGCCGAGCCGGGTCTGCTGATGGCCGGTGGTGGCGCGATTGATGGTGACGCACTCCCGGATGGTGTTGTCATCGCCCAGCACCACCTCGGTGGGATCACCGGTGTACTTGAGGTCCTGGGGCTCCAGGCCAATGCAGGCCCCCGGAAAGATGCGGTTGCCGCTGCCCATGCGCACCCGCCCATCGAGCACCACATGGGGACCAATGCGGCAGCCCGCACCGATCTCCACATCCGGACCAATGACGGCATAGGGGCCCACTTCAACCCCTTCCGCCAGCTGGGCCCTGGGATCGATAACGGCGGTGGCATGGATGGTCGTCGCCATCGATCAGTCCACCAGGGAGAACATCAGCTCACCGGAGCAGACCAATTGGCCGTCAACGGTGGCCTCGGCCTTGACCTTGCCAAAGCGCTGGCGCTTGAGACTGAGCAGTTCGCAGCTGATCCGCAGTTGGTCACCAGGCACCACCGGGCGGCGGAAACGAACCCCATCAATCCCGGCAAAGACGAACAGGCCCTTGGGCAGATCGGGCATCTGGGTGACGATCAGTCCGCCCACCTGGGCCATCGCCTCGACGATCAACACCCCAGGCATCAGGGGACGACCGGGGAAATGCCCTTGGAAGTGGGGTTCATTGATGGTGACGTTCTTGATCGCGACGGCCCGTTTGCCCGGCTCATGTTCGATCACCCGATCCACCAGGGCGAACGGATAACGATGGGGCAGCAGTCCCTGGATCTGCTCCGTGGTGAGCAGCACCGGGCTGGGCACGCCGGGGCTAGAAGGCTGGGCTGGACTGGGCTCTAACAAGGGCATCAACCAGAGGGAGGGCAGGCAGGGGTTGTGGCTTCGGGCAGGCCCGAAAGAGCTGCCGCCAGGGATGTGTGAAGCCCGTGGGAGCCGCGGTAGGCGAAGACCTGGGCCCGTGGCAGGCCAACGAGGGCAAGATCCCCCAACAAGTCGAGGATTTTATGGCGCACCGGTTCCTCGGCAAACCGCAGGGGCGGATTGAGCCACTGATCACCGTCACACACCAGGGCATTCTCCAGGCAGCCCCCCTGGATCAGGCCAGCCGCCCGCAGCTGATCCACCTGGGAACGCAGGCCGAAGGTGCGGGCAGGGGCGATCTCGGCCACGAATTGGCAGGGGGAAAGATCGAGGCTGAACAGCTGGCGGCCGATGGCCGCCTCAGCGAATTCAATGGCCGCCCCCAGACGCAGGCCCTCGTAGGGGAGGGCCGTGGCGAAGCTGGCGCCACTGCTGACCGTGATCGGCTCCGCCAAAGCCAGGGCCCCAGATGGTTGGGGCAAGGCCTGCAGCCCAGCCTCAGCCAGGGCCTCTACCCAGGGCAGGGCCGAGCCATCCAGCAAGGGAATCTCCTCGCCAGTCACCAGAATCTCGGCCTGGGTCACGCCAGTGCCAGCCAAGGCCGCCAGCAGATGCTCCACCGTGGCCAGGCGGCGCTGATCCAGCTGCAGGGCCGTGCAGAGCCTGGTGTCCCGCACCTGGGCAGGGGTGAGCCGGCAGAGGGGCAACTGGGGAGCATCCAACCAGCCCACCCAGTAGCCAGGCCGGACTGATGGCTGGAGGCGAACCCGCGATTCCGCCCCACTGTGCAGGCCCACACCGTGCCGTTCGACGGAGTCATGGAGGGTCCAGGCCCCGGTGTAATCGGCGGGCCAAGACATCACTAGAACTTCCAGCCCACGCCGAGGTTGAAGCGCCAGTCACTGGTGAAATCCTGGGTAGCGGCCTCGAGCCGCAGGGGGCCCACCGGGGTGGTGACGATCAGGCCGATGCCGGGGGAATAGCCCTCGCCCTTCTTGCCCAGCAACCCGCCGGGGTTGCCGGGGATGTCGCCCTGGGTGCCGAAAGTAGTCCCCGCATCAAAAAAGATTTCACCGCTGATGATGCTGAAGATCGGGAAGCGGTATTCGATCGTGGCCTCAGCGAAGCTCTTGCCCACACCGAGATCGCAGTCGTAATACCCCCGTACGGAGTTACCACCACCTAAACAAAAAGCCTCGTAGGGAGGGATGTCACTGCCCACGAGGGATCCCGCCGACACCTGAAAAGCGAGGGCCTGCTTGCAATCTTTGGTTTCTCCTGGCTTGGGGCGGCACCCCTTGAAGAGCTTGAGCCACTCCACCGGGATGTAGTGGGTGAAGCTGCCGCGCACCCGGTTGAAGGTCGGGGAGTTTTCACCGACGGAAATGAATTGCTCGGTGCCCAGGCTCAAAAAATTGCCCTTGGTGGGGTTGCGGGGATCGTTCAGCGTGCTGTAGGTGGCTCCAACCCTGAAACTCACCAGCTGGTTTTCCGAGGCACAGTTGAAGGCCAGGCAGATCACCTGGTTGCTCGGCACGACATCCGGCGAGCTGGTCGCTCCCACCACCCCGTAGGAGTACTTACTCCCGGAGAAATCCATGGGGGTGACTTCTTGTCCGCCGAAGGACAGGATCAGATTCCAGGGAGCTTTCTTGTAAGGATTGCCCCCATTAAGGGGGCGCACAAACTGCACGTTGGCGCCGATGCGCTGAATCGCCACGGTATCGAAATTAGTCGTGACGGTTTCCGTACCGTTGTTATTGACTGTGCGACTGGTGACCACATCAAAATCGGCCCCGTCAAAATTCTGGAGTTCGTAGGTGAAGGAGTTGTTCTCATTTTGGAACAGCTGCGGAACTTCCCGACTGAAAAAGACCCGCGCCCGGAACGACGTGCGGTACTTGTTGTCCTTGATCCAGGGATCGGTGAAGGTGATATCCCCAAGTCCGCCGTACTGGCCATAGGAAATGTTGGTCCCGAGATCCCAGGCACGACCAAACAGATTGCTGTCCTGCAGCTGGATCTGACCGAACACCCCCTGGCTCTGGCTGTAGCCCAGACCACCGGAGATGGAGCCACTCGACTGCTCGACGATGCCGAGAACAATGACCACCTTGCCGGGCTCCGCCGGGACCGGCTTGAGGGTCACCTTGACATCGCTGAACAGACCCGTGCCATAGATGCGCTTGATGTCCTCCTCCAGCTCCCGACGGTTGAACACTTGACCGGGGCGCAGGGAGACCTCCCGGGTCACGACCCAGGGCTTGGTCTTGCCCCGGATCGGCTCACCCTTGTCGTTGGTGGTCGAACCCTCCTTGTTGAGGAACTGCACCTCCACCCCTTCCACGGTGCCCTGACGCACCAGCAGTTCCACCACCCCTTCGGGACTGACCCGACTCGGTCCGGTGATCCGGGCCAGGGAATAGCCCTGATCGGCATACCAGCGCTGCAACTCCTGCATGCGGGTCTGCAGGGTGTTGAGGTTGAGGGTCTTGCCGTAATCCGCCACGAAGGTGTCCTGCACCACCTGCGCGGGCAATTTGAGGTCGGCCGGATCGAGCTTGACCTGCTGGAGAACGGGGTTGGCCACCACCACCACCACCAGGCGCACACCCAGGGGACCGTCAACGGGCTGGATCCGCACATCGGAGAACCAACCGCTGGCATAGATCGCCGAGAGATCGGTCTGTAGCTCGGTGCGGGTCACCCGCGAGCCCGGGGTTGCGGCCATGGCCGCATAGGCCGCCAATTCCAGCCGCTCCCGCTCGGGGTGGTCCTGGAGCCCTTCAATCACCACCTCGGCGATCAGCACCTTGGGCTCGGCCTTGGCCGCGGGCTCCGGGGCTGGGGCAGGCGCCTGGGTGGTGGGGGGCTGGGCAGTGGGGGGCTGGCCTGCTGGAGGGCTGGCCGGGTCAGCCAAAGGATTGTCGACCTGCTCGGAAACGGGCTTCTCGGCTGCGGGCGCCGGGCTGCCAGCGGGCTGGGCCAGGGCCGGAGTTGCCGAAAGCAGGGCAGCACCCACGAGGGGCCATGCAGCCTTCAAACCCAGCAAGCCAGCCATGAGAAGGGGGGGACGGAGCGGCCAGGCCGCAAATTCCGTTGACCTTACCGGTAGATCCGGGGTTCGGGACAGGCCCCTTGGACCCGTTTGAGGACCTCCCCGTAGGCCTCGACAACACCGCCCAGATCCTGGCGGAATCGGTCCTTGTCGAGAATCCGATCGCTGGCATCGGCCACGTTCCTGTCCCAGAGACGACAGGTATCAGGACTGATCTCATCGGCAACCACCAGTTCGCCGCCGGCGGTGAAGCCCAGCTCGATTTTGAAGTCCACCAATTGCAGGCCGATCCCGTCGAACAGGGCCAGCAATTCCCCGTTCACCCGGCGGGCAAGCGCTTCCAGCTGGCGGCGCTGCTCCGAGGTGACCAGGCCCAGAAGGTCCAGCCTGGCCTCCGTGAGCAGGGGGTCCCCATAGGCGTCGTCCTTGTAATAGAGATCCAGCAAAGGAGGCTCCAGGGATGTTCCCGGCTGGATCGGCATCTGCTTGCACAGGGATCCCGCCGCGACATTGCGGATCACCACTTCGATGGGGATGACCTGCACCGGCCGCACCAGCATCCACTGGCTGCCCTGCACACCGAGGTAGTGGGTCGGCACTCCACGGGAGGCCAAATGCTCGAACAGCAGGGCCGAAATCCGGCAGTTCAGCTCCCCCTTCCCCGCCAACTGGGCCTTCTTGAGGGCATTGAACGCCGTGGCGTCGTCCTTGTACTCCACCGCCACAAGGTCGGGCTGGTCGGTGGCGAAGACCCGCTTGGCCTTGCCTTCGTACAGGAGGGAACCGAGGGTATAGGCCGTCATGGCTGGGGAGCAGAGGGTGGAGACGCGGCGTGACCGCCGGGGGATCGGGGGGAGCGCAGCTGCCGTTCCAGCTCACCTTGGCGGGTGAGGGAGGCCGGATCACGGCGCCGCCAGACCCATTCACCGTAGGCATCGTCGAGGGCACCGCTGAGCCGCAGGCGCCGCTCTGCGGCCCGGGCGGAGGCCTGCGGTGAGCTGCCCACCAGGGCCAGCTGCTGATCGAGAATCTGGGCCACCAGGCCCCAGGATCCGGCGGCAGCGGCCTGCTCTAAGGCCAATTCCAGCAGACGCTCCTGCTCCACCGCGGGCAGTCCATCCAGCAGCAGCACCGCCTGGGCCAGCCGCTCCGCCGCCAGCGGCCCGAAGGAGCTGCCGGCCAGCAACACCTCAGCGGCCCGCTGACGCCGCCCCAGGCTCTCGAGATGGTCCGCCAGAAGATCAAGGGCAGGGCGCATCACCCATGTGCCGTCCTGGCGCTCGGCCACCGGCAGCTCCAGGGCCGCCAGCCGAGCCAGGTTGCCGGCCGCCAGGCGCTCCAGGGCGTCTGCCGCCAGCGCATGGTGCAGGCCCGCCTGGGCAGCCCGCCACTGCAACTGCAGCCACTGACTCCGCTCAGGGCCCACCGCCGGACTGATCCGCCCGAGCACCCGCAGCGCTGCGTCGGGGGCCTGGCAACGCAGCAGAGCATCCGCATTGGCCAACACCACGGCCAGGGGCTGGGGCGCCGGGTGGATGGTGAGCAGGCGCTGTTGCAGTTGGCGCAATCGCGGTCCATCCCCCTGCTTCAGGGCCACACCACAGGCCCCATCCAGGGCCATGAGATCTCCCTGGCGCAGCAGGGCTGCAAAAACAGGATCAGCAGCCGAGGGGCCGGCAGCGGCCTGCCCAGCACCCGGTGCCATCCAGGCCCCCAGGGCCAGCAGCGCCACCCCGAGACCCACACTGCGCCCCAGCGATGGCACCGAACAGGCGCGCTGGGAGAATGGGGCTCGGCTGGTCGGCATGTCGGGACATCGGGCACGGCAACCCGATCAGCAGGGTTCAACCTAAGGGAGCTACCGCGCCCCTTCCAGCCCTCCCAGCCCGCTTTTGCCCAGACGGCTTTGCCCTGGGCCAACCCGCTTCGCCACCCAGCCCTTTCGACCACCTCCACGCCCATGGCATCTGCCCCCTGCCCTACCCCCTCCCGAGTCCTCGTGGTCGGCGGCGGCGGCCGCGAGAACGCCCTGGGCTGGGCCCTGGCCCGATGTCCCGGCGTGGAGGCGGTGTGGATTGCCCCAGGCAACGGAGGCAGTGCGGAGCTACCCGGCTGCCGCCAGCTGGCCATTGCGGAGACGGACTCGGCAGGCCTGCTCGCCGCCTGCCGGAACCACGCCGTGGACCTGGTGGTGGTCGGTCCGGAAGCCCCCCTGGCGGCGGGCCTGGCCGATCAGCTTCGGGCCGCCGGTGTCCCCTGCTTCGGGCCGGGAGCCGATGGCGCCCAGCTGGAGGCCAGCAAGCAATGGGCCAAGGCCCTGATGGTGGAGGCCGGAATCCCCACCGCAGGCTTCTGGCCCGCCAGCAGCCGGGAGCAGGCCCTGGCCGTGTTGGAGGCCCAGGGCCGGCCCCTGGTGGTGAAAGCCGATGGCCTGGCGGCAGGCAAGGGAGTGACAGTGGCGGAGAGCCTGGATGAAGCGCGAGCCGCCATTGACGAGATCTTTGCCGGCCGATTCGGGGGGGGGGAAAGCGGAAGCGAAGACGACGGTGCCTCCCTGGTGCTGGAAGAGCGGACCCATGGCCCCGAGGTCTCTGTCTTTGCGCTCTGCGACGGCCAGCGGATGGTCCTGCTGCCCACCGCCCAGGACCACAAGCGCATCGGCGAGG
>Ga0078894_10004546_pt1 | contig 10624 bp, 4 predicted proteins | sample LauGreSu1BDMLBSD_2_FD_67506 | JGI IMG/M metagenome (GOLD analysis project Ga0078894, IMG submission 67506) | Freshwater lake microbial communities from Lake Michigan, USA - Su13.BD.MLB.SD (version 4) (version 4) | ecosystem: Environmental > Aquatic > Freshwater > Lake | place: Lake Michigan, USA... | reverse complement strand
CGTATGCAGTGCGTACCCTGTTTTGCAGTTTTAATACCACTGGGCAACTGGCATCAACTAACTCAATATTGTTATCTAAAGCTAATTTATACGTTTCTGGGGGTTCGCCATGAGCACGTATTAAAACACGCTCGTTGTGTAGCGTTTTTAAAGTATCGTGGTTAATAATTTTTAACCCTTTTTTACGTAAGCGTTCCACTTCCTCATCGTTGTGCACAATATCGCCCAAGCAATATAAACTGCCCGTCTCGTCTAAAATTTCTTCGGCCATTTGTATGGCGTAAACTACTCCAAAACAAAAGCCTGAATTGTTATCTATTTCAACATTTACATTCATAATGCACTACAAAATTAACCATTATTACCACATAATTGTTTTTACATTTTAAAACGTTTTAGGATTATTTGTGTTAAGTATGATGTAATTATGACAGAAGAAAAAGAATTTGAGAGCTACAGCGGTCCTGCTTCGTTATCGCCAATACCGCTAAGTGTAGGCTCGGTACCAATAAAGCCTGAAGATAAAGGTAAAATTCGTGCCAACGCGGTGGAAGCTATGCACCATTATGCCCAACAAGAAATGGATATGCTGCGTAAGCAAGCTGATTTAATCATGCAACAAGTGCGTGAAATTGAAGATAGGCTAAAAATTTCGGAGCAAATTTATCAGTCGGAAATGCGCTTTACGCCTGTGGTTAATCAAATTTATCATTTGTACGAAAAAGACGATCACTTTACCATGTCGTTGATTGCACCTACCGAGTGGGGGCGCAGTAAAAAAACGATGAAACATGTTGCTACTGTGAGGCTTTTGGGCGATCACAGTTGGCAAGTAATCAGTTCTACTACATTAGCTGTTAAGTAAACTATTTTTCAGGCTCTCTTATTAAGGTAATGGTTCCGCGTTGGTTTACTCGGTAACCATTCTTTTTTGATAAAGTAATTAGGTAATAATATACACCTTGCGGTAAAGGTGTACCGCTTTGGCTAGTGCCGTCCCAACACCAAGTACCATCAGTATTTTCGTAAACTATGTTGCCCCACCTGTTGTATACTATAATTTTATATACATCGCATTTGTTGTTTACACCGCTTATTTTAAAGCAATCGTTAGCGCCATCATCATTAGGTGTAAACACATTAGGGATAAAAATTTCTTGTATGCTATCACCATCAATGTAATAGGTATTTAAAGCTGTATCTGCACAAAATGTTCCTTGGCTGTATAAAAGTTTAACAGTGTAGGTATCGGTTTGTTTGTACACATGTTTAGGGCTGTTTTCGGTACTGCTATCTCCATCGCCAAAATACCAAATAAATGGTGCTGTAGTTTGTTCGCTGGTGTTTTTAAAAAATACATCTAAAGAGCAGCTGTCGCGGCTCATTACAAACGATGCTTGTGCAGCTAAATTTACCACTATTTGTTTACTCATGGTATCTTGTACAGCACAAGTATTGCTATCAATAACCTCAAATGTTAAGGTGAAATTTCCTTGACTTTTCAAGGTGTCTTGGTATGTTTTACCTGTATCAACTAGTAACTGATTGATATACCAATTAAGTTTTTTACCATTGGTATTATTTGCTGTGGCTTTAAAAAATGCAGGTGCACAAATGAAACTATCTGTAACTGAAAAGTCGGCTTTAAGCAGGTGTGCATCTACCCGGTACATTACATTTTTTGATGCGGTATCGGCACATGGTGTACCTGCATTTGAAATCAAAGTAATCAGGTAAGTGCTATCTAAAGTATATTGGTGTGTTGGGTTAAAATCGGTGCTGGTTTGTCCATCACCAAAATCCCATAAAAAAGTAGCGCCCAGGCCTACTTGATTTGATGTGTTAGTGATGATGATATTTGCTGAGCAACTATCACGTTTTATTTCAAAAGCAGGAAGAGCACCTTCGTAAACTGTTAAATTTTTTGTTAGCGTATCGCGCACTTTACAAGTATTTAAGTTTACCACAATCAAACTTAGCATCATGTTTCCGGCTTGTTTAGCACTATCTGTATAATTTAGATTTGTGCTATCTTTTACAATTCCATTCACCAGCCAATACCATTTGTTAGCATTAATACTGTAGTTATTGGTTTGATATAAAGTAGGTGCACAAAGCGGATTAGGCAGTAAAGTAAATTGTGCGGCAAGTGCCCGTTGGTTTACATCAATTCTAATACGTTTATTAAATGTGGCTTCGCAGTTTAAACCCTTATTTAAAACCAGGCTTACATCATACCAGCCTGTGTCTGTGTATTGATGAAACGGATTTTTAACATATGCATGTGTGCCATCACCAAAGCTCCAATAATGTGGCACACTATCGTTATTTGGGTTGATGGTTTGGTTAATGAATTGTGCACCTAATACGCAACTGTCAATAACGGCATCAAACAACGGATAAAGCTCTTTAAATACCCGGTAATTACGCTGTATAGAATCTGTTCGTTGGCAAGTGGTTGAATCTATTACTACCAATTTTACGGTATAAATACCTTTGTCTGCAATACTATCAAAGCCATTTATACTTTGCGATTTAAGTGTGTTGTTAATGTACCATTTAAACACTTGTCCATGGCTACTTGCGTTTCTAAATTGTAGCCAGGCTGGTTCGCATAATTGGCTATCAAGTGGGGTAAAATTAGCCACTAAGTTTTTTCCTGCGTTACTATAATTAATTGTTTTTTGGGCAGTATCGGCACAAACATCGCCAGGGTTAGCAATTAGTTTTATAGTATATACACCACTTGCATCGTATTGATAAGTTGGTGTTAAGCTGATGGTACTCGTGTCTCCATCGCCAAATTGCCACAAGTATTTTACAGGTAAGTTATTGCCGTTAGTAACGGTTCCACTTAAAAAAATAGGAGGTCCACAACTGTCTTGTATCACTGTAAATTTCGCACTGTTGCTGCTGCTTATTACAAATGTTTTGGTAATAGAGTCAATGGCGTTGCATGCATTGTTATTGATTACCACCAACTTTACAGCGTAAGTTCCAATGGTAGTAAACGAATCTGTTAAATGAACAGAACTATCTTTTAATACATTATTGATGTACCAATATTGTTTAGTATTGTTATTGGAGTTATTGGTAAACTGAATGCGTTTGTTTCCACATCCATTGCGTGGCGAAATGGCGAAATCAGCAGTTAACACATTGTTTTGTCTAAAATCAAATTTAAAACTTGCATTACTACATCTCGGACTTTTATTAGTTGGGGAATAGCTTGCGGCTGTGGTAGGAAATGCGCCACTCGTGCCATAAGCACAGCTTGCACAAACAGATTGGTAAATAATACCACGCTTATCAAAGCGACTTGTGCCACCATCCACATGGTCTGATCCGCCTTGTTCTCCAAAAAAGGTGGCATACGTTAAGCTATCGGCATTAGCACTAAGTACAAATAAATAAAAATCGTCACCATCTGAAGCGCTTTTGTAAGCACCAGGTGTAATGGGCATGTTTGCCATGTTGCTTACAAAACCTGTAGGGTTTAATGTGCGATATCTAGAGTAGTAGTTTACTGTACCACCCCATACCGATCCGTAAATGCGGCCACAAACATCAATCATAAAAGCACTTGGTGCAATGGCATTATGTGCACCACCTTGGCCTATTTGGGTTGATAAAATTACATTGGCTAATGTTGGGCTAAATTTGGTAATAAATAATGTTCCATTTGCTTGACGATATACCCCTGGTGTTGCATAAACACTATCATAAGTTTGGCCCATTACTACTACATTTTGGTTGTTATCTAACTTTACAAAATGTGCCTGGTCGTAATTAATACTGCCCCAATAACGTTGGCCAACTATGGCGGTTAATGTACTGTTTAGTTTCGCCACAAAGCCATCACTAATTCCGCCATGATAAAGCGGAGAAAACGCCCCGAAGGTTGTTGACATGTTAGTACTTTGCGTTCCTCCTGCTACTACAATATCACCATTGGTAAAAATATCTAACGAGTATAAAGCATCTTGTCTATTATCACCCAAATAGCTACACGCTTTTAGTTGCGTAAGCGCGCTGTCTAGTTTAAAAATAATTCCATCTTGCTGGCCGCCTAGGTTCGTTTGCACTGCTCCTGCAGTTACAGCCATGTTGGTTGATGTAGTAGACGAAACTAACCAAACATCACCATTTGCAGAAACTTGTACCTCGCCTCTAAATTCATCGGCATAATTCATGCGTAAGGTATCGGCAATGTTAATTCCATCTATCCCATTTCCACCTAAAAATGTACTGCCTACTAGTGCAGCTCCATTACTGGTAAATCGGGTAACGGTAATATCAAAACTATCACTTTTAGTGGTTTGCACACAGCCCGCTTTAGTTGGAAAATTGGCTGAAAGTGTTGCGCCTAAAACAATCAGTTGTTCATTTTTATCAACCACCAAACTAATAGGATATTCGTTTTTATTACCACCTAAATAAGTAGCATAAAGTAATTGTGTTCCATCATTATTGTATTTACTAATCGCGATATCACACGGAAAATCTTGTAAAGGCCAGCTTTGTGTGTTTGTTCCACCGCCTCCCCAAATGGTTTGAAAGGCCCCTGTTGTTACCGGGTATTTTCCGTTCGGGAATGTTGTTGCATTTCGAGCAATACCTGCAGCATATAAATTTCCTGCATTATCGTAAGTTGCTGTATGGCCAAAATTATCAACGCTGCTTCCGCTGTAAGTGCTAAAAACCAGCAGTGGATCTATAATTAAAGTATACTTTGTATTGTATTCACCTAAGGCAAACTTTATCGTATTTTTTTTAAGTGAAAATGCACAGGCTACTTCTACTTTTCGTCCATCAATTATTTGGTAGGCGTATGGTTTTAGCTCGGTAAACGTATTTACACTCGTTTTAATAACTAAGTTTCCCTTTTTTACATCAACATCATCGGCACCTTGGTATGTAAGGCTAATTACTTGGGTTGATGTATTGGGCGAAACAATTAAATCATACTTTAAACCACTTTCTTCACCTGCATACACCTGCATATCAATACCATCGTATAGGTTTTTGTAGTGTATTTGCTCGTATACTGGAACCTCACTTTTCCATAACGATGTATTGTTTCCATTAAAAAAATTATAATAGTGAGGATACTGCTTTAACCCAGTTATGCTTGTATTTGTAGAGGCTTGATTAAAAACAACACGCACGGCATGTTGCCTGATTGTTTGAGCTTTAAATAGGTGCGGATTAAGTTCGTGACTAAAATATTGGTTTACATCTTCGGGGTTTTCAAAAAAATATTGAAGGGCGTGTTGTTCGGCAAATACCTGTGCGCCACCTATATTAATGAGATACCTTGCTGGATTTAGCCATTGGCCCTTGTTGGCAATAAAGCCGCTGTTAGCGATCCGCTTGGGCGTGTTGTGGCCATAAAGCGCAAGGTATAACGTGCAACTAATTAGGGTAATGAAATATTTGATGTACTTAAAATTCAAGGTAAATTAGCGCTAAAGCCATGTGCTAAAATAGATAAATATTGCTTTAATTTGGTTGTGTAAAGAAATATTTAAGAAAACAGCTTTTCCTTGCAACCTTACACAACCTATTCACATCTGACCTAATAACCGCAACAATCACGTGAGCAAAATAAACGAGCATGAACTCATACAACAATGTTTGGCAGGTAATCCAGTGGCACAAAAAACGCTTTACGATACCTACTCCAGAACCATGTATGGGTTGTGTGTAAGGTACAGTAGTAACAAGGAGGAGGCACAAGATATTTTGCAGGATGGGTTTGTAAAGGTGTTTATTAAAATGAGTCAGTTTGGCTTTAATGGTTCTTTTGAAGGTTGGATGAAGCGCATTTTTATTAATACGGCACTAGAGTTTTACCGTGTTAATAAAAACCACATGTACCACGCGGATGTGGATATGGCCTACAACCAACCTCATCATGATTTTACTTTGGAAAGAATGAGCCAAAGAGAGATTATGGAGGCCATGAATAATTTAGCACCAGGTTACCGTACCGTGTTAAATTTATTTGTCATTGAAGGATACAGTCACGCAGAAATAGCAGAAATGTTGGGCATATCTGAAGGAACCTCAAAATCTCAGCTAAATAGAGCTAGAGCGCAACTTTATACTGCGTTAACTACCTACTTAAAAAAAGAAAAGTAATGAAAGAAAACATGAATATAGATGACTTGTTAAAGCAAGAGTTAGGTAACCTTAATCAGGTTCCACCGGCTAGTGCTTGGCAAAATATTGCATCAAAAATTCCGGCTACACAAGCCGCAGTGCAAACTGCTACCGTGGCTAAGTCGGTTGCTGGGCTTTCTTTAAAATACGTTGTTGTAGTTCTGGCCACAATTGCTGTAGGTGCAGCTGTCGTATATATATCGTCAAGCCCTGCAACCCAAACTGTATTGCCCAATACACCCACTCCAAGCAATTTACGGCCGGTACAACTAAATACCAACCAAGCCGAAGAAACTGTAATTGCATCGGATGAAAACAAATCGTTACCTGCAAAACAAGTTGTTAATAATGAGGTTGGTCGTGTAAAAGGTTGTGTATCTTGCCCTAGTTTACCAAACAAAAATGATGTGGCTAATGATTACCCTGCGCCAACAGTTTACGTTCTAGCAGAGCAAGCTAAGCAAGTTGAACAAACAATTCATCCTTCGAACCCGATTGCTGCTTACGAATTAGAAAAAAATCAGCCAGAAGAAAAAAGTAAACCAAACATTGCCGCAACAGTTAGCCACGTAAGCGAAGAGTTTTTAAAGCCAAACATACCAAATGTGTTTACTCCAAATGGTGATGGGTATAATGATGAGTTTGTAATAACCATTGAAGATGAACAGCTGTTTGAGTTGAAAATTTTAGATGCCAAAGGCCAAATTGTATTTGAATGTAAAGACAAAAATCAACATTGGGCAGGCATAAAACAAAACAATGGAATGGCTTGTGAACCAGGTTTGTATGTATTTGCACTAAGGTATCAAACCCAAACCATGAAAACCCCCAAAGTGGAGCAGGGTTATATTTTACTAAAACAATAGTTTGAAAAATCAAAATTAAAGCATATGTTAGCATATTATTATCAATTAAAAACCAAACCTGAGAAATCTGCCGAGGCAGGTTTTTTACGGCTAACAAAAAACCAAAAAGGTACAATGAAAAAACAAGTACTACTTTTTTATTTGTTGCTTTTGTTAACAGTTTTCGGAGTGAATTCCGCAACTGCGCAATCGGTATCCATTAATGTGTCTACTACTGACATTTGTTTGGGCGATCAATTATCGCTTGATGCAATTGTAACCGGTGGTCCGGCTACACAATGTAAATTCGATTTTAACAATGATGGAACTTACGAAACCTCTATTCCAACCTCAAACAGCACCTACACTACAGGTTATTTGTATGCGGCAGCTGGTAACTACACGATTAAAGTGGAGGTATTGGTTAATGGTAATCCCGTAGTGGCAACCAAAAATGTTATAGTTTACAATTTACCAATTCCGTCAGCTATTGTAAATGGTACAGCAATTCAGTGTTTTAGAGGTAACTTGGTTACATTAACCAATTCATCTATAAAAACATCGAATAAGATTTATCGTATAACTACTGACTGGGGTGATGGTCGTATCGAAGACCATCCTATGCCTACAACGGGTCAGGTTTTTGGTCATACCTATAACGCTCCTGGTGCATACACTATTGGGGTGCGTGTAATTGATAGTATTGGCTGTTTTAAAGATACGTTCTACAATAGTTTAATCACCATTAAAAACAACATCACTCCTTCGTTTGATGTAATTGGAACACGTAATTGCGATACCTCTCAATACCTATTTTTAAACACGACCTTTCAGGTTGCCTTTAACTTAGTAAGTAGGTATACTTGGGATTTTGGCGATGGTACTACCGTTACCCGTCAAAAACCATGGAATCTGCCTAAAGATTCGTTGAACTATGATACTATTTATCACAATTTTATCAAAAACGGAGTGTTCTTACCGGCTTTGATTATTGAAGATACCACAGGTTGTATTGATAGTTTCCGTATTGATAAAAATTCAAATAAAAATAAGCCAGAAAACATTGTTATTGTTTTTGATGCTGCTCCATATTTAACCATGCAAGATACCATCAAACGCGATTCAGTTTGTTATGGTACAGAAGGGAACAAAACGTTGGTGTTTAAACAAACACCAAACGAAATGATTAATCCAGGTAACGGAGAGTTACGTTGGTTGTTTGATGATCCACCTTCACAACAGCAAAATGTAAATACTTCATTATGGAAAGTGCCTCATAATTTTCAAAGAGGGTTGGGCTTATTTAATGTAAGCTTGCGATTATGGCCAAATCAGCCACAATTGCGTTGCCGTAAAGACACTATTTTGCCAATTGAAGTACTTGGTCCGCGTGCGCGAATTGAAGATCCGCAAAATAACATTGTAATAGCACCAACCGATAAAAATCAATGTCAGGCATTGGCCAGTGGTTATTATGGTACGATAGATTTTGTAAATACCAGTCAATACTATAAATCAGACCATGTGTTCCGTTTATGGGATTTTGGTGATGATTTCGCTCCTCAATGTACATCTTATTTAGTTCCTAATGTGGGTTATCCGCCATTAGGTGGTTGGGCCACTGCAGCTGATCAATATAACTTCAGCACAGGTTATTGGCGCCAAGATGGGCAGATATTCCCTGGAAGAAGGTTAGACTGCCGTTATTCTGCCGATACGCTACCATTACACAATTACCCAGATTGGAACGTAGTATATAAATGGTATCGTTATGGCCATGATTTTATGCCATGGAATCCAAATCAATATACCAGAACACCAGCCGATACCTTGCCAAATGCTAACCCTAAAAAGACTTGGGTACCTGATTGGGATACGCTATTCTGGAATAAACCAGTATACTTAGATCCAAACACAGGAACTTGGAGTTTAACTCAAGGAACTTGGACAGATCCATTTACTAGTCAAATAGTTTCATGGCCACGAATTGATAATGTGCCTTCGCGCGATCAAAATGGATTACCAGTACCAACAGATTTGAGGGCGTATAATCGTTTTACGTTAAATAATGGTGCACCAGATCCATTAGCCGGCTTCTGGGGTTCAACAAAAGGTAATCAATTGGGTTATGGGTTTATACCAAGAGGAACATTAATTGATCCACTTAACGATACCATGACATTAGAGTATTTAGGCCCTGGTGAGGTTTTCTATCAGCATCATTTTGATAGCACGTTTGAAGAAAGCACCAACAGTTACATTACGTTCTATCGTTATATGTTTAACCGCGGTGTACAAAAGTGTCATACTGTAAAATTATTCTTAAAAGATTCAATGAATAATGTGGGCAACAAAAGCTACATCATTCCTGATGATATCACGGTATTAGATTCTTTAGATTGTAAAGATGAAGCTCAGGTTCAATTAAAGTTAATGAGACCTGATGCGCGTGGTGTTGGAAAAAGTGGTGTGGAGTGCCCAGGTGCTTATTCTGGTCCTGATAACGCAGGTATTAAATTTAACTTTGGTCCAGTTTCAGATCGGTTAGGTGATTATCCTGGTATTCAACCTGATTGCGGTCAATCATGGATAAGATTCTGTCATGATTCAATGGCTGATAGATTAGATCAAACTCCTTGTGCTTTAGATGGATTTGTTGACTTTGGTGGAGGGACAACCCCAGGTGGATTAACATTGCCTCCTTTCTCAAACCAACCTGATTTTGGACAATTTTTACCACCAAACTTATGGTCTGCTCCGGGTGGAACCAGCTTCTGGTATCAATACGGTCCAGGTGTGGCAAGTGGTTGGCCATTGTCGCCTCCTGCTAACCCAACTGGCGATATTACCATTGGTATTTTAATTGGTACTGGTGATCCTGCTAATCCATGTTTATCAGATACCATTTGGTATCACAACTTCTTAAACATTACCGATTTAGATGGTCGTTTCTTCGTAGATCCTACCTACAATCCGGTTACCAAAGCTCCAACCAACGGTATTTGCAAATTATACTGCAAAAACGATATGGTAAACTTTGTATACATTGATAGTACCCAACGTAATGTTAAATTCTCGATGATTGCATGGGGTGATAACTCTGTTACTGTTGATAGTTTTTACTACAGCAGCAAACTAGGTGTAACCGATGGATATTTTATTAATGGTTTCCGCAGAGTGCGTTACCAAATTTACTTTGGCCCTTGTGGCGATGATGTAATTGGACGTGTTTATGATAGTATTGTTTGGCCTAATGGTCAACCAGGTGTTGATGTAGATACTTTATATACAGATAACTATACTTTCCGTATTTATGATCCAACTAATAATCCTTATGGTTCATTAAACAGAATTGGTCCTAATACAGCAGGAGATTCTGTACAATGGCAAGAGTGCGGTAGATTCTTCTGGGTTGCTAATAGCGATACCTTAAAAACATTCTATTTGCGCGATTTACGTGATAAGGCATATATGTTATTGCCAGTTCAACATAAATTCTGGTCAAGTTCGTTTGAAGATGATTGCAAGCGTTCTGGATCAAGCCCACGTGCGGTTGCGCATACTTTAGTAAGTACTAAAGAATGTAAGAAATTTGAGGTGGATAACAAGCTTTT